>ERZ1740060.229-NODE-229-length-42741-cov-5.620719_pt1 | contig 42741 bp, 39 predicted proteins | sample MGYA00581743_ERZ1740060 | MGnify/ENA primary metagenome ERZ1740060 (study PRJEB43018, sample SAMN04849235) | marine metagenome | isolation source: floating plastic debris | place: Pacific Ocean | collected 2008-08-27 | study: EMG produced TPA metagenomics assembly...
ATGTGACCGATTAATAGCCGAGGGAAATCTCCTCCAGGGCGATGGTCACCCGATAGCGCCACCAGAATATATAGATAAGCGCGCATGACAGGGCGGTCGGGATTACGAGTGTGGACAGATCGCCGCGACCGACCATTATGGGTGCCGAATAGGCGATGTTAAGCGTCGAAAAAGAGTTAAACGCGAAGAGAACTGTAAGTGCTATGGACGGCGCGATCATGCGTCGCGCCCTGATGAAGTACTCGGCCAGACACCAGAGCATGACCGCCGCGACTGCACCCAGAATCAGCGCCGTGTTGTTCAGATCGACGGTCCTGATGGTCACCAGCGTTGTAACGAGAATGCCCCATCCAATGGCGAGGACAACGAGACCGACCACAATGAAAATCTCGTTGAAGCCTTTGAAAAGCTCGAATGGTTCGTCACTGGGCGGCAGATCGCGGCGTGCGCCGGCGCGTGCATGCGACAGTTGCATGAGCGAGGCCGCCTGAGCCTCGTTCAGAATGCCGGCTTGGACCGCGGCACGCACATCGTCTTTCTCGATCATGGCGTGATCGTCTCAACAGTCAGGTTACCGTTTGTGTAGACACAGATATCGGCGGCGATGGCCATCGCATCGCGCGCGATGTGCTCCGCCGATTTATCACTTTCCATCATGGCTCTGGCCGCCGCCAGAGCATAGTTTCCGCCGGAGCCGATGGCGGCGACATTGTGCTCTGGCTCTAACACATCGCCCGCGCCGGTGATGACGAGCAAAACGATTCCATCAGTGACGATGAGCATCGCTTCCAATTTCTGAAGGTACTTATCCGTGCGCCATTCCTTGGCGAGTTCAACGCTGGCTCTTTGCAATTGCCCCGGTGTCGCTTCCAGCTTGGCCTCCAGCCGTTCCAGGAGGGTGAACGCATCCGCTGTAGATCCGGCAAAACCAGCAACAACCTCGTGCCCGCCGGGGGACAGACGCCGCACCTTGCGCGCTGTTCCCTTGATCACCGTCTGGCCGAGGCTCACCTGTCCGTCGCCTGCGATGACGACCTCATTGCCTTTCTTGACGCCGACAATGGTCGTACCATGCCAGCCTGGAAACTCTTCGCTCATGCGACCTCCTTGGCTGGCCTGCGTTAGCCGCTATGCGCGGATTTCGCAAGAATGGAGCGAAGAAGGGGCCGCAAGACGCGACCCCTCCATGATCAATACCCGTAGGTTAGATGGAGTCTTCGATCCAGCTCTGCAAAGCCGCTTTCGGTGCAGCGCCGGCTCGGTTTGAAATCACCTCGCCATCCTTGAAGATGAAGAGCGCCGGGATACCACGAACGCCCATCTGGGAGGGAGAGTTGGGGTTTTCGTCAACGTTGACTTTGACGATTTTCACTTTTCCGTCCATTTCGGCGGAAAGCTCTTCGAGTGCTGGGCCAATCTGCTTACACGGGCCACACCATTCGGCCCAGAAATCGACAACGACGGGAACGTCGCTCTGCTTAACCTCAGTATCGAAGGTCTCGTCGGTTACAGCTAAGGTCGCCATCGGGATCTCCTCTTTTCAGCTTGGGCGGAACGTATGAAGCGTGATCTGCGCCGTCAAGAGAGGGTCGTTGTCTTCAACGCGTTGGTCACAAGATCGTTTGGCAAGTGCATGAGCTTTGCGGTTCGGGTCCAGACCAACGCCGTGGTTACGCTGTAGCCTGGAAAAACAATCTCCAGCGCTTTCAGATAGGCGCCCATCTGACGCAAAAGTCCGTCGGGGCAATCCTCGGTGCGATCCGGAACCAGCGCGTTGGTTTTGAAATCCACGGCGAGAAGACTCTCTCCCTCGATCACAAGACGATCTATCACACCATGAACGCGCCGACCGCCGAGATCTGGAAGATCTGCCGAAACAGGTACCTCCGCAAGTGCGTCAGGTCGGAAGAGCGGCTGAAGATCCGGTTTCGTCAGTACCTTTTCAGCCTCGGCCAGCAGAAGTGAGAGCTCATCGCCCGTCGCGGCATCCGCGTCGAGTGCAAGGATATCACTTGCCGCTTCAGGCCAGAGCGCTGTCGGCACAGACGGCAAATCTTCGAGAAGCTTGTGGATCTGGCGACCCCGCCTCTTTGCGGCGTCCTCGTCAAGACCGTCTTCGCCGGGCAGCGCCTTTTGCCCGGGCAAGTCGGAGGGCGACAGCGTGATCGTCGCAGGCGCAGGTTGTGAGGCGGGTTCACCGAAGAAGGGGTCGAGCGAGCGGCGCTTTGTTGTGTTCTGTTCGGGTGGCGTAGCTTGATCCGGCCATTCCCCGTTTTGCAGCCTCTGTACAGGTCCGTGCGCAGTATGAATCTTTGTCGCGTCGCAGGTTTCAAGACCGCTTTGCACCATCGAATACCAGTCTGATCCGTTGCGATCGAGCTCACCGGCCGCAGAGACGATCAACCATTGTTCCGCGCGCGTCATCGCCACATAAAGCAGCCTGTCCCGTTCTGCCTCGCTTGCGGCCCGGCGAGCGGAGTCAAGGCCCTGAATCGCAGGGGGCATGGCCGATTTGGGAGGCCGAAACAGAGCCAAACCCTGCTGAATGAGCAGTTTTTCGCGATCTTGCGGCTGTGCTTTCGCGCAATCGGGAAGAATGACAATTGGCGCCTGCAATCCCTTCGCGCCATGGACTGTCATCACCCGGATCAGATCCCCGTCTTCGTCGAGTTGACGTTTCACTTCAAGCTCGTCGGTTTCAAGCCAGATCAGAAAACCGGTTAGCGAATCCACTGCGCTGCGTTCATAGGCCATCGCCTGGGCGAGCAAGGCATCGATCCCATCTTCTGCCTCGGGTCCAAGCCGCGCGAGAAGTTTTGCCCGACCGTCATGGCGGGTCAGAATGCGCTCGATCACGTCATAGGGCCGAAGAAAATCTGCGGCCGACCGCAGATCGTTCAGGACCTCCATGGTCTCTGGATGCTCTTCGGCCCGGTCTCGCAACTCGGCCCAAAGGAATTTTTGTCTGCGCGCATGAGCCAGTGAAAATAGCGCTTGCTCTGACCAACCAAAGAGAGGTGAGCGCAAGGCGGTGGCGAGAGACAAGTCATCCTCCGGCGTGGCCAAAAAGGACAGCAGCGTTGCAATATCTCGAACTGCCAGTTCCGCACCGACCTTCAGCCGGTCCGCACCGGCCACGGGCAGGTTTTCCTCTTTGCATTGTCGGATCAGTTCGTGAAAAACGGCGCTGCGGCGGCGAACCAGGATGAGAAAGTCCCCGGGGCGGATCGGTCGGGCCGGCTTTCCGCCCGCGCTGGGTAGCGGGGTGCCGATCATGGCCTTGATTTCCGACACGATCTTGCGCGCAAGAAGGCTGGGCGGATCATCAGGCTTCAGCCTGTCAACCGGAAGGTACCATTCAGACTTTGGCGGATCTTCCATCTTTTCTTGCACGGGCCAGAGGTCCACGCGACTGGGCAAGTCCGTTTTGAAAGCCTTGTGGGGCTCTTTCTGCGTAAATCCGCTTGCTTCTCTTCCGTCGAATGTTGCGTCGACCGCTGACAGGATCGCCGCGCCTGATCGAAAAGAGTACTCCATTTCAAGTTCTTGTAAGCGGGATGCCGTTCCGGACAGTCTGTGACGGAATTCATCCTTCATGCGATCGAACTCTGCCGGGTCCGCACCCTGAAACGAATAGATCGACTGTTTTTTGTCTCCAACAACAAAGATGGTGCGCGGCACGTCAGGCCTGATGCCCTCACCGCTCGTTATTTCGCGCGCCAAACCTTCGATGAGTTGCCATTGGATCGGGCTCGTATCCTGAGCTTCGTCAACAAGAATATGGTCGATGCCCCCGTCCAACTTGTAGAGGACCCAGTCCGCCACGTCGCGGTTCGTCAGAAGTCGGAGCGCATACAGGATGAGATCATCGAAATCGAGCAATCCCCGCAAGGCCTTCGCCTCTGCATAGGCTTGCAGGAAGACCCTCGCAAATCGATGGAGATCTGTCGATCGGTTCCGCAACTCGATCGCCAATCGAACTGGTCGGGCCTGCTCGATGCGGGTCATGAAGGCGTTCAGCGCATCGGTTAAGTCTGGGTCCGCCGCTTGCAGTTTCTTAGACGGAATAGAGCCTACTTTGGCGGAGAATGGCTCTTTCGCTTTCTCCTTGGTTAGAAAGACGTTTTCTAGAAAAGCTAAGTCTTGGAAAGAGAGGCGGCTGAGGTCAGACAGAGCCAAAGCGACTTCACGATCTCTAACGCCTCCAGTCTTCAACAGTTCGATAAGTCGGCCCAACAACTGCCGCTCACCTCCAATAAAGACCTGCGCGCTCAGCGTCTCCTCGTTTAGCGCTCGGTCGAGATCGAGCGCATCGCTCAGGGCATGGTCTTTCAGGTTTTCCGGAAAAGCGGCCCGCGATTTCACAAGACTGGCGGTAAGTTCATCCAATGAGTCCCCGGCGTAAACTTCCGCGAGCTCGTCCAGCAGAGAGGCCGCGTTCCCCTGAGCGATCTGTTCAACGATCTCGGCACGCAAGAGCGTTGCCGCACGTTCCTCCATTTCCGTGAACTGAGGCGTTATCCCGGCCTCCAGCGGAAAGCGCCGCAAAAGGGCGGAGCAGAAGGAATGAATAGTCTGAATCTTGATCCCGCCCGGTGTTTCAATCGCCAGTGCAAAGAGACGTCGGGCCTGGGCCAGATCATCCGCGGCGAGCGCAGTGTCGAGGCCGAGACCCGCCAGAACGTCGCGGAGTTTCGGTTCGGGTAGCATGGCCCATGTGCCGAGTTGTTTGAACAGACGGTTCTGCATTTCGGATGCGGCCGCCTTTGTGAATGTCAGGCAAAGGATGTTCTGCGGGTCGGTTCCAGCGAGCAGGAGACGCGTGACGCGGTCGATCAGCACCTTGGTCTTGCCTGATCCGGCGTTGGCTGACAGCCATGTCGACCGTGTTGGCAGTGCTGCATCGATCTGGCGTTGCGTTGCGTCGTCCCGCATCATGTCAGGATCTCGGGATACGCCGGATCGGTCAGATCCCATTCGCCACGACGGGCGAGATGATCATACGGGCTGGTCCAGTTCTGGGACTCGGCTGCGCGTTGGGATGTGAATCCCGTTTCGCGTTTCAGATAGGTTGCGATCAAACGGACCAGATTACGCCGGACATCCGCAACCGGTTCTGCATCGAACGGCACCTCGGCTTCTTTCGGCGGATTGCTCAGCCCGATATAGGTTGCACTTTGAACAGGGCCTGGCGGCAGATCGTCGAAACCCGTCTCTTCGGCAATCAAAGCCTCCAGCAGAAGCTGTTTCTGAAGATACTTTTGTTTCTCTTTCGAGGGCGGTGCGCCGGTCTTGTAGTCGTAAAGAACATACTCTCCTGACGGGGTCAGGTCGATGCGATCTGCCTTGGCCGTCAGGCGAAAGCCGATCTCGTTCAGATCCAACGTGCCCGCTTTTTCGATCAATGCCGGTTGTGCGCGCTTGCGCCTTTCGACTTCTGTTCGCGCGATCCAGTCCGCCACACGCGTGATCCGCGCCAACCACATCGCGCGAGCCTCTCCCCAGGGAACCTGATCTTTCAGAATCTGCCTGGCAATGTCGTTCAGGAATGCGGCCGATATGTTCTCTGGCGCGTCGATGGTCTGTTCGACGAAGCGTTGCATCACCTCATGCAGGACGGTACCCCGCAACAAGTGATCCGGCATGCGCATCAAAGGGTCCAGCGGTTTCAGGCCGAGAACATGGCGTGCATAAACCGCGTAGGGATCGCGCAGCAGCAAATCGACCTGACTGACGGACAAGTGCCGGGGACGCGCATCAACCGGAGGGGCGGGTGAGGGACGTGGAGCCGGTTTTTCGCGCATGACATGTTCCAGAGTGCGCGTTTTCTCCAGCCAGACAGACCCGCGTTCCCGCATCGCGTCCAGCGCGTCCTGGCCTTGCTCCAGCCCCGACATCAGATTGCTCAGGCGGTTCATCCAGCGTGACGGTACGGTCTGGGCGTCATCAGAGCGTGTCGACCGGGTGAGCCAGACGTTTTCATGGCAGAGCGCCTGTTGAAAATCATGCGCGGCCAGTCCAATCCGCCGTTCAGGCAGCAAAAGACCCGCCTCTTTGCGCATTGCGCGGTTCATCCACGGGTCCAGATCGGGCCGTTCCGGCCAGGTGCCCTCGTTCAACCCACCCAGGATGAGCAGATCGGCACCTTGGACCCGCGCCTCCAAGGTGCCCCAGATCAGGATACCGGGATGGGGTGTTGCGGCGGTGCGCACTGATCCTCCGGAGAGAGTGTTGTTCAGCAGGGCGGAAAAGTCATTGACCTCCATTCCCGACCCTGTGCCTGTGCCCCGAGCCAGGTCCACGGCCGTGTCGCGCAATTCCGCAACGACCTGCCAGGCCTGCTGCCCGGCCTCACCGTTCCACACCGCGCATGTGTCGGAGGGTGGCGTGCCGCGCGCAAGACCTTCCGTCGTTTCGATCAGGTCCGAGACGTGGGTGACAAGTGGTCGAGTGTCGCGCACGTCCTTGGACAAAAGGCACCGGACCAGCCAGGTCGCCCAGTCGCGCGCCTTCGTCTCGCGTCGCTTCTCCGCCCAGTCATCGACCAAAGCAGCTGTTGGAAATGGCGGCCCTTCGCCACGCAGATACAGCTCGAATTCCCGGGTGAACCGCAGGTGATCGCCACGAGACGCGTTGGAATGACACAGCGGATGCTTCAGGATCGTCAAAAGCAAGGCGGCATCAATCTGCCGGGCGAAGGTTTCCGCAACATGCCGGAGAAAACGCCCGGGTGCGGATTGGTGCAGCGGGATGCCTGCGCTGTCGTCGGGCAGGATATGCCAGCGTGCGAGCGCGGTTCCCACCTGTCGGGTCAGTGTACGATCCGGTGTGATGAGGGCCGCGGTTTCACCTGCTTCTGCGGCCTTTCGCATGCGCTTGGCGTTGGTGAGCGCCTCGATCCGGGTGCTGGGCGCTTCGACAAGTGTGATGTTCTCGGTGGCCTGCGGGATATCACTGGCCAGGGCAGGCGCTTCGGTCAGCCATTGATCCGTCACCGGCGCCGGTCGCAACGCCAGAGAGACCAATGCGGTCCGCGCCGGGCTTGACGGTTTCGTGTTCCACCAGGGGCGCACGCTTTCGGGGTCTGATCCGAGTTCGGACAAGAGCCTCGCATAGCGAAACTGTGGATGATCCTCGCAATTTCTGTTTGTCATCAGGAATCGCCAGATCTCTTCGGGCTGGTCAAAATCAAAACCCGGCAGGACCGCGGCACCCTGTGGCAGATTGGCAATTGTTCTCATCAGGAGGCGGGTCGCCCCGCGTGATCCGGTGGATCCGGCGATCAGGATGGGCGTGTCTGGCGGGTTGGCCTTCCATGTGCGCACGATTAGCTCGATCACCATGCGTTGTCGCGTTTCGATGTCCGGATCGGTCTGCCCGGTTTCGAAATACGGCTGAAGAATATCGAGGAATGCTTTGATTCTTTCCCAGTGCCCCGACTGATCCCCGGTTTCAATCCTCGCGATATCCGCAGGCAAAACGCCCTCGCTATGCATTTCATCCATCAGGCTTGCCAGACTTTGGGTCAGGTCAAACAGTGCGGCGCGTGGCGCGATATCGGGTTGCGCATCAAGCAGGGCCCGGACAAGCGCGCTGAGCTCGATCTGCCGGCGCAAGGGAGAGACGGCCTGCGGGATGTTGCCGCGTGCAAAGCTTTCACCTAAGGAGGTGACCAGGGTGATACGCGGCAACAGGCAAGCCGGGCCGGTATCGAACAGGCTCCGTATGCGACGCGCCATGCGCCGCGTGTTTACGATGACCTGAACCCGGGCGAGCGCGTCAGGCATCCGGTTCTTGAAGGCCTGCCGCAGGCCGTCAACCAATGCCTCGGGAAAGTCGACGCCGGGTGGAATGCCGAAAAGACGTGGATGATCTGAGGGCTCAAACATCAAGTCGGGCCAGCATGTCCTCGGCCAGTGCGATGCTGGCGGGCTGACCAACATCGCACCATTCACCACTATACGCTACCGCATGTAGCCGGTTTGCAGCGATCAAACGGTCCCATATCACATTTAGCGAAAAGGCCGTCTCTTCGATATCGCGAACGATGTCTGATTGAATGATCTGAAGGCCGGAATAAACAAGGCCTGGCCCCCGGTGTGCCGTCCCGTCAGCCCCGATAACAAAATCACCGCCACCTTTGTGCCCGACCGCTTGGCCTTGTGGAATGCAGAGCAGAAGCGCGTCCATGCGCTCTGGCAGCCACGCGTTGCAGAGCATGTCGAAGGGGTTTGCTCCGGACCAGACAGCATCGGTGTTCATTGTATAAACGGGACCGTGTCCCAGCAGGGGCGAAGCGGCCTTCAAGCCGCCGCCTGTTTCCAGGATATCCGGCTGCTCTTCGGAAAACAGTGTGCTTGTTCCCGCCAGATGGTCGCGGATCATGTGAGATTTATAATGCAGGTTGACGACAATGCGGGCGACACCGTGATCCGTCGCCAGTTGCATCGCATGATCTATCAGCGCTTGACCGCCGACTTTGATCAACGGTTTCGGACAGATATCGGTCAGCGGTTTCATCCGGGTCCCAAAACCCGCAGCGAACATCAAGACGGCGTCGGGATCGTTTCGCATCGCTGCCTCAATGTGTTCAGGATCGTGTTGGACGGTGCAGGAACAAGGCCCAGGGTCATCTGGCGAAGATCGCTCAGCGCCGGATGATCGAGATTGCGTATCAGCAAAGACCAGACGCGCGGCATCAGATCGAGGTAATGTGGTTTTCCGTCTCTGACACAGCGCCGCGCAAACAAACCGATTATCCTCAGGTTCCTCTGAACCCCCAACACGGCATAGGCGATCTCGTCCTGTTGTGGGTCGCGGTTGGTAGCAAGGGCATAGCGCCGTCGCATCTCGGTTTCGATCTCGGGCGGGACATCTCTGCGGGCGTCCTGAAGGAGGGAAACCAGATCGTACATCCGGTGGCCAAGCGTGGCGTCCTGAAAGTCCAACAATCCTACGCGTTTCTGGTGGTTGCGATCCGGCATTCAGAGCAGGTTTTCCGAGTGATAGTCTCGTTGAATGAGTTCATCGGTATCGCTGGCATGTTTGGTCAGCGCTCTTTGTAGGCAATTGGTGAAGTCGGTTTTGCATCCTTCCGAAACGCTTTCGGAAAGGGCGTGGAGATACCAATCCACGATCAGAAGCGATTGCTCGGTCATCAGATCGGGTGTGTAGGTCGCGAGGCCAGCCGGTGGCGGGCTTTGATGGAGATGAACGAGAACGTCGCTGGCTGCATTGTAAAGTTTCGTTTCCATTTCCGGTCGAGAGTCCAACACACGTGCAAAAAGCGCATCCCCCAGATCTTGGATCAGAAGTAATCCCCGATCCGGAAGAGACGCCAGGATATCTGGGGCGCTCAACCCAATCGACCGAAGATAATGCGCGATTTTCAAAAACGGGATCACATCTTCGCCGCTGTCGGGTGGTGCGTCCATCAGAACTGCTCGCTCGCCTGTGTCTGGCAGAGCAAGCCGGAAGTAGCGACGCCGGGAGGCGTCCCCCGCCAGCGGGGTCATTTCGGCGTCGCCCCAGCCCGCCGTTCCGAGAAAGCTGTCGATCTCAGAACGCCGCATGATCTGCCAGCATGCTGCTCAGCCGCTTGTCCCATGTGCCGTCCTGCCACGAGATTTCGACTTCGCGCTCGCTGTCGGTATCTGTCATCGAAAAGGCAAGGCGCAATGCATCCTTGGGCGCAAGACGACCGAGCCGGTCTGGCCATTCAACGATGCAGATTGCGTCGGAAAACGCCTCTGTCAGGCCAAGTTCGACGACCTCAAGAGAGTCAGAGAGACGGTAGAGATCCGCATGCCAGATTTCGCCTTCCTTTCCCTCGTAGGTTTGCACGAGCGTGAAAGTGGGTGAGGGAATGTCCTCGTCGTGGGCAAGAAGCGGTCTGATCGTTTTTCGGGCGAAATGAGATTTGCCTGCGCCGACCGGGCCGGACAGCAGGAGCGTATCGCCCCGTTCAAGATATCCCGACAGGAGGGTCGCGAAGCGTTCAGTCGCGTTCGGGCTATGGAAAAGCAGATTTGTCGTTCGCGCGACCATGCGAACAGAGTATCGCGGCTGCGCCGCGCTGCAACCGGGAAGTTGATCTGAGCGGGTCGGACCAAACCGGTGTTAACGGCCTGTATGCATCGCTGAAAACAACCGGAAGCTCAGGCGGAGAGCATCTTTGACGCATAACTGGTCGAAGCCTGATCAGGTTCTGTGGCAATTGAAATCAGAACCGAATTTCCCCGGATCGGTTTGATCGAGTACTTATGAATCCGACCGGAGATATCGGCAATCGTTGCCTCTGAGGGGTCTCGCGACAGAATTTTCGCTTCCGCCAAGGGCCAAAAACGATCATGCGGCAGCCGCTCTGAACACGCCTGCATGAATTCATGTATCGACATCTCCGCAAAAGACGAATCCGGGTCGATGCCCAACATTGCGGAGGCCGGTTTGTTGCATAGAAGAACGACATTCGTGGGCCCGATCACAGCAATGGCCTGCTGGCACGTGTCGAGCGCCGCCTGCCGGATATCGATCTGGCTTCTAAAGCGTCGCGTCAGCGCGATTTCATCGGAAATGTCCTCGAACAGGAATGCCACTGCACCATCAGGATGCGGACGACCGGCAACGCGATAGGTTTCCCCATTAGGAAGCGACCAATCCTCAAAGTACAAACCGTCAGTTGCAGATCGGATCATATCGTCGATCTGATTGCGCCAGGTGCCGTAATTCTTGGGTTCTGGCAGCACCTTGTTGTCGCGCAACCGATCAAAGAACTGGGTCATCGTGGGTTGCGAAGACAAGAAAACCGCGGGCAGATTGGTCAGGTCCATCAAGGCCGGGTTGAAAAGCGCAAGCTGTCTTCGACGGTCAAAGACCGCCAATCCCGTCGTGAGATTTGCAAATGTCTTTGTCAGTGTCTGGATAAACTCTCGACGAACCTTTTCTGCGCGTGCCACTTCAGTCACATCGAGAAGGTAGAGCGTTTCGATCTCGCCCTCTTGCATTTTCTCGACGCGAAAGAACGTCTCCTTCCCCGTCTCTGGATCTGTGATCTTTACACGCTCTTCTGCGGGTGAGTCCGTAACCGCGCCAAACGCATTTTTTTCGGTTCCGGAAAGAGATGAAAAAGCCGTGTTTTCCCATGTCTGTCCGGTTGGTAAATGCTCGCATCTGATAGCGCATGGCGCGTTGTCCATGATCGACGGGCGCGACAGAACGCTCTGCGTGGCTGTACAGGCAGAGTGAAAACCCATTTCGTCGTCATCGGCCTGATCAATGGTCTGTCCGTCCGCGCCGGGAGATGGTCTGATCCTTTGATCGCGGGTGTCAGCTGTTCTCGCCCGATCCTGCACCTTGACGCAAATCCAGAGAACACATGTAGAAATCAAGGCTGCCGCCGGAAGGGCACCAAGAACACCAAGTGACGTCAGTTCCGTCATGATCACGCTTTTTGACCGCTTTTGAGCGACCATGGCGCGGCTTGGTTAAAGATACCTTAATCACGGTGGGCTCTTCAGATTTCAAGCGGTGCATTCGATCCAAGCGCAGCGCGGGCGGCACGCCTTTCTTCCAGCCGCGTGCGGATCCAGCTGACCTGAACAACCGCACCGGTGACTTCGGCGTAATGCGGTGTCCCATCGTGCGAGACAGGGCCATTTGTGAATGTGACCTCTGCGCCAGACCGCTCCAGAAGCGTTTTGGCAATAAACAGACCCAACCCCATGCCTTCATATTCCGGTCGTCGACTGTCCTGTATTCCGCCGCGGTTGCGGATAAAGGGCTCTCCGATACGATTGAGCATGTGAAGCGGATAGCCGTCTCCGTCATCCATGATCCTCACGGTGATCGATTTTTCGTTCCAATCACTTTCGATCCAGACGCAACTCTGAGCAAAATCAACTGCGTTCTGGATCAGATTCCGCAGCGCGTGAATGATCTCCGGCTTGCGTTCGATGGTGGGTTGAGCACCTGCTTGCGTGATCTCGTTGGTGACGTCAAAGATGATATCCTTCCCCCGGTTCATATGCGGGTCTGCGGCTTCTTCCAGCACCGCTGTCAGGGGGGCGTGCCGCATGTGCAAATCGTCCTTGCCGACGCGGCCCATCGATTGGAGGATGTCGCGGCACCTGTCTGCCTGTTCGCTGATCAGCACGGCATCCTCCTGTAATTGCGGCAGTTCCTCAAGGTCTGACGCCAATTCGGTGCTGGTCAGTTTGATCGTCGCCAACGGCGTTCCCAACTCGTGAGCTGCGGCCGCAACGACGCCGCCCAGATCCGTCAGCTTTTGTTCACGGGCAAGCGCCATTTGTGTGGCTTGCAATGCCTCTGACATCGAACCGATTTCGGTGATGATCCAGCGCGAGTAAACGCCAAGAAAAATAACGGCGATAACGATCGCGACCCAGTTTCCTGTCAGAAACATCTCCGGGATCTCCAGTATGTTGCCGGACTGGGTCCGCAACGGCAGGAAAAACTCGGTCAGAAGTGATGTGATGATTATGGTCGCCGAGCCAAGAAACAGCATCGAACGTGTGTTCAGCGCTGAGGCAGATACCATAACCGGTCCAATGATCAGGATTGAAAATGGATTGTTCAAACCGCCCGTCAGGTAGAGCAAAACACTCAACTGAAGCATGTCAAACAGGACGATCGAGAAAATCTCTTTCTCCGAAAGTCTCTTGTTCTCGGGAAACAGGAAAATGGCGGCGATGTTGGTGAGAATGGACAGACCCACCACGAAGAAACACAAGGCCGTTTCTATGGAAAGGTTGAGTATATGTTCGGCGACCCCCAGGGTAACAAGCTGCCCTGTGATGGCGCACCAACGCAAAAGGACAAAAGTCCGCAGACGGAGCCAGTTGCGCCGCTGACGTACAAAGGAGGGGCTTTGCTGCAGAGTGTCCATGCGAACTTGTGCCTCACCCTTCTGTCAATTGTCACCAGCGATGACGTTGCTTACATGTAACCTGCACAGAATTACAGGAAAGCCAGTCCGATGATACGTATCTTTGCCGTCATGGGCGTCGTGGCGACCATCGCCCTGATCGCAGCAGTTTACATGCTGACCCTCTCTCCCGGTAACGATGATCGGTTTGCGCAATGCCGGCAGAGCCAGATCGCGGGAGGTGTGTCGGAAATCGGCGGGCCTTTCACGCTTGTTTCAGAGACGGGCGAGACAGTTACGGACAAAGATATCATCGATCGTCCGACACTGATGTATTTCGGGTTCACGAATTGCGATACAGTCTGTGCGATTGATGCGGCGCGGAATGCTGTTGTGATCGATGTGCTTGCCGAACAGGGTATCGACGTCAAACCGCTCTTTATTTCGTTTGACCACGAAAGAGATACGCCCGAAATTCTGAAGAACTATACGGACATCATCCATCCCCAGATGATCGGACTGACGGGCAGCGCGGACCAGATCACGGATGTGACACGGGCCTACAGAACGTATCACTCCAAAATGGACGGCGATGATGAATTCTATCAGTTCGAACATACGACGTTTTCGTATCTGACGTTTCCCGATCATGGATTCCTGGAATTTTTCCGCCGGGAAGAGGCGCCCGAGGCAATAGCGGAGAGGATCGCCTGCTTTATTGACGCGGCTTGATATCTGATTGTTTTGACACAGTTTCCCCTTTGGCGCTAACGCGCAAGCGGGAAAGAGGAGAGTCAGATGGCGTTGGAGACGCAGTCGCTGGGCGACGACAAATCTCTGTTGATCGTCGATGATGATGAGGCCTTTCTGAAAAGGCTTTGCAAGGCGATGGAGAAACGCGGCTTTGAGGTCGAGACAGCCAGTTCCGTCGCTGCGGGCAAGGCGATTGCGACGGCAAGGCCGCCTGCCTATGCCGTGTGCGACTTGCGCCTTGACGATGGCAACGGTCTCGATGTGGTAGAAACGCTCAGAGACAAACGCCCCGACAGTCGGGTTGTGGTGCTAACGGGGTACGGCGCGATTGCAACGGCCGTTGCCGCGGTCAAGGTTGGCGCCACCGATTACCTGTCGAAGCCCGCGGATGCGACGGACATCACCAACGCGCTGTTGTCTACAGGAAACGAAATGCCTCCGCCTCCCGACAACCCAATGAGCGCGGACAGGGTGCGCTGGGAGCATATCCAACGGGTGTACGAGCTTTGCGATCGAAACGTGTCTGAGACCGCGCGGCGTCTCAACATGCACCGCCGCACATTGCAACGTATCCTGGCAAAGCGCTCGCCCCGCTGATCAAATCAGATCGAACCGTGTTGAGACACGTTTAACGACTTCGCCGGATGCGGTCGTTGCTGACGACCATGTTTGACAGTTCTGCAATCCACGTGTGCCTGGCTTCGCGAAAACTCACTTTCCGATATCGCGAAGCAACTGAGTATGGTGGTTGGTGAAATCTTCTCTTACTTCTTTGGGAGAGCGCAGTACGATTGAAAGACCGTCCAGACGGACCTTGTCAGGCTTTCCGAAAAACCGATCCGCCTCTGCAACGGTGAAACCGGCAATCTCGGTTGCCTCCATCCAGGCAGACATGCGGTCCGCAGTCTTGATCTGTTTTTTGACCTTGGCGGGGATTTCGGCCGGTAGGCCGAAACGAATATGAACGGCACTCGCCAACCGCTTGTCGAGATCGTCATATCCCGGTCCGACCGCGGATTTGACGGGTGATATCATGTCACCGATGACGTATTCGGGGGCGTCGTGGAGCAGAGCAGCCAAGCGCCAGCGTGGCTCTGATCTTGGGGCGATCCGGCAGAAGATTTTTTCGACCAGTAAAGAGTGCTCAGCCACAGAATATGCGTAGTCGCCGATGGTTTGCCCATTCCATCGAGCCACAAAGCTCAAGCCGTGCGCGATATCTGCAATCTCGATATCGAAGGGTGTTGGATCCAGCAGATCAAGTCGCCGTCCCGACAGCATTTTTTGCCAAGCGCGATGGGGTGCCAAACGAAACCTCGATTCACAAGTTTGAAACCGTTGATACAAGCAGCATCGGGCATGTGCAAAAGCGAAGGGTCAGAGCATTTTCGGCGGTACTGATCAGCAATGATTTTTGCCATGATAGAGCCGAAAACGGGGCTTTTCGGATTGTTTTCTGAGTTTACGGCCGGATGCGATGCACATTGCGCAGCCAATGAGGCACAGCTTGGGATTACAGGTCTTGCTTGCCACATTTTTGCCACATTTCCTTCGCACCGTCGAAAAATCGCGTATCTGCTGCCATCGGACGGGGCCTTTGGGCACCGCACGGGCGTGCGGAACCTTGCCGAGGATATGGCGTGTTGAGGGGCGCGTTGCAGATGTTTGCGCCGCCCGGAACATACCGTTGAAAGGGCACTTAAATGCAGACACTTTGTTTAAAGGCCGGCGTTTTGATCGCCTTCGGGGCTACGGCACTTCCGGCGCATGCGTCCAATTGCGCAAACCGGGACATGGTCGTGGAGCGGCTTCAGTCAAAGTATCACGAAGAACTGGCTGCGGGCGGCATCCAGAAGACGTCACCCGCCAATGCGGTGGTAGAGGTCTGGGCCTCTCACGAAACGGGAACATTTACCGTTCTTCTGACGCGGCCAAACGGTGTGACCTGTGTTGTGGCAACCGGCACGGACTGGCATCAGACAGACTGGAGTGCCAGTAAGACGGGCACAAAGGGCTAACCTTCACGAAACCCTTCTTTGATTGTCGCATTGCCGTGGCCAGACACTGGTGCTATCTGCCCTGCAACACCGAGTTGTAAGGAGCAGAGCCATGGCAAAGGACTATGTTGTCAAGGACATTGATCTGGCCGCATTTGGCCGAAAAGAACTGGATATCGCGGAAACGGAAATGCCTGGCCTGATGGCCCTTCGTGAGGAGTATGGTGCAACCAAACCGCTCACAGGTGCCCGGATCGTCGGCAGCCTTCACATGACGATACAGACGGCCGTCCTGATCGAGACGCTTGTAGAGCTTGGCGCGGATGTTCGCTGGGCGAGTTGCAACATATTCTCGACCCAGGATCATGCGGCGGCGGCCATCGCTCATGGCGGCACGCCGGTCTTTGCCATCAAAGGTCAGAGCCTAGAGGAGCATTGGGACTACCTCGACAAGTCTTTCCTGTTTGAAGACGGGCCAAATATGATCCTCGACGACGGCGGTGACGCAACGCTTTATGTGCTTTTGGGTGCGCGTGCCGAGGCGGGAGAAGAGATTATTCCAGTGCCGACCTCCGAGGAAGAGGAAGTCATCAAGGCTCAGATCAAAAAGCGCATGGAGGCGAGCCCGGGCTGGTTCACTAAAATCCGCGATCAGATCAAAGGTGTCAGTGAAGAAACAACAACCGGGGTTAACCGGCTGTATCAGCTGGTCCGGGACGGACAGCTTCCTTTCCCGGCGATCAACGTGAACGACAGCGTCACCAAGTCAAAATTTGACAACAAGTACGGCTGCAAAGAAAGCCTCGTCGATGGTATCCGCCGCGCCACGGACACGATGATGGCCGGCAAGGTTGCCGTTGTCCTGGGCTACGGTGATGTGGGCAAGGGATCAGCCGCGTCGCTGCGTGGGGCCGGTGCACGGGTAAAGGTGACAGAGGTCGACCCGATCTGTGCGCTTCAGGCCGCGATGGACGGTTTTGAGGTCGTGCTGATTGAGGATGTCGTCGATAGCGCCGATATCTTCATCACGACAACCGGCAATAAGGATGTCATCCGCATCGAGCATATGCGCGAGATGAAGGATATGGCGATCGTCGGCAATATCGGCCACTTCGACAATGAGATTCAGGTCGCGAACCTTAAGAACCATAAGTGGACCAACATCAAAGAGCAGGTCGATATGATCGAGATGCCTTCCGGCAATCGTATCATTCTTCTGTCTGAAGGACGGCTCTTGAACCTCGGCAATGCGACCGGTCATCCATCCTTTGTCATGTCGGCGAGTTTTACCAATCAGGTGTTGGCGCAGATCGAGCTTTGGCAGAAAGGCGACGAGTACAAGAATGACGTCTACATTCTACCGAAGCATCTAGATGAGAAGGTCGCGCGTCTGCATCTTGAACGGATCGGTGTGAAGCTGACGGAGCTCGACGCAGATCAGGCGTCCTATATCGGCGAGAAACCGGAATGTCCCTACAAGTCGGAACTCTACCGCTACTGACCTATTGGCAGCATTGTCGACATCGTGACGCGGAAAAGTCCGGCTTCTTTTTCCGCTGGAGAACGGGGCGTTCACCGTCAATCAAAGTCCCGTCTGCCTGTTGTGCCGGGGCTTTGATTTCCACGATGCATGGCGTGGTTCGCGAAGCAATTGTTCCAGCCTAATCGCTGCGCGTAGAGGACATTCACGCAGATAATCGCGCATGGCGGGACCATGCGCGTTTGTTTTCTGCTTTTTTGGGGACACAAGCCCCGTTATCGTGCCTGTATAGAGAACGTGTGGGGTCAGATTCGACCCTGTTACATGCCAAAACAGGTGGAGAGCACGCATGGGACGCCGTGAAGATTTGATTGAGACATATGCCGAAGACCTTCGAAAAAAGTGCGGGATGGAACCGGACATCGACCTTCTGACGAAGGTCACAATTGCTTGTGGTCCGGCCATATATGATGCCGATGCTGCGACCGTGGCGAGCAGTCAGGATCATGAACTGGAAACTGTCAAAGATAACTTTCTGATAAAGAAGCTTGGCCTTGACGATGGGCCGCAGCTCATGGAAGCGATCCAGCAAGTGATCGAGACCTACGGAAAGTCCGAACGCAACAAGTATCGGGCCGTTGTCTATTACATGCTGACAAAGCACTTCGGTAAAGAAGCCGTCTATAGCTGAAGATCAGGTTGCGAGCCTGCTTTCTTGGACAGGCGCGTCGCGACGTTTCATTTTAGCGTTTGCACTAAGAGTAAAGGCTACGGCCTCGTCTTGGATACGATCGGCCGAGAGATGGGCTGCATGGTGTCAGATGATTGCCGCTTCGAAATGAGGCGTTTCGGAAAGCACGCGTTCGAAGTGGAAAGCGCTGAGGTCCATCGACCGGTACGTTCCATAGGTAATCCACTCAGACAGGCCCCGCCCCATTGCCGGGGCTTGTTGCAATCCGTGCCCTGAAAATCCGTTTAGAAGCAGAAAGTTCGGAAGATCAGGATGTGGGCCGATGATGGCATTCTGATCGAATGTGTTGAATGCATAGTGACCAGCCCACTCGGCGATCACCTTTACCGCTTCGAATTGTGGAATGCGGGCGGCCAGGATCGGCCAGACGTGATTTTCCCATAGACTGTAATCCATGGCAAAATCGTCGGGAGGTACTGCGGGGTCCGGTAAGGTGTGACCGCCCGCCTGATATGTGCCGCCGCCGTTCTCCCGAACGTGAATTCCTGACGGATCAATTGTAAGCGGAAGCGGTCGATCAAGCGGGGTCTCTGCCTTGAAAACCCATGAAAACCTTTTTCTTGGTTCAACGGGCAGAGACAGATCTGCCATGGCGGCTGTCTGCGCCGCCCGTGGACCCGACGCGTTGACAAGTTGTCCGCAGGCAATTGTTTCGCCCGACTTGAGCGTGACATGGGCCACGCGATCCTTGCGGGCTGTACGTCCGATTGCGACAACTTCGTTCTGGATATACTCGACGCCGTTTTTTCGAGCCTGCGACCGGAAGGTTTCAAATAGAGCCCAGCTGTCAAAGTATCCTTCGTCTACCGTGTTGATAGACCCCAGGATGATGTCACCCAGTGCATAGAACGGGTACCTCTCGCTCAGAGTGTCGGGTTTTAGAATCTGTGTCGGTGTGCCGAGACGGTTCTGCATGTCGCAAGCCTCGCAAAGACCTTGCGCGGCTTGCGAGGTGTTGGCGAGATAGAGATAACCAAAATTGTCTATCGACAGATCACGCACATTTGCATCGTGATCCATGTTTCCCGATAGATCCTTGATAAAGCGGGCGGCGTACTGGCTGATCCTGATGTTCAACTCTGACGTGAATTGCTGTCTGATGCAGGATGTGGTGTGCGCAGTCGACGTCTGCGCGAAGGTGAGGTCCCTGTCGATGACAAGAATCCGACCGTCGAAATCGGACATGCGCGACAAGAACCATGCCGTCGCGGATCCCATGATGGCACCGCCGACGATCACGACATCGTAGCTCCGCTGCTTCGGTTCGGCAGTCTTGTGGTTCAACACCGAGTTCCTCTGTGACAGTCTGTTTTGAAACTAGACTGTTTTTTCGGAGAGGTGAAACAGCAGGTGAATTCTTCGAATACCCTGACGACTTCAATAGCCCTGACAGGTTTTCCGGTCTTACCGGCTCGATCTGGTTCCTTCCGCCTCAGGTTGTCAGGGTGCTTCTAGTTTTGCGAAATCCTCCAGAGACATGAGGGCAAGAAGTTTCATGTCACCGCGCTCGATCGCGAGAATGACGCTCGCATCGTCCAAGGGGCAAATGAAACAGACATCGCTTTCGGTCATGCTCGGGGCTGAATGATCCGTTCCATCGCTGGAAAACAGCACGTGGTGCAGTTTCTGAAGAAGGTCTTGATCGTCAGTCGACCCGTAGATGTCATTCTCTTTCTCGCCTCTCTCTGTCAGACGCCACGCATATGCCAGCGACGTGATGTGCTTCATCCGGCGCATGTCGGAGGTTTTATCAGAGTCCTCCCCTATGCTGATCCCGGCAACATCTTGCAGGGCGTGAACGGAACAGGACATCGACCTGTCTCCAACCTCATCAATTGCCTTCGGCGTCTCAATGCAAATGGTCTGACTACGGGACAGGGTCTCTTTGAGAATCACCACAAACTCATGCGCCATGGCCTTCGGGTCACTTGAATTCTGTGATCTGCCCGAAACTCTTTGGTCGGTCGAACAGCATTCGAACAACCTGCGGTGCGAGACCTTGAGCGTCAGTTTCGCAGCGGGGTGAAGGTTAATCGTGAGCACGCGCGGTAGGACTGTCTGATTGATCTCAGCAAGTATCAGCGCGAAGGCACCCTCTAGGTCACCCTCGATTGAAATCGGTTGCCCGTAGATGTTGGGGGCGGTTTCAGCCAGGTTTTCAATCGAACGCCGTAGATCTTCGAGCCGCGAATTGCTCGTCTTAGCGGTAGCGCGGGGAGTGGGCATCATGCGCAGGCTTCGACGTCGCGAAGAGTGTGAACTGTCAATTCAAACGTTTCAGGTGTTGGAAAGGGCCAGGCACCGGCAAGGCAAATGAACTCGCTTTCGCCAGCTCCATTGCGCGCGAAGAGCATCGTGTTCATGCGATTGACCGTTGCGCCGGTCTGTATCGGCTGATCTAGTCCCTTTGCCAACGCGATGGCGTCCAGTCGTCCGAATACACTCGCCGCACGAGAACACAGATCGTCGAGCGTTTCTCGACGGATCGAAGGCTCGTGGCTCGATCTGAGAACAAGCAGAGACCGATAATCCCCAAAGGCGACGATATTGCAGCCGACGAGACCGTGGCGGCGCGAGTCCAGGATGGATTGCACGGACATCAGCCTTCTGCTCCATGCTCGAAGCCTTTCTTCGCCATTGGCCGCCGTGGCGCGGAATGGATCCGGCGAGGTACGACGCGGTCCGTCGTTGTCGTGGAATCTGACCTGGCCTGCTTCGCTGGCGCAGATCGCTTTTCGGCCACTGTCGGCTGAACCGCCGGCTGATCCAGGTCCTTGAGCAGAAGATCAACCAGCTTTTCGCTGAAGTCCGCCGCACCGCTCTCACGCCATTGCGTCTCGTCCTTGGCCCGGATTGCGTCGATCAGAGCGACCGGAAAAACACCTTGAAACAGGCCATCTGTTTCCTTGGTCAGTCTGCCCAATAGTCGCGTTCTGTCGCGGTCGGACGTGATCTTGTCAAACTGGGTGACAACCAGCAGGTTTCGGCCATTGGTATCGGATCTCACGGCATCCCAGGTGGATGCCTCGGACTGGCGCCAGGCCTGGGTTGCGTGCGTGCACCAGATCACGCTGTCCACCACGTCGATCAGACGCGTCCAGGTATCGCCGCTCATATTCGGATCAGATATCCCAGGCATGTCGATCAGATCGCAGATTTCAAGCGCGTCCGCCTTGAGCCACAGGCGAATGAAGTCTGCGTCCGCGAGGGTTGTCTCGCTCACTTCATCAAGGCTTATCTCGGTTTCCGATCCGTCGCTGGCGACCCTGATCGCAACCTCCGGACCATAGGATATCCAGACGGGCGGTACGGAACTCGCGGTTACCCGAACGGGCAAAGGATCGCGTGCCAGCAGAAGGTTCAGGAGCGTGCTTTTTCCTGCGCTGAACTCTCCCATAAGAGCAACGCACGGTTTTCCGCGAGACTTAACGGAGGCGGATGTTCTATCCGAAACCGCGTCCTGCATCATGAGCTCCTTTCGCGTCCGTATGAGAGCGCAGGATTTTCAGTAGCGGCTCAAAATTAGCATCTCGTGAAGATAGGCCCTCCGCAGAGAGCAAATCGCGCATTTCGTCATGACTGACGGAGCCAGAAAGGATCTCTGACAGGATATGCATCTGATCCTCGAAAAACGTATCAAGAACCGACAAGGCGAGCCCCCTGACCTCATCGGTCTGGACCGATTTGAGCTGATACAGAAAATCCTCGGTCTCTGCGACGATAAGATCATGAAACTGCTTTGCAAATGCATCGTATCCCCGGAGCCTTTTCCACCAGGACATCCACCACCCATCGTTAAAATCCAGTGCAATTGTCTGACCAATCGAGACAGGCGGTGGGATGTCTGGCGGTTCCGGAAGAGAGAGTTGTATACCCTCGACAGCTTCGCCAAACAGACTTGAGTAAAGCTCGGCTATGCCCACGAGACTGTCCGATGTATGCGCTTTGGTCAGGGATTGGACGCGCTTGGAGAAAACAGAGTATCCGGACCTGACCAGCACGCGCAGACCGGTCGGATCATATTTCCATCCTGCCAGTGGCCCATATCTTTCAAGATGTGAAATCAGGGATTGCGTGGCCCGGTCGATAAATTGCTGATGAGCACGGTCCGTTCGGGCATTGTAGTCGGCCACAGCGTCATAAAGCGCCTTCGAAAACTGTTCACGTCTCTGTCTTGCCAAATCGTCGAAAGCACCCATCGCCCGCTGAGGTGAAAGATCGTGTCCTACGGTCTCAATCCGGATTTTGTCGACGGCGCTTTGGCTGGTTGCGATTGTGATCGCTGCCTCGCAGACCTTGCGTAGCAAAGGCTCGCCCAGTCCTTCGACAATTCTGTCGGACAAGCAACGATACAATTCGGGTAATCCCGAGAGGTTCCATACGATGGCGTCTGGATCCTCCAGCGACTTTAAGGTTTCTGATGACGTTTCTGCCAGGTCCAGAAGGGCGCGCGCGCTACCGCCTGACATGGTTTCGATGTCGCCTGAAAGCGCCGCCTTTGCCCAGGCCGCGCTCCCGAATAGGATCCGGATCCCCTCCGGCGCCTGCTTCGCGCGCAGCGTTTCACGGATGGATCGCTCGATTTCAGGTATCTGCTCGGACGGGTTCGACAACTCGTCAATGCGATTGACGAAGATAATAATGTCGCGGGATTTCAGATTAGAAATCAGACGGATAAGACCCATATCGACCGAAGTAAGCGCCTGACTCGCGGATAGCGTAACGAGGCACAGACGGCTTTCGCGAACGGCCTGCAATGTGATTTGCTCGCGCATCATGAACGTGTCGTTCACGCCCGGCGTATCACGGATACACAGGTTGCATGGAATATGGCGACTGCCGAGAAAGAGATCCGCGGATCGCAGGATCTCTGCAAAGCGGCCCTGGTCCAGGTCTTGATCATCTTCGATATAGTCATCGCCAAGGCAGATGTACTTTTCCAAAAGGTTCTTGTCGAAGTACCCGTATTCATGCTCCTGACCGATGAGCATCTCGAACTTCTTTCCCAGTCTTTTGCGCGCACGCGCGCGCACCATTTCGACCTGCTCGACGATTTTCCGAAGTTCACTTTCTGCGCCAGAGCGACGCGACAACTCTCCCATGCGGCCGCCCTTTGTCAAAAGGCGATCCCATTCCTTATCTGACAGAAATCTGAAACGCGCTGCCGTGTCTGACACATCCATGGACGGCCGAAGATGAAGCGACGTGACAACCGAAGTCCATGGATTCACATCCGAAGGCAAGAGGTCCGCCCAGCCGGCCATGGCGCTGACAAGCTCTGTTTTTCCGGCCTTCACCTGACCGAGGACTGTGATCGTCGGCTCGAAGTCTTGAAGCTCTTTTCTATGTCGTTCCAACACCTTGGCGGCGCTTTGGCCGACTTGTTCCGTCATGTCCCGGAGGGCATGATCGACCTCGATCAGGTCGTTGCGAAAGGCCATCAAGCGCTCCAGCCCGAGGCCGACCTGATCGGTCATTGCCGGATGATGCAGGACGGCGGAGTCTGCTTTGCCAGTGTGAATGTTCATGCTCGATCGTTCGCTTTTTCGTTTGCGGTTTCAGAAGTCTTTCAGAATGCCGGAGATACACACCCGTATGCTAGGCCGGTATCCTCTGCGTGACTTCCTTCTTCAGTTGAAGAAGCAGAGATACGGCATCCAGCGCCGCTTCCTCGTCTTCTTCCAGTTTGAAGAGGAGAAGCATGTTCTCGCTCTCCTGGATATCGATCGCAAGCTGCCGAGCGTCACCGGTTTCCGCAGAAGATTGCGGTAAGTCTGCGGCAAGCCCCTGCACAGTCTCCAGGCAGGTCAACAAGACTTGAGAGCAGTCAAACGCACCGAGCGCACCCGCTTCATGCAGCATGTTTTCTGCGGCAGTAGTCAAAGACTTCAAGACATGCTGGAGAGAGCTATTTTCATCCAGAGGTCTGGCTGTCCCATCCAAATTGTCTGACTGAACTCTTACCGGCGCTGAATTGTCATCGATGGCGTATTCGACCGGTTCTGACATGCCATCGAGCAAGAGCCGGGCGCGGTCTGTATCCTCCTGCCGACCAAGCGCGATCTGCTTGTGTATCGCGTCAAAAAGATGTTGACCGCCGCTCAACTCCCACAACTCGCGTCCGGTATTCGAACCATCGTGACGGGCGTTGAGGGCCTGAAGGACGGCGACCGGGAAAACGTCAAAAAACTCCTGAGTGACAAAGCTGTCTATACGTTGAAGATTACTTTCAAGGAGGCCTTTCATGATCTGCCGATCAGCCATAGTGAGCGCAAGAAATCCATGATCCTTTACATGATCAGGAAGCATGCTCCAGAGCTTCTGCTCACTTTCGTCAAAGTGCTCGGAGCACCAGACGGTGATGGTTGAACTTTGACCGATAAAGTCGAGAAGCGCATGTGTTGAAAAATCCTGCGCGGATAAACGGATCTCTGAGTAGCTTTGAAAACGCAGGCTCTCAATCGGGCGCTGGATAGTGACTTGAAAGACGTCCTTGGGTCGCTCCGGCTGTGTGCAGATACCCGGATGCTCCTCCCGGCTTCCATCCTCATACTCAAAGATGGTTCCTTCGACAGGGCTGTATTCAAGGTTAACCAGATGTCCATGCGCAATGGCCGGAAGGCTGTTTTCTCCCAGCATCATGTTGATCAGGGATGTCTTGCCCGTGGAACACTTCCCGACAAACGTAATCCGAAGCGCGGTTTGAAGTTGCGCCAGCAATGCCTTTCCAGCTTTTGAGTTCTGTGGCGAAAGTCTATTTCTGACAATAGCCTTTTCCAGAGCCTCGACGACCTGTGTTGTGTCCGCATGATCAATCACAACGATACCTTTTTCGATATGCAGATGACGCGGGACCCGCTTCTGTCTTTGTGGCTCATCACCGTCAGCGCATTTGAGAGGTCTTCGTCGGCCTCACCAAAATCACTGCGGAGCGCGCCTCCGTTCTCATTGAGGTTGACTGCTTTTTCCGGCCAATCCGAAAACAGAACACGTATGGCGCAGATCGCCACGTTGTCCTGTTCCGGGTCACCCAATGCATGAATGGCGTCCATCAACGCTTGCGCCAGAACGGCGCTGGGCTGATGCCGATGGGCCCGGACGATGCTGCTTATTTCCTCCTCCTCCAGAAACTCAAGGCCATCACTGGCGGCCAGGATCACGTCACCCGGTTTCAGATGTGTGGGCGCCTCGCTGTAGTCAATTTTGGCAATCTCCTCTCCCATGAGGACCGATGTCAGGCAATGACGGTCGGGATGAGACTGAGCCTCTTCTGCATCAATGAGCCCGGCTTGCAGCATCTGATCGATCTCTGGCGCCATTGAATGATTGGCATTGAGGCGCTGCAATTCCCCGTCCCGAAACAACCATAAAGGCGAGTCACCGACGGAGATCCAGTACAATCGATCCTCGAACACGACCGGTGCAAGCACAGTTGTTCCCATGACATCTTGTTCAGGCTTGCATCGAGACACGTACTTTATACACGCATTGGCATCAGCGATGGCGGCGTGAAGCGTTGCATTGATATCCTGTTCAAGACCGGAGGGATTCTCGCCCTGCATCTTCAACTCGCTGAAGACTTCGGTGACAACGATATTACTGGCGACGTCGCCTGCGGCGTGACCACCCATGCCGTCCGCAAGAACAGCAAATCCATGGCTTGATCCGATAGGAAAGTTCAACACGACGGCATCCTCCTGACGGTCGCGTCCGCCTTGCGCCGTTGCTGACACCGCGTCATAGTGAAGTTGAGTTTCTGGTCGCATAGCCGGTCTCACTTTCCACGCCATGAAAAATCCGGCCCGCAGAGCCCGATAAAACGCAGAGTCGTTTCGCCGATCCGGATGTCATCTCCCGAGCTGATTTTCTGGGTGCTCAGAACAGGTTGATTGTTGAGACGTACCAGATTGGCCTTACCGCCATGCCCGATAAAGAAATCGCTCTGTTCGCTGTCAAAAGCGATTGCGGCGTGGTTCTCGCGCGAGATGGAATTGTCCCCGAAATCCAGCCGTACGGCCTGCGATGTTCCGCGACCGATCTGGCTGACGCCGTCATAGAGCGTGATCGCCGCACCGCGCCCGGGGCCGTCGATGACAATCAACCATCCAACCGGGAACGCCGTGCTGTTCGCGGACGATGAAGGCGAACCTTGCGAAAAGGGATCCGGTTCCTGGCTTTCGGACCCGCCAAAACCGAGGATACGTGTCTTTACACGACCAGATCGACCGCCGGACCGTGACGATGCCGGTCGAGGAACCGCGATCGGTGCCACCGGTTTAGCTGACCCTGCCTGCTTCGCCAGTGGATTTTCGGACTGCGCCTCTTCGGTGGGCAGGTGAAGACGTGTTGTTGATCTTGTTACTTCCGCAGGCTGTGTTCTGGGCGGTACAGAAACCGGTACTTGCAGCTCCTGCGCCGGAGTCGGGCTTCGCTTGAGCATCCCAACCGGTGATATGGTGCGCGTCGCCTCTGCAACTGGTTCGCTGTCGTCCATGTCCGGTTGAGGCATTTCGGAGGATATCGGACCTTCATCTGTGCGTTCTGAATGCTGGTTTGTTGCGATGGCTTCCTCGAACAGGTCTTCTTCCCTTTCGGCAAAGTCTAGACTGTCAGGTTCTTCCGTCTCGTTCAGGGGATCGCTGTTAAATCCTGCTCCAAGCAAAGTGTCCGGGTCCGCGACTGGGGCCTTGCCCTGCTCCGCTTCGGTAGCTGCATCCCGGGTCAGGCTTTCCAGAAGCCCCGACAGGGCATCATGTTCCGCCGGATCCTCGTCAGGTTCTGTCAGACCCGGTTCCGGGATCGCATCCGATACCTCATCTGATATCCCCGGAATAGACGTCTCCTCCGGCTCCGGAGAGTTCAGGCGGCGTGCTTCGGACGCTGATCTATCATCGGATCGCTCTGTGGCATCGATGCCCTCGTCGATCTCTGTCGCGCTGATTGCCGTCGGAGATGCGTTGCGCTTTTCGGCAATGATGTCCCGAATGAATTTCACTTTGTTACCCTTTCACTGGCCACTGATACAAAAACCATCCTCTGTTTCACCGGATCACGGTGTCCTCCTGAACAACGCTCTTGGGGGATACCGCCTTTTGCGAATGCGGTGGGACGTCATCCGGCTCGTTTTGCGGACGTCGCGGCCGAACTCTGAGGGCTTCCTGTTCCTTGAGGTAGGCGTCCACGTCGTGAATCGGATTGCCAAAGATATCGACCGGCTGGACCCGCTGCTTCACTGGCCCAGGCTTCGTTTTTGGCGGAGTGGCGGCGGGTTGCAGGCTCTTTGGCAAGCCGCGTTGGAGACCGCTATTCGTTTCGGATACGAGACGCGCGATCGTTGAACCGATTTCGTGCAGCGGTATCGGAGTCCTTCGCGACGCGTTTGAACGTTCGCTCTCTGTCATCCGGTCCAGCCATTCCACTGCGGACCTCAAACGGTCTTTCTGATGAAGGGATAACGCCTGGTTGATCGGATCCAGAAACGTCTGGCTGACGTCCCAATCCCCTTCGGTCAGGTGTTCGAATGGATCCGGCTCACCGCTCGAAGCTGCGGACAGGCGGGACTGGCTATTCGGTGGTGCCTCACCGGTGATCATAAAATGCAGTGTGGCGCCCAGAGAATAGAGGTCGCTCGACGCATCCTGAGCGTCACTGCTGGCATAGAATTCGTAAGGAGAGTAGCCGTCCTTGACCGCAAGCAAACGCGTGGCATGCGGTTTGGTGCTTTGTACGATATCGGCGGCAGATCCGTAGTCGATCAATGTGGCATGATCGTTTCCATCAAGGAGGAAGTTATCGGGCGCAATGTCACGGTGCAAAAACCCACGTTCATGTGTGTAGCTGATCGCCAGAAGGGCCTGACACAGAAACTCCTTCATCAGGTGCTCCGTCAATCGCTCTGGCGTCTCCTCGACGATGGTGAATAAATCGTCACCACGGCAGTAATCCATCGCCATGTAGGCCGTCTGGTTTTCTGCAAAGACCTGATGGACACTGACGATGCCCGGATGATTCAGGGCCGCGAGGCGGTAGGCCTCCTTTTTGAAGTGTGCGAGCAGGTTCTTGAAATCCCGTGTGCGGCATTCCTCTAACAACTGCACATCCAAGCCGTCACGCGTACATAACTGTGCCGCAAAGCACTCCTTGAGAACGACTTCTCGCTGAAGGCTGTCCTGAGCAAGGTAGGTGATCCCGAACCCGCCTTGCGACAGGCACCGCAGAATTTTGTACTGACCTCGCAAGAGATCTGTATGTGCCGGAAGCTCCACAAAGATGTCGGCAGCGTCGTAAGACATCATTCAAAGTCGCCTGTTCGGCCCGCGTCAAAGCAACGCCTGCGCGGGTGGGTTCATGGCAATTAGGTCGACTCAAATGTGATCGCTTTGCGGCATTTCTGAGCGACAGCGTTGACGGTTAGGCGCGATTAGATTCACTTTGCAGCTACATTTATGCCTTGCCGCAGAGGTGTCGCGAAACGCTTCAACTCAGAGTCGCTGGTGCGCCAGATCGATTGCCAGACGCGGAAGGGACCGGCCCGGTATGGATTCAGACATCACAGTCCCGATGAGCCGACAGCCCATGCGCAGGTAAAAAGGTGCGGCTTGCGGATCGGCATCAAGAAGCATCTCTTTTGCGCCAAGACCCCGTGCGATGAAAACGCTCCGCTCGAACAGTTTTCTGCCGATGCCTTTGCCCATATCGCGCGGATCGACAAAGAGTCTCTCAAGACAGCACCCATGATGGTCAAAAGACACCTGAGCCACGCCTGTCAGGCGACTTTCGTCTTCGGAAAGGATGACATGGTCGTCACGCAGATCGCGGTGCGTCAGGGTCAATTCACGGCGGTACGCCTCCATAAAGGCGGCATCGTATCCCCAATGCGCTTTGGATCTGAAACAAAGCTCTGACGCGGCGATCAGGTCTTCTGGTCTGGCGTTCCGCAACTCCAACTCGACGATACCTGTTGCATGGATCTTACTCCGCGTCGGTCTGCGCACATACGGACCGGAACACCCTTTAGTCCTTATGCGTTTGCCGATCTTTCTTCGACGATCTCAGCTTCTGTCACCTGTGTGTCCGTACCTTCGGACTCAGTGCCCGGATCAGGACGCTGATCCTCGATTGCTCCTACGATCAAGGGAAGCATACCGGCGGCATTGCCCGGCATGACTTCTGAGACGGGTGCCGTTTTCCAGCTCAGCGTATCGAACCCGCCATCTGTGACCGGCTGCCATTCAGGATAGGCCTTGCCGTCAACGTCGCAGATCCATTGCGGCCCTGCCGATGCGGTCAACGCTTTCGCGAGGAAGGCCTTTACCACGGAATCGTCAGAGCCTTCACCGCGCTCGATCGCGGCCATAAGCGTCAGGCTGCGCTTGGTGGGCTCGGTCTCTGCGAGAGTGCCCATCGCTCTGCGTGCGGCGGGAAAGTTCTCTGCTGCAATTTCCAACTCTGCCTGAAGCATCTTCGTTTCGGAATGGCCTGGATGCGCCCTCAGCAACGGGGAGAAGCGTTTAAGCCGCGCCGCAGGTGTTTCATTCGGCTCAATTTCGGCAAAAACAGCGGCAAGATCAGGATGCGGCTGCGCTGCCCATGCTTTTTTTATGACCCGAACCGCGTTTCGCTTGGATCCGTTCTCGATGTAACTGCGCGCGGCGAGGATGGCAGCCGGTACCAGATCGGGCGAAAGCCGGTTTGCTTCAATGCTCGCCTCTCGGGCTTCGATGCTCTTGCCTTCATCGAGAATATCTTTCGCTTCCGAAAGGGCCAGCACGGCGTCTCTGCGCCGATGGACATCCCTTGGCAGAGTCCCGGATTTTAGTTTGGCGCTCAGGGTCTTGCGTGCACCGGACCAATCCTGAGTTTCGGCCTGAAGCTTGAGCAGAGTATCCTGCACCTCTTCATTTTTTGGCTTCAGAAGGAAGGCGCTTTTGGCGAGCTTGAGCGCCGTGTCAGTTTCACCATCGGCAAGTTTCTGACGAAGGATCCCGCGAACGCCAACAAATCGCGTTTTTTCATTTTTCATCAGCCGCTTGTAAACGTCCTCGGCCTTCTTTCGATTGCCTGTCATTTCCGCGCCCTGCGCGGTGATCAGATTGGTCAAGGCGGGTTTGTTAAGGTATTTGTCCGCCTTCGCCGCTTTGGCCATGGCGACGCCGCCTTCGCCCGAGGCCAGTGCAAGAAGACCCTCCGACAGGGCCTGATATCCCTTTTCCTGGCGATTCCGGTTGAAGTAACGGGAGACGGCGGTCTCGTCGCCATTTATAAACTTCAGAACTGCCACGAGAAGACCGGTAAGCTTCAAGAGCAGCCATATCGCCAAGACCAAAAGACCAAGGGTGATGACCGACACCATGGGTGTCAGATTGAATTCCTGATTTGCGACCTGAATCTGGATCCCGCCATCGAGTTCGAGGAGGTAAATGGCACCGAAACTTGCGGCGGCCACGAGACCTATAAACAGAATTATTTTTGTTACCGACCACAACATGCGGACACCCCCCGGACGTTAATTCAAACCATCGCTCAAGTCCTGAGCGGCAAGCAGTGCGTCGCGACGCTTGGTTACGTCGTCAATCCAGGTTGCAAGCGCTGAAAGGGCTTCGGGCGGTAGTGTTTCTATCTCTGCCAGTGCCTCGGTCAGGTCTCCGTCCCCGAGGGCAGCTTCTGCACGGGACAAGACCGCATTCGGATCGTTGCCCTCTTTAGGTTCGAGTGACCGGACGCCCAGCTGCGTCTGGATAAATCCCGAAAATCCGGAAGAGCCTTCTGTTGCGGACCGGGCTGCGCTCAGAGCGCTGCGGGACGCATTGGGAAAACTCCGCTGCAATTCCGCAAGAGGCACAATGCCAGCAGCGCCCGCGTCGATCAGGTCTGCAGAGACGGCCATACCGCTATCAGCCAGCTCCTTGAGTGGTTCGCTAAAGGTCGCACCTGTATCGAGCGCTGTCAGGATCTCGCTCATCGCAGCGCGCTGGATCGCGTCTTGAGACGCTTCACTTGCCGCGGCTTCGGAGGCTTGCGCCTCTGCGATCATATTTTCCAGCTCGGCACGTTCTGCCGCGATTTCCTCTCTCGCGGCTTGCAATTCAGAGGCAAAAGCCTCTTGAGCGCCTTCGGGAAGCGTTGCCGAAACAGCGGCGCTTTCAATGCCGTCGATCCGCGCATTTACGGCATCGATCAGGCTCTGTGTCGCCTCAAATCTCGCATCGATCTCACCAATTTGAGACGTCAAACCCTCGATCTGGGACAGGATCGGTGTGAAATCCGGATCGGCCACCGGTTCTGACGCGAGTGCTGTAACCTCTTCGCTCAGCGTTGTGATTTCCGATTCGAGTTTGCCAAGCGCGGGGTCGGATTGCTGCGCCAACCCGAAATACGCTGCGGCGAACCCAACGGCGCCTGCAACCACACCGCCAAAAACAAGTGCTCCGGCACTGGCACCCTGCGCGGCAGGTTGCTGCGGTGGCACCGTCTTTTCATAAGTCTGTTCTGGCGCCTCTTCTTTGTCCCTGTCGTCATCATCCGACGCGTCAAGCTCGTCCGGCAGAGCGTCGCCTTCAGATGCCGCTTCGGTATCCGCAAGGTCAGAGGGATCGCTATCACCGCCGTCTTCTGGCTCAGCCGTCTCTTGCGCTTTTTCACCGTCTTCAGAGATGTCGGCCGATTCGTCGGCTCCATCCGCTATGTCGGAGGAGCTCTCTGTCTCCACGTCTTCGGCACTCTCCAAAGAGGCGGGGTCTGGGTCATCTGATAACGCCTGAACCTCCGCAGCCGCGTCGGTTACGTCTTCCGCCTGCTCAGAAGCGCTTGCGTCGGCACCCGTGTCTGTCGGATCCGGAACGTCTACCGCTTCTGTGTCTTTTACGTCTGCTGCTGTTTCCGCCTTAGGCTCGACACTGTCTGGTTCAATTCCGTCAGCCGATTTCTGAGTGTTTTCAGATCCCGAGCTGGTTGTCTTCTTACGTGCCAAAGGAATACCCTTTTCGAATCCGGCCTGCCAACGCTACCAGTCTAAGTCTACTTTGGCGAAGGGCGACCCTCAAGCTGGTTGGTGCCTCGCAGCAAAATAGCTGTTTCTGATACCATCGCTTCGGCCGTGGGCCTTGCGCATACGCGAAGGTGTCTGACGGAACTTGGAGGGATCGTCGCGGCTATTTTCCTGCTCATCGCAACGACATCCAGGGGTCCAGTCGCCGTGTAGCGATCGAAAAAAAGCGTAGCACTTCGTGCCGAAAACAAAGGCAGGATAACCGGCCTGCCGCTGGCCAGAAAGTCGATCGCTTCAGGATTGAGATCCGTTTCCTGCTGATCGTAAACGACCATTTCCTGTGTCTCTATGCCCGCAGAGCTTAGCGTACCCGCGAGATCGTAGGCGATATGTTTACCGCGTAGATAGAGACAGGGCGCGCTAGGTCTGTCACCGATGATCCGTCGCGCCAGCGCGTCGCCTGTTCCACCGCCCTCTCTCACGTTAAAGCCTTCCCGTGCGGCGCAGTCGGAGGTTGCGCCACCCACCGCGTAGCAGATGAAATCGCGCTGTTTGGTCGAGCTGGCCACGGCCCTGACTGCATGGGCAGATGTAAAAATCAAGGTTGGATACTGTTTCACATCCAACGTCAGCGGTATGGAAGAAATCGTCAGGATCGGGGATATAACGATATCGACGTCCGACCCCATCTGCGCCTGAACATCCTGTGCGAAGGCGGCAGCAGTGGTGGCGGGCCGTGTGATCAACAGGCCAGGACGGTCAGACATCCCCGGATATGCAGCGTTGTTTGGCACTGTTAGCGGTGTTACCTGTGACGCTCTCTTTACGCAACGAGCAGGCATATGAGCGGGGCGATCAACGTTCTTGGACTGGAAAGCAGCTGCGATGATACCGCAGCGGCGGTGCTTCGTGCCGAAAACGGGAAATCCGGCATTTTGTCTTCGGTTGTCCACAGCCAGACGGATTTGCACGCGCGTTTTGGTGGTATTGTTCCCGAGATTGCTGCCCGCGCACATGCGGAAAAGCTCGACGTTGTGACCCGTGAAGCTCTGGGGCAGGCGTCAATGGACCTATCCTCCATCGATCTGATCGCTGTCACTGCCGGGCCGGGGCTTATCGGTGGTGGTTTAGCGGGCGTGTCGTTTGCTAAGGGCCGCGCTGCGGCGCTAGATCTGCCGATGGTCGGCGTAAACCATCTCGCAGGCCATGCCCTGACCCCGGGTCTGAGCAACGGTCTGGCAGCGCCTTACCTTATGTTGCTTGTCTCAGGTGGTCATTGCCAGTTTCTCATCGTCCACGCGGCGGATCGTTTCACCCGTCTCGGCGGGACAATCGATGATGCACCGGGGGAGGCCTATGACAAGGTTGCGCGGCTCCTGGGACTGCCGCAACCCGGTGGTCCCTCTGTAGAAGAGGCCGCAAAATCCGGGGAGTCCGCGCGCTTTGCGCTACCCCGGCCGCTTCTGGATCGACCTGGATGCGATATGTCATTTTCGGGTCTCAAGACGGCACTGCTCCGGCTAAGAGACAGGTTGATCGCCGATCAGGGAGGACTTTTTGTGCAGGACCGTTCCGATCTTTGCCAAGGCTTTCAGGCTGCGGTGGTCGATGTGATGGCCGAAAAAACCCGCCGAGCCCTCCTCTTGGCTGGAGAGAGACTGGGAACGGCCCCACCGCTTGCCGTTGCCGGCGGCGTTGCGGCCAACGCCGAGATACGGGCCGCATTGAACCAGGTTGCCGAGGATTGCGGAGTCCGGTTTGTCGCGCCGCCTTTGTCTCTTTGCACTGACAATGCGGCCATGATCGCGCATGCCGGCGCTCTATTGTTTGGGTCGGGCCACAAAGACGGTATGGACCTCGTGGCGCGGCCCCGTTGGCCCCTCGCTCGCGTCAGTCCGGCGCTGCTGGGTGGTGGACGCAAGGGCGCGAAGGCATGATTTGTGTTGTCGGTGGCGGCGCTTTCGGAACCGCCCTTGCGATGTCTTATGCCCGGCAAGCCCCGGCTGTCCTTTGGGTGCGGGACGGTGATGCGGCCGCCGCTATGCGCCAGACCCGCAGCAAGCACCGCTACCTGCCTGAGACAACCCTGCCGGATGCATTGCATGTCACGACAGACGTCGGAGCGCTGAGCACGTGCGACACCGTATTGCTCTGTGTTCCAACTCAGTCTTTGCGCGTGCTGCTGGCCGATGTGAAGGCGGATGTCATCGCGGGCAAACTGCTCGTCGCTTGTTGTAAAGGGGCAGAACTGAAAACCGGTCTTCTGCCGACAGAGATCATTCAGGCTTGTGTACCAGACGCCGCCACAGCAGTCCTGACGGGCCCGTCTTTCGCTTCCGATATTGCAAGACACCTGCCCACCGCTCTGTGTCTCGCAGTGCATGAGAGCCAGTCAGGGCTGCGCTTGCAGCACCGTCTGGCGCTCCCCATGATCAGGATTTACCGGACCGGTGATGTCATTGGCGCACAATTGGGCGGCGCGTTGAAAAACGTTGTGGCGATCGCCTGTGGCGCGGCGATTGGCGCGGGGCTTGGCGAAAGCGCGCGCGCGGCGCTGATGACGCGTGGCTTTGCCGAGATGGCGTCGCTTGCAAGAGCGCGCGGTGCCCGGTTTGAGACGCTGACCGGCCTGTCCGGGCTTGGTGATCTGGTTCTGACCTGCGGCTCCGGGCAGTCGCGTAACTTCCGTCTCGGATTGTCTCTGGGCCGGGGTCAGACTTTCGATCCGACAGAGACGGTCGAGGGTGCCGCAACGGCACAGGCGCTTTCGACGGATCGGTCCCTGTCTGATACCGACTTGCCAATCGTGCGAAGTGTGGCCGATATGGTCTCCGGGCAATTGCAGGTCGCGGAGGCGATCGATAGGTTGCTCTCACGTCCATTGAAAGAAGAATGATGCTGATTGCCCTGATTGCCCGTGACAAACCCGACGCTCTGCAAACCCGGCTGGAGAACCGCGAAGAACATGTTGGCTATCTTGAGAGATCCGAGATCGTTTCCCAGGCTGGCCCCTTGCTTGGTGAGGATGGTGACATGATCGGGTCTCTGATCATTTTCGATGTAGAAGACGCGCAGCAGGTTACCGACTGGATCGCTGACGATCCCTATACAAAGGCGGGCCTTTTCGCCTCTACTGAGATGATTGTCTGGAAGAAGGTGATCTGAACACTTGCAGTATTGGCTGTTTAAATCCGAACCGTCGACCTGGAGTTGGGATCAGCAGCTGGCGCGCGGCGCAGCGGGTGAGGAATGGGATGGTGTGCGGAATTATCAGGCGCGCAACTTCATGCGGCAGATGAAGGTTGGGGATCTTGGATTTTTCTACCACAGCCAAACAGAGAAGGCGATTGTCGGCACGGTTGAAGTGATCGCAGAGGCCCATCCCGATAGCACGACTGATGATCCCAAATGGGAATGCGTGGACATAAAGGCCCGTCAATCCGCCCCGCGCCCTGTCACCCTCGATCAGGTCAAAGGTGACCCGCGCCTGGGTGAGATGGTCCTGGTGCGCAATTCCAGACTGTCGGTTCAACCCGTCACAACCGGGGAATGGCGCGTGATCTGTGATCTGGCGGGTTTGGACGCCGCCTGACCAGAACTCTCTCTGTCTAGAATTTGAATTGTTAATCTCTGTTTAGTGTCTCGCCATCTATCACTGTCGCGGGTGGATGAGATGGTGAAATGATGAGTGGGTCTGGCGAGAATGCCGCGCCGGTCATCATCAAACGGAAAAAGGTCACTGGCGGCGGAGGGCATCATGGGGGGGCCTGGAAGGTTGCCTATGCCGACTTTGTGACGGCATTGATGGCGTTTTTCCTGTTGATGTGGCTGTTGAATGCGACGACGGAACAACAAAGAAAAGGGATCGCGGATTACTTCAGTCCCATGATCCCGCTCAGCCGGGTGTCCGGAGGAGGTGACGGCGCGTTCGGTGGCGAGAGCGTGTTTGCCGAAGAGAACCTGCCCGAGAATGGCACCGGCGGCATCGAGCGCGTGCCGTCTGAGAAGACGCCGCCCATCGGCTCTACCGGCATAGGATCTGTGGGTCAGGATGTGCTTATCCCGGAGCAGGAGGCCTTTGTCGTCCCGTCGGACAAAGATGCACCGCCCTCAGAGGAGGTCATGGCGGCCGAGGCCGAGATGGAAGGCGCGATAGCCGCGAAGATCGAGGAGCAGCTTGCCGGGATCTCTGGCGAGAGCCTCGTGTCAGAGCAGCCGCGCCGCCATATCGTCACGAAAGTCTCTGACGAAGGTATCATCATAGAGTTGTTCGATCTTGATGGCTCGACCTTGTTTGAGGGCGAGACGGCAACGCCCACTCAGTTGCTTGAAGATTTCGCGGATATCGTGGCCACGGTTGTGGATGAGACGGATAACAAGCTCGCGGTAGAAGGCTTCGTGAAATCGGTTCCAATCGTGGTTCAGAACAGCCCGGTGTGGGATTTGTCGCTTCAAAGAGCAGCGGCTGTTCGGATTTTGCTGGAACAATCCGGTCTCGCCCCCGGTCGTTTTCAGCGTGTGACAGGGCATGCGGACCGTGAACCGGTAACGGCGAACAGAATGGAATCGCGAAACAATCGGATTGAGGTGATCCTTCTGCGACAGACCGAACCATGAACAATCTGGCATCAAAGAGGTGTATTTTCAGTCCGGGGAATGTTCCGTGACCTGAGAATAGATCGGATTTTAAATATTAGCGGGCTGTTAAACGCGCTTGGATATGACTGCGATCGATAGATATCGATGCAGCAAAAAGGCGTGTCATGACAATTTCCTCCTCGTTGAGTGCCAGTGTGGCCGGTTTGAACGCAAACGCGACACGGCTCGCCGCAATTTCGGATAACATCGCGAAATCCTCAACCTTCGGGTACAAACGGGTGGAGGCCGACTTTCAATCGCTTGTCACCTCTGGCGGCGGCGGCTCTTACTCTGCGGGCGGTGTCCGGGCAAGTACGCAGCGCCTCATCGATCAGAGCGGATCGATCATCTCGACATCCAATCCAACCGATCTCGCAGTCCGCGGTCGCGGTATGTTTCCTGTTACTCAACTGACTCAGATTGAGGGTGGTAATCCATCACCTGACTTTCTCCTGACGACGACCGGGTCGTTTCGAACGAATGGTGATGGATATCTTGTAACCGATACCGGCCTCGTTCTGTTGGGATGGCCTGCAAATCCGGATGGATCTGTTCCCCAGTTTCCCCGTGACACCACAGATGGTCTCGATCCAATTCAGATTAATCTCAATCAGTTGACCGGCGCGCCAACGACACGGGTAGATATCTCGCTGAACCTGCCTGCATCGGCGACAGATGCTGGCGCGGATGGCGTGTCACAGCAGATATCGATCGAGTATTTCGATAACCTTGGTCAATCAGAGACACTGCTTGTGGAATACGCGCCAACGGTCCCCGCGGCTGGAGAGTCCAACGAATGGACCATGACGGTTCGCGATACAGCACAACCCGGTGTGGTGATTGGGGAATACACGCTTCAATTCGATGATGCGCGCACCTCTGGGGGCACCTTGCTAAGCGTCACGACAGTGTCAGGAGGGGCCTATGACGCGGCGACCGGTGCGGCAATCGTCAATGTGGCTGGCGGACCGATGGAGGTCAATATCGGTCAGCTTGGGGCTGTCGATGGACTGACGCAGCTCGGTAATCGTTTCCAGCCAAACGCGATTTCCAAGGACGGATCGGCAGTTGGCAACCTGACCGGTGTTGAAGTGGACGAAACCGGTCTCGTGATCGCCTCTTTCGATACGGGTATCACGCGTGTCATCTATCAGGTGCCATTGGTCGATTTGCCCAATCCGAATGGCATGGTCGCCATGGACAGCCAGACCTACATGCCCTCACCGGAAAGCGGCGCCTTCTTTCTTTACAATGCCGGAAGTGGGCCGACAGGCTCCATTCTCTCCTTTGCCCGTGAAGAATCGTCAACCGATGTGGCGGGTGAACTGACCGATATGATTCAAACGCAGCGGGCCTACTCTTCCAATGCAACCGTTGTCAGAACCGTTGATGAGATGCTCCAGGAGACAACCAACATCAAGCGCTAAAATAGAGGTGCAAGATAACCTGTTTCGAAGGGTCCTAGTATGAGCATTACATCTGCGCTTTCCAGTGCGATTTCCGGTTTGACGGCCAGTTCGAGGGCCGCAGGCGTCGTCTCGACCAATCTTGCGAATGTTCTGACGGAAGGCTACGCACCGCGAGACATTGTGCTAAGCAGTCAGGGTCGGATCGGTGGTGTTTCGGTCATCGGGGTCACACGCAACGTCGACGAAAGCCTGTTGAGTGAACGTCGCTTCGCCGACAGCGAACTGGCCTATGCCGAGGCAAGAAATGACTTCGCTCTTTTCCTTGAGACAGAGCTTGGTTTGCCTGGTGAGGCCGGATCCCTCAATGATCTGATCGTGAGTTTCGAAACTCAACTCACGTCGGCGGCCGCCAAACCGGAAGAAGAGGTTCGTCTGTCTCAGGCTGTGCAGGGCGCCAAAACGCTGACGGACAAGATCAATTCGGTATCTGAGGCCATTCAACAGGAGCGAACGGAAGCCGAGCTCCAGATCGAACAGGCGGTAGCAGATCTGAACCGGTTGCTTGTCGAGCTTCAGACGGTCAACAAACAGATTTCGACCACGAAGGATACGGGTGGCCTGTCGGCATCACTCTTCGATGAGCGTCAGGGCATCGTAGACAAGATTTCCGAATACGTCCCGGTACAGATCGCGCCACGCGACAACGATACCGTCGCCTTGTTTTCGCCAGGCGGCGTCATTCTCATAGATGGGCCGCCTGTTGAATTTTCATTCACGGCCTCGAATGTCATCGCGCCGCAGATGACACTTGGAAACGGGTTGTTATCAGGTCTCGAAATCAATGGGTTGCCTGTTACACCATCGGGCGACAACAGCCCGATTGCCGGTGGTCGGCTGTCCGCCCTCTTCGAGGTCCGCGATACGCTTGCCCCATCGGCCCAGACCAAAATCGACGCAATCGCTCGCAACCTGATAGAGCGCTTTCAGAACCCGGCGCTCGATGCGACCCGCCCTCCCGGTGATCCTGGCTTGTTCACGGATGGTGGCAGCGCATTTGCTTCGGTAGATGAACTCGGCATCGCCGGCCGTTTATCCGTGATTGCGCTGGTTGATCCGGCGCTATCCGGCGCTGTGTTCAGGCTGCGCGGTGGTCTTGGCTCAACAGCGCCGGGCGCGGTCGGTGATGCAACCTTGCTGCTGGCTTTGTCGGATACGGTCCGCGCGCGCGCGCCGCTTGCATCCGGTAGCCTGGGCAGCACCAGCCGCAGTTTTGCAGAACATGCGACGGCCCTTGTTTCGGATGCCGGTCAACAAAGGCTGTTCTTGGAACAATCGCAGAGTTTTGCGGCGTCCCGTCAGGCGAGCCTTCTTGAGCTGGAGTTGCAAGATGGCGTTGATTCCGACACGGAACTGCAGCGATTACTGCTTGTGGAACAGGCCTATACAGCGAACGCACGTATGATAAAGACGGTGGATGAGATGATTGATACCATGCTTCGGATTGCCTCATGAATATCGTATCGACCGGGGACCTGGCCCAGACCTTTAGCCTGAGCCGTCAAAACAACGCTGTACGACAACAGCTTGATCGCCTCACGCAGGAGCTGACATCCGGGCTTGTTCAGGATGTAACAGACAGACTCAAGGGCGATTTTTCCGGCCTCGCGGATTTCGAGCGTGAAATTGCCTTGCTGAACACCTACGCCAACACTGTGTCAGAGGCTGAGACACAGGCCACCGTCATGCAGGCTACTTTGGACGCGGTCCAGACACAGTTTGGCGATCTTGTGAATACCCTCGCTCTGTCTTTCACTGCGGCTGGATTGAACGATCAGCGCAATGTCGCCTTTGAGGCGCAGGCCACACTCAATTCCATGCTGTCAAACCTGAACACGACCGTTGCGGGTCGTGCCCTGTTTTCGGGCACAGATGTGGCTACAGCTCCGCTTGAAGGGGAGGACGCCGTGCTGACCAATGTGCAAGCGGCGATTGCCGGTCTTACGACCGCCGCTGATGTGTTGGCCGCCGCTGATGCTTATTTCGGTCCGGGTGGCGGTTTCGAAACGGACATCTACCGAGGGGCCACAACCGATCTCGCACCCTTTGACCTAGGTGCAGGTGAAAGTGTGAACTTCGCGTTGAGGGCGGATAACGACGCGGTTCGGGAAGTGTTGAAGGTGACAAGCGTCGCGGCGCTTGTCACCGACCCTGGCCTGTCTTTGTCTGATGGAGAGATGCAAAAACTTTTGCAAGCGTTGCCCGAAAGGACATTGAGCGGACGAGAGGGGATAACGCGTTTGCAGGCCGATCTCGGATTTGCAGAGGGCCGTATTGAAGCCGCGGGAACCCGGATTGTCGCAGAAACCTCAAGCATGGAGATTGCGCGCGCGCAGCTTGTTGAAGCGGACCCCTTCGAGACCGCATCAGAGCTCGAAGCGGTGCAGATCCGTCTTGAAATGCTCTATACTCTAACGGCACGTTCCTCGCGGCTAAGCCTTGTTAACTTCCTATCATGAGGATCCGAAGGTTGAGATACGCGCTCGCAGCGCTTTTGATTTTCTTCACATCCGGTATCGCACTGGCGAACCAGATCAGGATCAAGGACCTCGTGGATTTTGACGGCGTGCGTGGAAATGACCTGATCGGTTACGGCCTCGTGGTCGGACTGAACGGAACGGGCGATGGCATCAGAAACGCGCCATTTACCGAAGAAATCATGTCGAACATTCTGGAACGGCTGGGCATCAACGTCTCCGGCGAACAGTTCCGCCCCAGAAACGTTGCGGCCGTTTTCGTGACCGCCACCATTCCACCCTTCGCGCGATCGGGCTCTCAGATCGATGTGACCGTATCCGCCATCGGCGATGCGGATAGTCTGTTGGGCGGCAATTTGATCATGACGCCGCTCAACGCGGCGGATGGTCAGATCTATGCGGTTGCACAGGGTGCGGTTATTTCAGGGGGCGTCTCCGCAGAGGGAGAGGCAGGCGGTGTTGTTCAAGGTGTGCCTACGACTGGCGTAATACCGTCCGGGGCGCGCATTGAGCGCGAAATCGAATTTGAATTGTCAACGCTTGAGACGCTTCGCCTGGCATTGCGCAATCCCGATTTCACCACTGCTGACCGGATCGAGCGCGCGATCAATTCGAACTTCGGTGGCGCGGTTGCTCTGATGCTCGATTCGGGAACCGTACGGATTAACATGTCTGCGACTGGGGCAAGATCGACCGCACACGCCTTGAGTCAGATTGAGAACATTCTCGTGCAACCGGAACGAAAAGCGCGTGTGGTCGTGGATCAGCGGTCCGGCACCATTGTGATGGGCGAGGAGGTGCGCATTTCAAGAGTTGCCGTGTCGCAAGGCAACCTGACCTTGCGGGTTGAGGAAGCGCCTCTCGCAATTCAACCCAACCCCTTCGCGCAGGGAGAAACAATCGTTGTGCCCCGCACGCTGGCAGAGATTGAGGAAGAGCCGGGCATTGGTCTTGCAGAAGTTCCTGAGGGTACATCGCTATCCGAAGTCATCGCGGGACTGAATGCGCTGGGCGTGTCACCCAGGGACATGATCGATATTCTGAAGAGTATTAAATCCGCGGGCGCTCTGCATGCGGAATTTATTGTTCAATAGGCCTATGCCTGTCTCCAACGCTTCGGGGGCAGCCTCGATGTCCGCGCCATCCCGCCATTTTCAAGATGCGTTTACTGTCCTTACCCGAGCATCTTATGACGCGCATCCGGAAAGCGATTACGGTTGTAGTCACAATGCGAGGGATCTTTAGCTTGCGATTGTCAGCAGGGTTCAACGCCAACCTCCGGGTCTGTCGGATATCGCCAGATGCCCTCGTTGAAGGTTCCGCTGGCCGCTTCCCGATCAGAGATGCGCTTTGCCTGTGATCACCATAGGATCCTTTCAGATCCGGAACGTGGTCTGGCATCGACTGCGATAGACGCTCCCAAACCGCTGAAGCGGTCGACGAAAATCCTAAGCACCGCGTCTGGTCGAACGCCGCACGACGCCGGGGCGTTGCATACGCCCGGCCCTTGACCGATGTCTCGGCTCAAAGGCAGGACGTTTTAGCCTGGGCTCATACCGCGCAGGCGCTCTGATCGGCGACGCAGCAGTTCGACCGTTGTGAGCAAAGCGATGGAAATCGCGACCAGAATAGTGGCCACCGCCAGGATGGTCGGCGAGATTTGTTCGCGCAATCCTGTGAACATTTGCCAGGGCAACGTCTGCTGTCCCGCGGACCCGACAAAGATCACCACAACCACCTCGTCAAAGGAGGTGATAAAGGCAAACAAGCCCCCCGAGATCACGCCGGGCAGGATCAGCGGCATTTGCACGCGAAAGAATGTCGTCACCGGATCGGCGCCCATATTCGCGGCGGCGCGCGTTAGGGAGCGATCGAACCCGACCAGGGTCGCCGTGACCGTGATGATAACGAAAGGAATACCAAGCGCGGCATGGGCCAGAACAACACCCCAATAGGTGCCTTGCAGTCCCAACCGCGAATAGAAGAAGTACATGCCCGCCGCCGAGATGATCAGAGGCACAATCATCGGGGAAATCAGAATGGCCATGATCGCACGGCGCGCCGGCACGTGTTCCGAACTCAGGCCAATGGCGGCCAGGGTTCCCAGGGTGACAGAAATCAGCGTCGCCACGGGCGCGATCTTCACCGAGTTCCACAGGGCCTGTTGCCAGTCCGGGTTGGTGAAAAAGTCGCGATAGTGTTTGAGGGAATACCCTTCAGGCTCGAACCGCAGCATTTCGGGTGTGAAGGTGAAAAAGTCCTCTGCATTGACGCTGAGCGGCATCACGACCACGATCGGCGCGCTCAAA
>ERZ1740060.230-NODE-230-length-42731-cov-8.172837_pt1 | contig 42731 bp, 40 predicted proteins | sample MGYA00581743_ERZ1740060 | MGnify/ENA primary metagenome ERZ1740060 (study PRJEB43018, sample SAMN04849235) | marine metagenome | isolation source: floating plastic debris | place: Pacific Ocean | collected 2008-08-27 | study: EMG produced TPA metagenomics assembly...
GGTCGAGCGCTCAGCCCAGACGTCGCTACGGCCCTTCGTACAGGGCAGGTTTTGGTGGCGGCTCACTCAGAGGGGCTCACCGGAGGGCAGGTCAGTGCTCAACTCTATATGCCCATGGCTGCTCCAGATCTGTGGGAGCACCTGAGCGACTATCCGCGCTGGAGCGAGTACTTCCCGAATATTGCCTGTAGCCGTGAGCTGGTGCCAACCGCCTCGGGCGTACCTCGGGTCTATCAGGTAGGGCAAAAATCGCTCATGGGTATTCCCACCGCAGGTGACCTGTACTTACAAGTGCATGAGTCTCCCCATGAGCAGATTCAGTTTCGACTAGAGCGCGGGATTTTCTCATCTTTTGAGGCGACCCTGCGATTTCAACCTTGGCGGGTGGGGGTGCTGCTGACCTACACCATTCAGGTCACCTTAGCGGTGCCCTTACCCTGGTTTATTTTGCGTCAGGGCATTCAGGACGATCTGCCTCACAACCTGCGGCACATGCGCGATGTGATCTGCGGAACAGGGGCGGTAATCTCAGCCTAATCGGCTTTTGGCTGTGAATGTAGAACCTCGGTATCCCCTGCCCCTCTTCGTAATCTGTTATAGATAAATGGATTACGTTGCCACTGTGCCGGAATGCAATCGCGCAACCCACAACTGACCCTTTCGATGAGTAGCTTGGTTGGGCTGCTGGCAGCGGTACCGCTACTGGTGTTGCTGTGGAACCTTCGTAGTCTGGTACTGCTGGTGATGATTGCAGTGGTGCTGGCAGCCTCGATCGCCCCCATTGTGGATGGTTTGGAGCGCTATCGCATTCCTCGCTGGCTGGGGGTGATCTTGGTGTATCTCACCATTATTAGCGGCATTACGGGCCTCGGATTGTTGGCTGGTCCCACCGTGGTTGAGCAGATCCAGCGCTTGATTCGCCAACTGCCGGTTTCCCTTAAGCAAGTGCTCGACTATGCCGAAGGGTGGGTGCTCTCTTTTAATGACCAGCGTCCAGAGCTGGCCAGTGAGTTATTAGACCAATTGGTCGATGTGCAGGGGTTGACCCGCTGGGTGATTCGCTCCAGCCAGCAACTCTTGATTCGCTCCTATGGGGTCACTACGGGCATTTTAGGGGGCGTGTTCAGCCTGGTTCTGGCCTTGTTTTTGTCGGGCTACATGTTGGCCGACAGCCGCACCCTGATTCGTAACTTTGTGCGACTGCTGCCCTACCCGTGGGATGAGCGCATTGCGGCTCAGATGCCACCCATTAGCAATCGCATTGGCAGCTATATTCGGGGCCGGTTTTTAGTCTCAGCAATTTTATCGGTTGCCACCACCGTTAGCCTGACGGTTTTGGGGCTCTCTGATTTTGCTTTGGGCTTGGGGGCGATCGCTGGTTTCACTAACCTAATTCCTTTCTTGGGGCCGATTTTGGGGGCAATTCCAGCATTAATTGTGGGGATCTCCCAAGGGGGCTGGACCCTGCTCTGGATTTTGATTTTGTACGTGATTATTCAAAACCTAGAAACCTATGTGCTAGATCCGCTGCTGGTCGGCTCCTCCGTGGGGGTGCATCCGCTTTATCAATTACTCGCCGTGCTAGGGGGAGCGCAAGTCTTGGGCATCATCGGAGCGCTGATTGTGCCCCCCTGGATTGCCGGTGGTGCCGTCTTGCTTGAAAATCTCTACCTCCGTCCCAAACTGATGGCGGAACGACGACAAAAGTCTAGCCGTCCCGCATCCTCGCCCTTAGATGCATCACCCGAGCCGATCATGACTGGTTCGTAAGCGGCGCTTTATCTGGTATTAAACTCGCCGAAATTCTGCAAGAAATAGCGGTAGGGTAGGGGGCAATCTATCCGCTTGTTTAGGGAGCGATCGCCCAACCTATGACGCCTCATATCGGCATCACCCTGGCCATCGTGGCCCTCGCCCTAACCCTGTTCGTGGTTGAGTGGTTCCCCGCCGACATCACTGCCCTGATCGTGATGGTGCTGCTGATGCTGTTCAGGCAGGTTGAACCCGCTGATGGCATCGCAGGGTTTAGCAACTCAGCCACGCTGACGGTGATGGCCATGTTCATTCTGAGTGCGGGCATTTCCCGCACGGGGGCCATGCAGCGCGCCAGTGAGCTGCTGTTTCAGTCGGCGGGTAAAGGGGTCCGCCAGCAAGTCTTTGCCCTGGGAATGATTACCGGCCCGATGTCGGGCATTGTCAACAACACCGCGATCGTGTCGGTCTTCTTGCCCCTCGTCGAGGACCTCTGCCGTAAGCGGCAAATTTCCGCGGCCAAGCTGCTGATGCCCCTCTCCTTCGCCACCATTTTGGGCGGCATGTTGACCATGGTGGGCACCTCGACCAATGTTCTAGCCAGCGGCCTCTCTGCAAAAATGGGCTACGGCGAATTTGACCTATTCCAGCTCACGGGGCTGGGCCTGATTGTTTTTGTGATTGGCCTGCTGTACCTAGCCTTTGTGGCCCCTTTATTGCTGCCAAACCGCAAGCCCCCGCCCTCAGCCGTGGGTCAAGACTACGGCCTTAAGGAATATGTGAGTGAAGTGGTGGTGACGCCTCGCTCCAGTCTGGTGGGGAATTCGCTTCGGGCCAGTCAATTTCAGCGGCGCTTCGACATTGACGTGCTGGAGATGATTCACAACGGCAACCGCTTTGCCCAGCCCTTAGCCGATAAGGTGCTATCCGCTGGGGATATCCTGATTGTTCGCTGTGGCCGCAAAGATCTATTCAGTATTCGAGAGAGCGAAGGTCTGGAAATTCTGCCTGATGTCCAATTTGGCCGCCCTTCTTGGCAGACCGACTTAGAGTCTGACGAAGAGGGGATTGCCGAGGTAATGGTGGTGGCCAATGCCAATCTTGTCGGTTCAACCCTAAAAGAATTGCGGTTTCGGCAGCGCTACAACGTTACGGTACTGGCCATTCGTCGCGGTCAAGAGGTGGTGCGCGATCGCCTGGGTAAAGTCCCCCTCCGGTTTGGCGATTTACTACTGGTACAAGGCCCCAAGCAAAGTCTGCTGGGTTTGCAAACGAGCAGTGATCTGTTGGTGCTTGAGCAGAGCGATGTGGAAACGCTGCGCTCCCAAAAGGCCGGTACGGCCACGCTGATTGGCATCGGCGTTATTGCCGTTGCGGCCACTGGGCAGTACCCGATATTGGTGACCGCCCTGGCTGGGGCGGTGTTAATGGTGCTAACCGGGTGCCTCAAGCCGGGTGAACTGTATGAATCCGTGCGTTGGGATGTGATCTTCCTTTTGGCCAGCCTGATTCCTTTGGGAACGGCCATGGATAATTCTGGGGCAACCGCCTGGATTGCTGAGCAGTTGGTGCTTCTGGGGGGAAGCCTATCCTCCTATGGATTACTCACCGTCCTCTTTGTGGTTACCACTGTTTTAACGGCAACCTTGTCTAATTCTGCCGCGGTGGTGCTGCTGTTACCGGTGGGAGCCCAGGTGGCTGAGTCCTTGGGCATCAGCCCCTTAACCACGATGTTTGTAATCACTTTTGGGGCGTCCAACTGTTTTATGACTCCGATTGGTTATCAAACCAACACGATGGTTTATGGCGCTGGAGGCTATCGGTTCCTAGACTTTCTAAAAGTGGGGGGTCCTTTGAGTCTGTTGTTAACCCTGGTGATTCCACCCCTGGCGATTTGGCTGTATGGCCTCTAAGGTCCTAGGCTGAAGGGGTTAGGTGGAGTTGATCGGCCCCTTCAGAGCATGGGAATTTTGCTCACTATTCGGGCATTCTTAACCCAGATTTACAGACCTAGAAAACCAGGGATTCTTCGCCCTGCATGACACATTTAGGAGACGCGGTAGCAATATGGAACATCGTGGCGTAACGGTTTGGTTAACCGGTTTAAGCGGGGCGGGCAAGAGTACCATCACCGATGCCCTAGAAATTGAGCTTCGCAATCGGGGGTGCAAGCTAGAGGTCCTGGATGGCGACATCGTTCGCACTAATCTCACCAAAGGCCTGGGCTTCAGCAAAGAAGATCGGGACACCAACGTTCGTCGCATTGGCTTTGTGTCTCACCTACTCACCCGTAATGGCGTAATCGTTCTAGTTTCCGCGATTTCACCCTACCGCGCGATCCGCGAAGAAATTCGTGAAACCATTGGTGACTTCTTAGAAGTCTATGTCAGTGCCCCCCTGGAAGTCTGCGAGTCTCGTGATGTGAAGGGCCTCTACAAGCGGGCACGCTCTGGGGAAATCAAGCAGTTCACGGGCATTGACGACCCCTATGAACCCCCCGCCAACCCCGAGGTCAACTGCGAAACCCACAAGGAAACCTTGGAAGAAAGCGTCAATAAGGTGATCGCTAAGCTAGAGGAATTGGGGTACATGAGCCCTGCCGCCGTTGCCGTATAGGCTGCTTGCTATTCGCTTTTAACGCGTTCAACGCGAAACCACCTAAGTCACCTGATTACGGGATAGGGAAAGCTGATCGGGAGATCCCCTATTGGCAGGGGTGCCCGTAGGGCGGGGTGGTTCAACTGTTGGGCTATCACCGGAAACCCACCCCTAGCCGGGGAAACCCGGACGAGGAACTTAGGAGATTCCCAAACAAGAATTTACCTTGGTAGGGGTAGGTCTTGTGCCTACCCTCCGCCAATCACCCCTGAACAAACCGATTTCTCGATTCGTCCCCTCCGGCGGGTTATCGAGGGCACCCACAAGAGGTGCCCCTACATAGGTTGTCACGCGGCGTCAGCACCATAGCCAGGTATTTTCTTTTCAAGAAATATCCTTAGTGCTCATCCCGTACTGACGTTAAGACGGGCGATTTTGGGTTGTATGGACCCGATTGCCGCCAATTCTAGGAAACGAGCTTTTCTAAAAGCTGGCCCGATCGCCCCCAAAGGTCCTCCCACCAGGGGGTGGGTTCCGTCACATCATCCACCGTGGGCAGCTTACGGCGGATGTCATTGATGTCCCAGCCGGTGAGCCGCGCCAGGGTTTGAGCTTCCGCTTCAAACCGCTGCGGTAAGCGACGGCGATATTCCTGTCCAGCAGGACAGTTTAGATCTCCCGCGAAGGGATGGCGCATCACATAGCGCCCTTGGAAGAACTGACGGTTGTTGGTTTCTTGGAACATCAGATCCTCAGGAAACTTGTCGCGGGTATAGCGCACATGCAGCCGGGTGACGAAAACGTTGTTGCCAGTTTGGGGGGTAATCCAAAAGACCCCGGCTTTGCGCAGTTCGTCATAGGTGAGGGGGTCGGCAGAGCAAGGATCGCAGCCGCGCATATCCCAGGCGTATTCCAAGAAAGCGACTTCGCGGTTTTCGCGATCGTGGCTAGTGTCGAACATGGATGTGTAGAAGTCGGCAAATTCGTCTTTGACGAACACCGGGATATCCATATCCGACGGGATTTTGACCGTGCGGTAGTTGGTCAGCTCCGTTTGACCTGAGGGCGACAGCAGATACACCACCAAGTCCTGAGCCGCCTGAGCATTCATCATCCCCAACCGAATCGGCAGCATAAAGCGCGGTGACTCGTAGGCGATTTGCAAAGGCCGCAGCTTTTGGAAGCCGGACTGGTCAAATTCGTCTAGGTTGACCTTAGCGACGAAGAACTTCATCCCCTGGCGAATGTAGGGCTGCAGCAGCTCATTGGCCCCAGCGGGAATGCGATAGTTGTTTTGCCTAAGCCAGGTTTCAAGCCCATCCGACTCTTCGGCGCTGAGGATAACGATGTCGTATTCCCCCACGGTGAATTCCGCCTCAACGGTGACCCCCAGGGCACTATCCTCAGTCCGCGATCGCACCCCATCAGCGGGAATGGCGGAAGGCCGAGGAATCGCTTCAGGCTCGTAGGGCAGAATCGGCGTGCAGGGGTCCGGGTCAAAATATTCCACCAGACGGGGGGCACTAAAACTATCCAGCCGCGCCACGATCGCCGGATCCCCCACATTCTCCTGACCTCCTTCAATCTCCGTCGGTACTGGCACCACCATGGCAAAGTCAGAAACCTCCCCCTGATAGTCATTGGCCATGGTCAAAATGGTGCGATCGCCATCTCTAGCAATGGCCACCTGAGAGGCCTGGTTGTACAAACTGGTGTCGGCCTGGGAGACATAAAAGCCGCAAAAGGCCAGGGCAGCAGGGGTGATGACGATGAAGGCAGCGATCGCCCCGATTGTTGAGAGGAGTAGGGTACGGAGTTTAGGCATGGGCTTGGGGAGTAAGGGGGTGGAAGGGTGAGAGGGAGTAGGGAACGGGGAATTAGGGGTGGGTTTTGAGTTTTGAATGGGGTGGGTAGGGGCGCAAAGCTTGCGCCCTCCGGGTCGAAAACATTTGCAGCAGATGCATTTAACCAATTCAGCGATCGGGTCGGCGCGGATAGCGAATCCGCCAGATAGCAGGACTGGGTTGGGGTACTTCTTCGCTGATGCGGTGACGAATATCGTTGATATCCCAACCGGTTAAGCGGGCCAGATTCTGGGACTCTCGCTCAAAGCGATTGGGCAACTGCCGACGCACATAGTCTTGGTAGTAGTCCTGGATATATTCCTGAGTTTGCTCATCGGCAAACATCTCGCGGAAGTAGTCTGCATCCTCTGGGTAAAGCTCGCCATAACGGGCTGCACAGTTATTAACCCCACCGATAAAAGCATGGTTCATCACATACCGGCCCTGGAAAAAGCGACGGTTACCAGTGTCTTGAAAGATCAAGTCTTCGGGGAACTTGTCGCGGGTATAGCGCACGTGTAGCCGGGTGATATACACATTGGTGTTGTTCCGGCTGGTGTCTGGGCTGAGCCAAAACACCCCTGCCCGCCGCAGCTCCTCCGTGGTGAGTGGGTCCGCCGCGCAGGGGTCGCAGCCGCGCATGTCCCAGGCGTATTCCAAAAAGGCCACATTGCGGTCTTCTTGCTCATAGCTGTTCTGGAACATATCGGTGTAAAACTGACCGAATTCATCCTTAACAAACAGGGGAATCTCCGTATCCGAAGGAATCGCCACGGTGCGATAGTTGGTCACCTCCACCTGACCCGTAGGCGTCATCAGATAGACAATCAAGTCCTGAGCGGCTTCAGCGTTGACCATGCCCAAACGGATGGGCAGCATAAACCGCGGCGACTCATAGGCAATTTGTAAGGGCCGCAGCCGCTGATAGCCGGACTGGTCAAATTCTTCTAGGTTGACGCTGGCCACAAAGAACTTCATTCCCTGCCGGATATAGGCCCCCAGCACCTGGCTAGCCCCGTCAGGAATTTGGTAATCGTTCTGCCTGAGCCAGGTATTGAGCCCGTTAGATTCTTCGGCACTGAGGATCAGAATGTCGTATTCCCCTACGGTGAAAACCTCCTCCACCGTTACGCCCAAAGACGCATCACTGCCCCGCCGCACGGCCTCGCGATCGCCCGCGCCGTCTTCTACCTCTGCAGATGAAAGGATCGGAAAGGCAAAATCGCAAGGATCGGGATCGAAATATTCCACTAGGCGTGGGGCGCTAAAGGCATCTAGTCGCTCCAGGATGGTGTTGTCGGCCACGTTGACTTGCGCTTCCGTAATCACCGTTGGCACCGGCACCACCAGGGCAAAGTCCTGCACCTCCCCCTGGAAGTCGTTGGCCATGGTCAGCACGGTGCGATCGCCATTCCGCGCAATCGCTACTTGCGACGCCTGGTTATAGAGGTTGGTATCGGCCTTGGCCACATAAAAACCACAGAAGGCCATGGCAGCGGGCGTGGCGATCGCAAAAGCAATCACCGTGACAATCAGGCCAGTTAGGAGGAGGGGCAGTCGCTTCATGGGGCTAAGCCAGTAGTGAACGGGTGGCGGCAAATTAGGCGGGGTCGTGGCGAATGGGATAGCGCAGTCGCCAGAACGCTGGCGAGGGTTGTGGCACTTCCTCACTAATGCGGTGGCGAATATCGTCAATGTCCCGTCCGGTCAGGCGAGACAGGTTTTGCGATTCGCGCTCGAAGCGTTGCGGTAGGGTTTCGGCCACATATTGGCGATACACATCCGCCACAGACTCGCGCACCTCTGGGTCGCGATAAAACTCGCGAATGGTGTCCGCCTCCTGGGGATACTGCTCGATATAGCGGGCCACGCAGTTTTGCCCCGCCGTGAAGGGGTGATTCATCACATAGCGCCCCTGGAAAAAGCGGCGATTGGCCGTCTCCTGAAACATCAAGTCCTCAGGAAACTTGTCGCGGGTGTAGCGCACATGTAGCCGGGTAATGTAGACGTTCGTGTTGTTGCGGTCTGCATTCTCCGGTAGCCAAAACACCCCCGCCTGCCGCATTTCTCCTGCCGTCAGCGGATCCGCCGCGCAGGGGTCACAGCCGCGCATATCCCAGGCATATTCCAAGAAGGCCACATTCCGACTTTGGTCGGTGTAGCTTTTCTCGAACATCTCGGTGTAAAAGTCCCCAAACTCATCCTTGATAAACACCGGAATCTCTTGGTCACTGGGGATATCCACCGTGCGATAGTTGGTCACCTCCACCTGGCCGCTGGGGGTCATCAGATAAACCACCAGATCTTGCGCTCCCTGAGCATTCACCATGCCGAGGCGGATCGGCAGCATGAAGCGCGGCGACTCGTAAGCAATTTGCAAGGGCCGCAGCCGCTGATAACCCGACTGGTCAAATTCTTCTAAGTTGACGCTGGCCACAAAGAACTTCATCCCCTGGCGGATGTAGGCCCCCAGCACTTCGCTAGCGCCTTCAGGGATCTGATAATCGTTCTGCCTGAGCCAGGTTTCTAAACCATCTGACTCGATCGCACTGAGGATCAGAATGTCGTACTCCCCAGCCGTGAAGCGGGACTCCACTGTTACTCCCAAAGCGGCGTCACTGCTGCGATAGGCTTGGTCCACAGGGGCCGCTGCGCTCCCTTGGAGGCGCAAAATGCTCGCTCTATCTTCTATATATCCAAAGGGAGGGATGCAGGGGTCGGGATCAAAATATTCCACCAGACGCGGGGCGCTAAAGGCATCCAGCCGCTCCATGATCGTGCCCTCCGCCACGTTGACCTGGCTTTCGGTAATCACCGTCGGCACCGGCACCACCAGGGCAAAGTCTGAGACCTCCCCCTGATAGTCGTTGGCCATCGTCAACACGGTGCGATCGCCCTCTCGGGCAATGGCCACCTGGGAGGCCTCGTTATAAAGACTGGCGTCAGCTTTGGCGACGTAAAACCCACAAAAGGCCAGGGCCGGCGGGGCGAAGACGATGCAGATGAGGGCGATCGCGAGACCCATTAACAGATGGCGAAATCTAGACATGGCGCAGAAGGGAAAAGATAGGGCAGGGGAGTGGGCAGTGGGGGAGCTAGGGTGTTTTGAATTGAATGCAGGGGCGCAAAGCTTGCACTCAGCGGAAACCCTTAATTGGCAAATCTCTAGGTTGTTTCCCCTCCTAGGGGCTATCCGTTAGGCAGAACGCTACACAAGACTCGTATAGAAAGGATTTTGGTCTGACGTTGCAGGGGGTAACACCTCTAAACCGGTCCCTAGAGAAATTGTTGCCAGCCTCGTCCCTGTCGTCTTACCGTGCGCATCCACGACCCAACCCGCACCTTCCTTTCGGGGGGTTTGGGGGAGTTAGGCCCCCATATCAGGGGGTTTGGGGGCCAGCCCCCGATTCCGATATTGGCTCTTCTGGGGGACAAGCAACTTGCAAACCCCTTTTCTGAAAAGCGATAGAACGACTTTTGCGTAAAGACATAGCTCCCAAGAGGGGATGCGGACGCAGACACCCGTCTCGGCATTAAGCGCCAGCGGTGAGGCGCTTTTGCAGCGGCAGCTTCCAGGCAAATCGCTCCGCCTTCCAGAGGCGATCCAAGATCACCGTCAGAGGTGAGAGGGCAAACAGCGCCCAGAAAACCGCCGTCGATAGGTAGAACTGGTTGCGCAGTACAAAGGTCAAACCAGCAATACTCAAGGCCCAGATCAGTCGCGCCGGTCGCGCATTGGGGATGGAGCGGGGGTCAGTCACCATAAACAGGGCAAACAGCAGTAGCGAACCGCTCATCAACCGGTGCGCCCACACGTCCCAAGTCCAGCCCAGGTAGAAATTGCGTAGCGCCTCTAAGAGGGCATAGCTACTCAGAAAAGCAGCGGTGGTGTCCCAACGACCCACCCGCTTCAGCACCATGCCGCCCGCGCCCAAGAAGATCAGGGCATACCAAAGTTCCTCACCCCATTGCCCCGGAGAGACCCAGGCGTCTTGGGTGAAGGTGAGGGCGGCGATAATGCCCAGATTGGCGGGGTTAAAGAAGTGCTTGCCATCCACTTTGAAAATGAACTTGCTGGAAATGGCGATCGCTGCAGCCAATGCCATGGTCCAGCCATGATCCACCCGCAGCAGCAGACTCAAACCCAGGGCAGAAATCAGGGGGCTACGCCAGTTGAAGGTTCGCCAGTTGAAGGGTTGGGGGATGGGGGTGTTCGGGAGTAGGGGGGCAGAGAAAAACGGTAACTGGTGGCGGTAGGTGAGCCACAGGGTGCAGAGCAGTTGGGTGGCGAGGCTAGCCGCGATCGCGATCGCCACCACCTCGGGTCGTAGGGTCCAATCGCGGGTGGCCAACCCCAACATGAGAAATAAGCCAAGGAAAAGAATTTGATAATCACGGGCGTCACGCAGCACAGGTTCGCCTCCTAAAATCTTGGGACGTTGCTGCTAGTATGACGACTGTTTTTTGAGGGGAGTTGCCGGTTACAACTTCTGTAACGGACTGAATGCCTAAAGTGCCATGTAAATGCGAGTTCGATAGATGATAATTTCACCTGACAACTCAAGTCAGGATGTTGGGAATTCGGGATGTTGGGCAATAAAGTCCAGCAAAATGCCCCGATGCGGACCACCTAGGGGCCGGACCTGCTGCGCTTTTTCCGAATACCGCTCTCCTTTGTGGATGTCCTCTAGAGACCACAGTCCCAGATCCCAGCCTTCACCCAGAATCAGGTCTTGCACATCAACCGTTAGGGGACCATAGAAAATGTTCCGAATCACCTGGTCATAGCAACGGCGATCAAACTTTTTGAGCCAGGGTGGAGTGTAGCCAATTTCCTCCTGAAGTTCCCGCCATACGGCGACTTCTGGCGTTTCTCCTGGATCCAAATGGCCGCCAAAGAAAGCCCAGAAACCGGGATAGATAATGGTTGGGATATTGTCCCGTAGCTGTAGCAGAAACTGATTGTCTTGAAAGAGGAGAGCGATCGCCACCTCAACCGGCTCAGTTTTAATGACCTCAGATTCTGGGGTGTCCATACCGGTTTAATTCTGAAGATAGGCGCGGAAGAAATCGATCTGCAGTTGGGCAGCTGTGCGCTGTAAGCCCAGGTCAAAGATGCTGTGACCCACCCCTTCAAACTCATAGAGCGTCACCGGCACGCCGTTCGCCTCAATTACATCGTGAAAGTTGCGGGCCACATCAATCTGTAAAAAGTCCCCAGAACCATGGAAAATCAGGGTCGGCGTCTTGACCCGATCGGCACCATAGAGCGGCGAGATGTACTGGTAGGCTTCAGGAGCTTCCATCGGTGTCACCCCAGTCAAGTAAGACAACAGCGACGAATAGCCCAACTGCCACTCAGTCAGCGCATCCAACAGTGAGCATTGAGGGTTAGCCGCCCCAAATACATCTGGAAAGCGGGTTATGGCCTGGGCCGAGTAGTAGCCCCCATAGGAACAACCCGTCACCCCCAGTTGGTCATTCGTGGTCCAACCCTGACCGATGAGCTGGCTGGCAATATCAACCCCTTCGATAATGTCCACCTGGCCAAAGTTAGTGCCATCCGCCTGCAGGCGGTAAAACTCAGAGCCAAACCCTTCGCGACCTGCCAGAGGTACAGATAGGACCGAAATGCCAAAGTTGGGCAAAAGATTAAAGGGCATTTCCACTTCGATGGCAAATTCATTCGTCATGGAGAAGCCCGGTCCCCCCTGTTGCCAAAACACAATCGGGCTTTGCGCTGGGGGAAAGGGCGCACCCGCTGGCTGAATCAAAAAGCCTTCGCGGACGCCGTTGCGGGTTTCAAAGCGGACGGTGTTGACCTGCACCTGATTGACCGCAGCCACTTCAGCGTTGATATCGGTGAGCTGCTCTGGAGGGGCGCTGCCATCCAATGGCATGGAGAACAACTCAGGAACCTGGGTCACCGATGAAAACGCAAACAGAATGGACTGCCCATTTTCGCTGATCTGCCAGCTATCGAAATCGACGGTGCCATCGGGAATGGGCAGCGATCGCATCTCCTCTGTGGTCAAGTCGTAAACGTAGAGGCTGCGGTTGGTGCCTACCGTGGCGTGAAATAGCAGCGTGTTTTCGTCAATAAACTCTCCAGAACTCTCAATCGGACCATCCAGGACCGGGTGATCGATGGTAGCCAAGGGGGTGCCGTCTAGATCAAAGACTCGATAGTAAGCCCGCTGAGGAAATAGATAGGTGGGGTATTCGCGCCCCTCGACTTGGCCGGGTTCGTAATACTTGACCAGCACCCGCTCCCCTGCCGGACTGCTTTCACCCCCAGCCATGATGTGACCGGGGTCATCATTGGCCCTGAGCTCCATCTGTAGGGGTTCGGATTGGGTCAAATCATAGATTCTGACCGCGCTTTCTTCTAAGAAAATATTGCTCTCTGGAGGCGTCCGCCCCAGGGCATCTTGGTTGACTGGGTCTGCCAAGTTGGGGCTGAAGGGAGCGCGTTCATAGAGCTTTTGCTCCTCGACTGAAGAGGTCACAAAGGCCACCTGCTGACCATTTTCGGACCAAGAGGGAGGCTGGATATTGCGCTCGGAGGGAATGCGGGCCACCTCGATCCGCCCTAGGGAGCCGAGGGAGACCAGGTAGATGACATCTTCCTCTTCTTCGTAAACGCGCAGGGCAAAGCCTGAAAAGTCAGGGGCGGCCCCTAAGATCTCACCGGCTTCCTCTTCCGTGGGATACACGATGGTGTGGGACACAATGCCGGTGACGCGATTGATCGAGACAATCTCCCACGGACCAAAAAAGCTTTCTTGGACAAACCGAATCGTGGTGTTGTCAATCCATTGAATCGGCAAGGTCGGACTGAATACCTCGTACTCTAGGGCCAGGGATTCTTCGAGTTCACCGGTGCGGAGGTTGAATAACTGCACGCGCCAGTCTGATTGGCTGAGGCGATCGAGGGTCGCCACCACCAGGTACTCGCCATTGGGGCTGACGCTGCTGAGGATGATCGGGATGCGGACAGTTTGTAGGGTATCGAGGGTGGCTTGCTCCCCTTCGCTGAGGGTAGGCAGTTCTTCGAAGAAGTCAAAGCCCAGCCTGATGATTTCGGCGGAAGCGGTAGCGTGCATCGTGGCGACCCCGGCGATCGCTCCCAAGATAATCTGGGCCAATCGACGCCCTGGGGAACTAAGGGCCGAACGCAAACGGGTCATGGGCAAAGAAGTCCTATAAAAGCGAGTCCTGCCAGCTAGCAAGACTTGAACCGAGCAAAACGCACCCCTGCAACTGGGTAAAGAGATCGATGACAGCCTTGTCTAAAGGCTAATGGTCCCTAGGGGCATGGGTAAATGCAACGCTTCAGCGGCTAAGCCTTGGGGCAATTTATGATAAGCCGAATTTTTCATCGGCATCACCCTTTATTGATATCAGCCCCTTTGTTTAGGCGATTTCCAGCCTTAGGGGACAGGTGAACCAAGGTTGTTTACAATTGGCAACAGAGTTTAGCGCCCTGGCCAACGGGCCATTCTTGCCATGACCTTGTCTGTCGCTGCCCTATCGAACTATTTCAGCCACCGTCCCTGGCAAAGCTGGTTCGGGGACTTGGTGCTGCTGGCGCTGGTGAGTGGCCCCCCTGCAGCCCCCTTTTTAGAGGCGTCTGGTTTGCCCGGTCTGACTCAGATTGCCCAGATCATTTACACCATGGGCTTGAATGTGTGCCCTCAACCTGAGCTGGGGCTGGCCCTATCGCCCCCGCACATCATGGCGGTCTGTATGCGCTGCTATGGCACGGTGATGGGTCTGGTGATGATGCGGCTGCTCTATCGTCGGGACCAGGGTCAATCCGCCTACTGGCTCGATCAATATGGTCTAGTCGGCTTTGGCATTACCTTTGCCCTCTGCATGATTTATCCGGCGGAGCTGGCGCTGCAGGGGTTTGATTGGTGGCCTGTTAGTAATGTGCGAATGACCCTATTTGGTTGGCTGGCGGGAGTCGGTCTTGGGGCTTACCTGATGCCGCTTTTGCATCACCGTGAGGGGCTGCGGCCAAATAAAGCGTCCTTCTAGGCCGTGGTTTGGGAAGATCACCCAGTAAAGTGGAAAATTGTCAGCAGCTCTTTGGAGATCTCCCCAAGCCAGTGAAATTTTTTGTCTACCACACCCCCGAAGAAGTTCCCGATGGGGCCGTCCCCGACTGCGCGATCGCGATCGACGTGTTGCGCGCCACCTCGACCATGGCGGCGGCGTTCAAGGTGGGTGTAACGGCCATTCACGTCTTTAGTGATTTGGAGCTGCTGCGGCAGACGGGCAATCAATATGCTCCAGAAGAGCGGCTCTTGGCTGGGGAGCGGGGTGGCGCAAAAGTAGAGGGGTTTGACCTGGGCAACTCACCGCTGGACCATACGCCGGAGCGCTCCGCCCAGCGGCGCTTATTTATGACCACGACGAACGGTACTCGTTGTTTGCAGCGCATTCAACAGGCCCCGATGGTACTGACCGCAGCACTGACCACCCGTCAGGCCGTGGTCGATTTTTTGATTCAAAAAAAGCCCGAAACGGTTTGGCTGGTGGGCTCTGGCTGGGAAGGCACCTATTCCCTCGAAGATACGGTTTGCGCTGGGGCGATTATTGAACGGTTGGCCACGCAGTTGGGGCAGGATCTCAAGGCGTTAGCGGGCAATGATTCGGCGATCGCCTCGGTCAGTCTCTATCAGCAATGGCAAGACCAACTGCTAGATCTGATGCACCATGCCAGCCACGGGCAACGGTTACTGCGCCTCAACCAAGATGCCGACTTGCAGTACTGTGCTCAACTCGACGTGCTGGATTTAGTGCCGATTCAATCCAGTCCAGGGGTTTTAGTCTTGTCTGAAGGGTGACCCCAATGGAGTCTAGTTTTTTAACCGCCGTCTTTTTGCCCTTAGCCCTCTTCATCATCATGTTGGGTATGGGGCTCGGCATCACCGTGGCTGATTTTAAGCGGATTTTTGTTAGCCCCAAAGCGGTGCTGCTGGGGCTAGGGGCGCAGTTGCTGTTGCTGCCGGTCGTGGGCTTTGTGCTGGCCCAACTCTTTCCCCTTACCCCTGAGCTAGCCGTCGGGGTAATGATTTTGTCGGCCTGCCCTGGGGGACCCACCTCGAATTTGGTCACCTACTTGGTCAAGGGAAATATCGCCCTGTCGATTACCCTGACCGCCATCAGTAGTCTGCTTACAGTCTTTACTATCCCCTTAGTGGTCAACCTGGCCATGGCAAATTTCATGGGGGAAGCGGTGGCGCTGCAACTCCCGTTCTTGACCACCGTGCTGCAAATCGCGGTGATCACCCTGATCCCCGTGTCGATCGGCATGGCAATCCATCACTATGCGCCAAAGCTGGCCGCCACCATCGAGAAATGGGTGAAGTGGCTGTCGCTGTTTTTCCTGGCGCTGATCATTTTTGGCCTGCTGCTAAAAGAGCGGGCCAACGTGGCTGATTTCTTTATCCAAGTGGGCTGGGTTGCCCTCACCCTAAATGTGCTGACCATGGCCTTGGGGTACTGCATCGCCACGTTTGCCAACCTGGATCAACCCACAGCCAAGGCAATCACGGTGGAAGTGGGCATTCAAAACGGCACGCTGGCGATCGCGATCGCCAGTGCCCCCACCTTTCTGAATAGCCCCGGCATGGCCATTCCCGCCGCCATCTACAGTCTGCTGATGTTTGCGACTAGCGCCGTATTTGCTGGTTGGGTGCGCTATCAGCCCCAAAAATAATCAGCCTTTTTGTTTTCTCGGCTCAGTCCCAGTTTTAGCCTGCCAACTCAGGATCCTATAATCAGGTTTCGGTTTGGCAGCGGGGCAAAGACGATGGCGGATTGGCAGGTGGTTGAAGGGGGCGTCACTGCGCCCAAAGGATTTCAGGCGGCGGGGATTACGGCGGGGCTGAAACCCTCAGGGGCCAGTGACTTGGCTCTGATTGTGTCTGAAACCGAAGCGATCGCGGCAGGGGTCTACACCACCAACCAAGTCCGCGCCGCCTGCGTAGACTACTGCCAGCAACGCCTCGAAGCCAAAGCCGCCGCCCAGGCGATTTTGGTGAACGCCGGACAGGCCAATGCCTGCACCGGCCCCCAAGGCTGGAAAGATGCCGTCACTAGCGCCCAAACCGTGGCCACGGCCCTAAATATTGCCCCGGAATCCGTCCTAGTGGCCTCCACTGGGGTAATTGGTCAACCAATCAATATGACCGCCCTGACCGCTGGCGTTCCAAAAGCCGTCGCAGCCCTCTCTAGAAATGGTTCTGATGCCGCCGCCCAGGCGATTGTCACCACCGACCTGGTGCCCAAATCCATCGCCCTAGAAATAGAAATGGACGGTCGCCCGGTGCGGGTCGGGGGCATCGCTAAAGGCTCAGGGATGATTCACCCGAATATGGCCACCCTATTGGCCTTCGTCACCTGTGACGCGATCGTGTCGCCGCCCCTCTGGCAATCGATGCTGCGCCGCGCCGCCGATCGTAGCTTCAACCAAATCACCGTAGATGGCGACACCAGTACCAATGACTGTTTGCTGGCCCTCGCTAACGGCCAGTCCCGCACCCCCGCCATTACTGAGCCCGGTCCCGCCGCCGATCGCCTCGAAGCCCTACTCACCGAGGTTTGCGTCTACTTGGCCAAGACTATTGCCCGCGATGGGGAAGGGGCCACCTGCTTGATCGATGTCACCGTCACCGGAGCCCCCGATGATCAGGCCGCCCGCGCCATTGCCCGCACCATTGCCGGGTCATCCCTCACCAAGTCCGCCATCTTTGGCCGCGACCCCAATTGGGGCCGCATTGCCGGTGCGGCAGGTCGAGCCGGAGTCCGGTTTGACGCCAGCGATTTATCGATTCGACTGGGCGAGATTGTGTTGATGGATCACGGTGAACCCCAACCCTTTGATCGGGCTGCAGCGAACCAATATCTTGTGGATGCGGCGGCGGGGGACTATCTCAAAACCGATACGGTCGCCATCCAGGTTGCCGTCGGCACTGGGCCAGGAACAGGGCAGGCCTGGGGCTGTGACATGAGCTATGACTATGTACGCATCAACGCGGAATACACCACTTAATGGCACGTTAATGGCTCAGGGTTGAAGGCGTATAGCAGTCGCCAGTCCAATTAGGACAAGACTGCGAGCCACTTTGCTTCTACGCAAAGCACCAGGAAGATACTCGGTGTCTTAAGCAAAGTGGCCAAAGCCACAAGTAGCATGGGTTCACCCTTTTTTCCCTCAAGAGTATATTTTCGGTTGCCTTGGGAATGCTTGAAGCTGACAGTCTGTAAAGCATCTAGATATCGTGATTGATTCAGCAATGGTGGGTAAAACCGGCAAGGTATTCCAAAATCGTTTTGTGCGTATCAGCTGCATCGGCATTTTGGCGGGTGTAATCGCCAGTTGTAATAGCGCTCCCAATTCGCCCAGTACGCCAGTATCTACAGACGCCTCACCTGAGGAGCAGGACACCGTAACCGCGCTCAAAGATAAACCGGAGAAAGAGAGTCCTGACCCAGAAGTGGCGCCCCAGGAATCTGCCCAGGACAATGCACCGGCACTGCCTAAAGCTGAGCCCGAGGCAGTGCCGCCGGACTCAGAGGTCGAGGCCTTAAGGGAAGAAGCCCTAGAGGTGGCGATCTACGAGGGCAATATCAACCCATTGACCACCAACTGTCGGATGGGGCAATGTGTCGAGTCCTACTACACCTTCACCATATTGATGCGTCAGGTGGGCAGTGAGCTGCTCTATTCAACCGAGCTGGTCACCTTTAGCGTCGATATGGAAGGCACGGAACCCGGCAGATGGGGTTTTCAACCGTCAGAAACCTTGGTGTTGTGCTCGACTCAACGGCCACTGGTCATTTACCAAGACGGTGACGAATATCTTCTCGACCATATCAATCCAGGGGAGTACCCACCTGGCTTTGCCCTAGAGTCCCACGGTCTCTATTGGGCGATTTGCCACGACGTTGATAATGTCTTCGATGAGCTGACTGATGAAGACATGGCAGGGCAAGCCGCTGGGCTAGGGTACGGGCCGGAGCTAGAAGCTGAGCAAACTCGGACAGATTTCTTGGAATTGTTCGAAAGCTGAGGCAAGGGTTTTTCGGATCGCCTGCCCATTGGTTGGAACCAACCGGTTGAGCCGGGCGATCGTCGGAGGGCAGGCACAAAACCAGCCCCTACGGATATCGTCATATGTCTCAACTGGGTGCTATATATTCACCTAGACCGCATTTGAGATTGAGAGGACTACCGTGGTAACCGCAACCAGCCTAGATTGGCCCACCCTGCTGCAACAGCTCATTGACCGTCAGTCCCTCTCCATGGATCAGGCGGAAGGGTTGATGCGGGGCTGGTTGACCGAGTCCATCGACCCGATTATGTCCGGGGCGATTTTGGCGGCAATTCAGGCGAAGGGCGTCTCTGCCAATGAGCTGGCCGGAATGGCGCGGGTGCTCCAGGGCCAGTCCTTGGGGGGTGATGCGGCAGATCCGACGATGCCCAGCCCAATGATCGACACCTGCGGCACCGGTGGCGACGGCTCCCATACTTTTAATATTTCGACAGCGGTGGCCTTTGTGGCGGCAGCGGCTGGGATAGCGGTGGCTAAGCACGGCAACCGCTCTGCATCTAGCAAAGTAGGCTCCGCTGATGTGCTCGAATCGCTGGGCGTAGACCTAGGTGCCGACCCAGCCAAAGTTCGAGCAGCGGTCAAAGAAGTTGGGGTGACCTTTTTGTTTGCCCGAGGCTGGCACCCCGCCATGAAGGCGGTTGCGCCCCTACGTGGCACCCTGAAGGTGCGCACCGTCTTTAACCTGCTGGGGCCACTGGTGAACCCACTGCGCCCCACCGGTCAGGTGATTGGCGTTTTCGACCCGGCGATCATCACCACCATGGCCAATGCATTGAACCAGTTGGGATTGCCCGAAGCGATCGTCCTGCACGGGCGAGAACGGTTGGATGAGGCCGGTTTGGGGGATGCCACCGATTTGGCGGTTGTGGCGAATGGCAGCGTCCAGTCGGCAGTGCTGAATCCGGCGGATTACGGCTTAACGAAAGCGGATCTGTCGGCCCTCAGAGGGGGCGAGGTGGATGAAAACGCCACCATCTTGCGAAATGTCTTGCAGGGCAAAGGCACTGACGCCCAGCGGGATGTGGTGATTTTGAATGCGGCGCTGGCACTGAAGGTGGCGGGACTGACTCAGGGGGAGAATTTGGAGGAGGCGATCGCATCTGGCGTCAACCAAGCCCGCGATATTCTCGCCAGCGGTGCGGCTTGGGAGAAACTAGAGGCTTTGGTCAAATTTCTGAGCGAATAGGACACTCCTCCCAACTGCCAAGGCTGGCTCTACAGCCCCGGTTTACCAAGTGCTATTGGCCCTTCAGAGCAAGACCTGTTTCAGTTCTGTAGGTTGGGTGAAACACAGTGGAACCCAACAACCATGGGCCGTGTTGGGTTTTGCTATTGCGCCACCCAACCTACAAACTTAGAGCTGACAGACCACTAGCCCATGGCGAACCATGGGCTAGGCACTTGCCCTAGCGCCGTTGCTGACGACGCTCCATCATCAGCTCACGGAGTTCCTCCTGCTGCTCCTCCGTAAGGATTTCACTGATCTCTTCTCGGGACTCTAGCATGATTGCTCTGACATCTTCCCGCTGCGTATCCGTTAGATCCGCTGCAGCGATCGCCTCGCGAAAATTACGATCTTCTTGCAGCGTCTCAAAAAATTGCTCCCGCTGCTCTTCACTTAAGATGCCTTCAATTTCACTGCGACGGTCTTCAAAGACGGCTCGAATCTGATCCTGTTGATCTTCGCTCAGGTCCAGCTCTTGAAAAATTTGACCGGGCTCAGCTTGAGCCACTTGGGGCTGGCTAATCATCGCTGCGGTGCTCAGGGTGGCTGCGCCGACTAATGCGAGTAGGCCAAGCTTTAGATAGCGTTTCATTGTGTTTGTCTCCAAATCAGTAACGTGGCTTGAAACGATTCCATCCTAGAAATTCAGCTTGTTCATCACCTGAAGCTAGGGTCATGGTGCAACCGTGACTTTAGTCATGGTCTTTCCTATCAGCAGATGCGCTTTCATAGTGAAAGCGCAAAACGAATACGATGACTCTGTCTGCGTTGATTCGCCCCAAGAATCACCCGTTTCCATTCTTGTTGCATTTGGAATGGGTGCTCTTGGCGCTCGCCATCTTTAGTGAATTAACCCCCGCTCCTCTGCCTGATCGCATGGCGAGTCCCGGCCTGGCCTTGGCGAGTCTGCTGATTTTTGGCGCATTAGGCTTGTGTCTGCCAACCCGAAATTTAGGTCTTTCCATCCTCCATATTTTGGGGCAATTTATCTTAATCTTGGTGGCTTCCCAGGCCGGGTTAGCTGGATTAAGACTCTTTGCATTCCTCTATCTCATCCTACTCACGCGCAGTTGTCTGATGGTGGGCATGGTTGGGCGACTGCTGGTTTTAGCGACCTCTTTTATCTTGTTTGTTGGGGTGGTGCAGGTCAGGTTGAGGGTCTTTAGCGATCGCCTCGATCGCCTGCCGCCCTGGGCAGAGCGCCGCTTGGTACCGTTGCTGATGGGGATGCAAGTCAACATCACCGTTTTATTTGCCGTGTTGCTGGTGTTTGTCTTGTTGACGGTGAATGCGCTCCTGGCAGAACGCCAGCGTCGAGAAGAGCTGCACCAAGCCAATGCGCAGCTTAGGGCGTCAGCAGCCCAAATTGAGTCTCTTGCCCTAGCCCAGGAACGCAGCCGCATTGCCAGGGAGATTCATGACTCATTGGGGCATTCGTTAACGGGGTTAAATATCCAATTGGAAGGGGCCTTAAAACTGTGGCAGGGGAATCCCACCCAGGCCAAAGCCTTTGTGCAACAGGCCAAGACGTTAGGGACAAATGCCCTGAATGATGTGCGTCAGGCGGTTGCCGCTGTGCGCAGCGATCCCCTCCAGGGCCAGTCTTTAGACCAGGCGATCGCCACATTGGTCGCGCAGTTTCAGCAAACCACAGGCATTACCCCCAGCCTGAGGGTGATCGTCCCCTCCATGTCGCCTGCATTGGCGGCGGCCATCTATCGGATTGTGCAAGAAGCCCTGACCAATATCTGTAAACACGCTCAGGCAACGACTGTTGTCATTGCGCTGCAACGCTGCCAGCATCAGTCCGAGGCAGGCATCACCCTCGAAATTGAGGATAATGGCCAGGGATTTGTGCCACAAGATAATCAAACCGGCTTCGGTCTCCAAGGCATCCAAGAGCGGGTCAAGGCCATGGGGGGAATTGTGACCCTCAATAGCAACCCAGGACAGGGGTGCGCGCTGCGGATTTGGTTTCCGCTCCCGAGGCCAACGTCATGATTCGCCTATTGCTAGTGGATGATCAAGCGATTATTCGCCAGGGGTTGCGCGCCCTGTTGGAACTTGAGGCCGATATTCGGGTGGTGGGTGAGGGGGCCAATGGCCGTGATGCCTTAGCGGTGATCCAAGCCCAGTTGACCACGCCCGATGCGGTTGATGTGGTCTTGATGGACTTGCGGATGCCGGTGATGGATGGCGTGGCGACCAGTCGCGAACTCAACCGCTGTTATCCCAAAATCAAAGTCTTGGTCCTGACGACCTTTGATGATGACGAGCTGGTGCATCAGGCTCTAGCGGCGGGGGCTGTGGGCTATTTACTCAAAGATACGCCCTCAGAGGAGTTGGCCCAGGCGGTTCGGGCGGTGCAGCGGGGCTATACCCAATTTGGACCGGGCATCTTTCAAAAGATTCAGGCTGTCGCCCAACCGCCTGCTCAAAAAAGTTCAGCAGACCTGCCCTTAGGCTTTGATGAGCTAACCCCCCGTGAAAAGGAGGTGCTGGCCTTAATTGGCAAAGGCGCTAACAACCGCGAAATTGCCAGCGCCCTATACATCTCAGAGGGGACGGTCAAGAACCATGTCACCCATATTTTGAATCGACTGGATTTGCGCGATCGCACCCAAGCAGCCCTCTTGGCGGCGTCTTTAGACCCTCCAATTTAGCGAGACCTACAGCATCCATTCCAGGAGAACGCCGACCCGGCTATCTTGCCCCACTTCAGTATTTTGAGTCTGAATATCGGTTGAAATGCGTAACTGAGACGTAATTGCGTAGCCCACAGAAAAGGTGGTCAGCCCCACTTCTTCATCCGTACTCGGTGCAACCCAGCTTTGGGTGAGCGAGACATCGGCTGCACCCGTTCGTGAGGGAATCAGCACCACCCGAAACCCGACATTGACCCCTTCACGGCTATAGTTCGGCGTCTCTAGATGGCGATACCCCAGAACCGGCGCAAAGTTACCGTAGCTGCCCAAGGGCAAAACGTAATATTGGGCATCTAGACCATAGCTGGCGCGATCGCCCCGCCCGTTTTGGCTATAGTCAGCGCTGAGCGTCAGAGGCGTGCGGCCTATAAACAAGTCTTGTACGCCCACCTGAAACCCACTGGTTTGGTCATTGGACGGGAAGTAGGCATAGCCCAGCCGCAGCCGAGTCCGAAAGGCGGGGTCATGCTTAATGTCTGTGGCCACATCCGGAATTTCTTCCAGCCACCGCTGCAAGACGGGGCTACTCTCGATCAGCTCTGGGTCAACATCAATGGCGTTATCGCCGTCGGCGGTCAGGGCGATCGCGCTCGATGGTTCATCGTTGCGATTTGAAGGTGCTGCCGACAGTAGGGCTGGATCGGTGGCTGACGCAGAGGCAGGCTCATTGGGCGTTTCTGGTGAAACCTCAGCAGTCTGAATCGCCTTGCAGGGTGAAGTCTCTAGAAAGCTCGGATCTAGGAGGTCTGTATATAAAGCAGCGTCATGACAGGATTGAGACAGCGGTGCCTTCGAATCCTGAGCCCAAGCAGTGCCGCCCCATAAGAGTATTGCCAGGACACCGCTGTGGTTCAAGCACTGCCTTAATCTGTGGTGACTGACCATCGAAAACATGTCCTTATGGGTTTCCGCCAGTTTATAAAACCACAAAAAGACGGCCCCATCAGGAACCGTCTTTTAGAGACTATTTGTAGAATCGCAACCTAGCGCACCACAGTCCGCATTTGGACGGCATCAATGGGCTTCATCAGGTAGAGCCTCAGCATTTGCCAGCCGATCGCCGCAATATGAGGGAGCTTCTTCAGCAGCTTCACCGCTTGAGGCTGACTAGAACGACCGATTTCTGCCATCTTCGTATTGGAGGCAACGCTGGCATCCAGCGCCTTAAAGAACTCCGGGTGATCGACATTCAGGATCACAGGGAACACCTTAGCGGCACTCTCATTGGTTTTCTGGATGACGTCAACGTCGTATTCACGAGCATTCAGCCCAATGGAAGCGTAAAAGTCTTTGCGCTGCAAATCATTGAGGAACATAGTGGCAAAGACCGACAGCAAGAAGAAGCGGCACCACAGCTTGGCCTTCCAGTCATTTAAGAACTGGGGCTGAGATTTCATCAGGGCTGAGAAGAAATCACCGTGACGATTTTCGTCCTGACACCAGTTTTCGAAGAACCGGAAAATGGGGTAAATCCGGTTTTCGGGATGGGCTTCTAGGTGACGGTAAATCTTGATATAGCGCCAATAGCCAATCTTTTCAGAGAGGTAGGTGGCGTAAAAGATGAACTTAGGCTTAAAAAAGGTGTACTTCTTGCTTTTGGTCAAAAAGCCCAAGTCAAGCTGCAGATTAAAGTCCGACATGGCTTTGTTCAAAAAGCCTGCGTGACGGGCCTCGTCCCGAGACATGAGGTTGAAGCATTCTGCCAAGACCGGGCTAGAGGTTTTGAGGCGACGACCCATTTCTTTATAGAGCAAAAAGCCAGAAAATTCAGCGGTGCAGGAGCGCTCTAGAAACTCAACAAAGAGCTTACGGGTTTCGCCGTCAATATGCTCCCAGGACTGCTCAAACTCAGCATCCCGCACGAAGTGATGGCGGTTATAGTCAGTGCGAAACTCTTCTAGAATGGCCTGCAGCTCATCCTCATTGACGGAGATATCCATAGCAGACATCTCGTCAAAGTCTGTGGTGTAAAACCGGGGGGTCAGGATGGTGTCCTGAGCAGGCACTTTGACCCCAGGCCGAATTTCTTCAAAGGTGGGTTTCTTAAGGGAATCTACCATGGGTCCTCTAGTATGCGCTGGAGATGCCAAAGCCTGATTTGAGTCTGGTTTAAGCACAAGGGTTTGCCAGTAACCGAATCAAAATATCGCCTTACCCGTTACGCAAAGCAGGGGCGATAGGGCATCTCATAAATCCCCATTAGTCTATCAATGGTGACGGGGCTAATAGGGAGACAGAGATTTAAGAATTGCAACATTTCGAGATGCGTTGACGCGGCCAAATCAGACCATAGACGGGTTAATTTGGCCTGATTTATCCAAACCATAGAGGAAATTAAGGCCGGGGATCTAAGACTGACTCTGATGCAGGGGAAGAGCCTTGGTGGCGGCGCTTAGTCTGAAGGGCGAGAATTCTGGCCTGGGCTGCAAGGTGAGGTGCGACTCCCTCGTAGGCGTAGCGGTTGTAGCCGCCAGCTTCAACAATCCGCTGCAGATAGGCGACTCGCTCATCGGGGGCGGGGTGGGTCGAAAACCACTGAATGCCAGCGCGATCGCCCACCTCAGCCTCTAAGATCACCATCAGGTTGTGGAGCCCATCGGCGGCATAGCCCGCCGTGGCCAAAAGCTGGGTGCCGAGGACATCGGCTTGACGCTCCATCTGCCGGGAATAGCCGGTAATGGCCAAGCCTGCCGCTACGTTGGCAATTTCTGGAATCGGGATAAAGCTGGCCAAGCTACTGAGCAAATTGCTGTTAGTGGCCATCTGAAAGCCATGGGAGAGCACCGCATGGGAGATTTCATGGGCGACGAGTCCAGCCAGCTCTGCTTCGGAGTGGGTCTTGAGAATCGCGCCAGAATTGATGAAGATCTTGCCCCCAGGCAACGCAAACGCATTTAAGGCGTCGTCATCCAGCACATAAAAGTCATAGTCAAACTCGTCTCGTCCCGATAATCGAGCCAGGTCATGGCCCATAAGGTTGACGTATTCTGTCACTTCAGCATCTTGGAGTAGGGGCAATTGGTCCTTAACCTGCTCGGCGACCTGCTCGCCAATGGCATCTTCCCCCTGCATCAAAATCATCGCGGAGTTGACGGCGGTAAAAGGCCCAAAGAGCCCACCAGTCAGCACAAAACCAGCCGTGCCCGTAATTAAGTTGCCGATAAAGTTTTGGGTGAGTTGGGCATTCATCTCGCCCCGGAAGCGATCTAGGTTGCTCTCGGCCAAAGCCGCCATCGCCGCCACGTCAGCATGGTCAGGGTTGAGAATCGTGAACTGCCGCGCAGTGATCGACGCCTCAATCCACTGCTCCAGCGCCATTTGCACCTCAACCCGTGTTTTGAGTAGGTCCGGTTGGCTGGGGTAAAGCAGCAAGGCGCTATCCAGGGCCGCATCGGCGGCTTCGAGTTCACCCTGCTCCATCAGGTAGCGTCCATACAGTGCTTGCCCTGGAATAAATTCTGGGTAGTTGTCTACGAGCAGTTGCAGCGGTACGCGGGTGCGGTGGGCTAACCCCAGCTCTATCCCCTGATTGGCCTCGCGCCAATACACTGCCCCCCCAGGGGGTAAATCAGCCACATCCAAAATGGGCTCGGGTCTGGCGGGCAGCGTATCCGGCAACCACAGATCAGTCTTGACCTGACGATAAATGTCCTCGGCTTCCGCGTAGGCACCCGCCAAGTAATATTCGTCAGCGGTGATCAGGAGCTGCTGTCGGCGAGACAACTTGGGGATATCGATCGCCGTTTCGAGCGATAAAGATTGGGGATCAAGGCGATCGCCCATGCGGTCCTGGGGCTCTAAACTCTCGGCGGGTAAGCGCGGCTCAAAGTCCGGCAGGTTTAGGGTCTCTGCCTCGGCTGGGCTGGATGCATCGCCCGTCTCAACCCCTGCATCAATGGGCTCTAAATCCGCTGCCCCTGCCAGGTCAGGGGTTTGATCCATTGCAGCGGGTTGTGACGTGGGCTCTCCCTGATAGGCCCAAGCTTGTGGCCTGAGCGTCAGACCGCCCGCAAACCCGAGGGTACAGAGCAGACTGATCAGTCCCAAGCTCAGAAAACGACGAAAAACGCCCATGGCAACCACCGAAGCAATTAAAAACGTTCTGTACAGGCAGAGGCCCTTATCAAAGCTGGATGGAATTATCGAATGCAAGTTCTAATTGACAACAGCCCCTAGCTCCAGAGGAGGGGGAAATCTATAATCTTTGTAAAGCAGTATTACGGCAGGTATCACTATGGACCTCGGCCCTCTCGATCCGATCAAACCTTGGCTTAACTTTATTCATCCGCTGATGATGTGGGTTTTGCTGGGCATCACCGTCTATGCCCTCTACCTCGGCATCCAAATTCGCCGCACCCGTAGCGCTGAAGGAGATGAGAGGAAGCAACTCATTAAAGGTAAGTTTAACCTGCGCCATAACCAATGGGGTTCAGCACTGTTGGCTTTGATGGTGCTGGGCAATATAGGCGGCATGGCCGTTACCTACATCAACAATGGCAAGCTGTTCTTTGGCCCTCATTTGCTGGCAGGCTTGGGCATGACTGGCATGATTGCCACGTCTGCAGCCCTGGTGCCCTTTATGCAAAAAGGCAATGATGCGGCCCGCTATACCCATATCACTTTGAATGTAGTGCTGGTGGGTCTGTTTGGCTGGCAAGCAGTGACCGGCATGCAGATTGTGCAGCGGATTTTAGAAAACTTTTAGGTGAACCTAGGGTCTGTCAATAGCGAAAACTGGAGTATGTAGCGTGGGTCAAACGTAGTGCGACCCACGAAATGTAGATTAACCGAGACCGTGGGTCTCGTAACCTCGACACCACGCTACACACGCTCTGGATCTTGACATCGCATTAGGGGCAATCATCCATAAACTTGTGAGCTGAATCTATGGGTGTGTTTAATAGCCCCTAGTTGGATGAATTGCCCTACAGGGCTTCGACAATAAAGGTACGGTGGCGAGGGCTGTTATTGACGACAATCGGCGGCCCAAACCCTGCTGATTGGAACGTAGCCTCAAAATCTAAGCTGAAATATTCATCCAGATAGGGCTCTGTGCTCTTGAGCAGAGTCAGAACAAAGGGCGGCATTTTCGCGAAGGTTTCACAGTTGGGGTTCATATCCATGATGGTGAGGTGCCCCCCCTGCTTTAGCAATCGTCGGGCTTCTTGGATGATGGCGATCGCGGCTGATTGCGGCAGCTCATGGAACATCAGGCAGGCAGAAACCAGGTCAAAGCTGTTGGCGGGTAAGTCGGTTGCCTCTGCCGCAGCATGGTGCCAGCGAATGGGGTGCGTCTCAGCGGTCTGCTGCTGCAGCCGGTATTGGGCAACGGCCAGAAAGTAAGGCGATAGATCGACCCCGGTTAACTGAGCCTTGGGGAAGAGCGCTTGCAAGGTTTCTGTACTCATGCCGACGCTACACCCTAGATCCACAATCTGATTCGGTGGGCTGGGCAAATGCGCTTGCAGGACATCGTGGTAGCTTTGGCGGAGTTTGGCATCCCCTTGGGCACCGGCTTCAGGCCAAATACGGGCATGAACGGCCTTGGCCGCAACCTCGACTTCCATGGCGGGTTGCCACCCGAGGTTGCCTTCTGCATAGGCATGGAAACTGGTGGTGTAGTAGTCGGGATAAGCCAAATCCTGGTTTTGAATCGCGGCCAGATCCTGCTGCCACTGGGCTGAAAAGTCGTTCGTTTCACCCCGAGCATTGAGCTGTTTGACCTCGTCACGCCAATACACCCCGATGGACTCGGCCCGGTCAATCATCATGGTGCGGGCGCGATTTTTGGCGAGGGCCGCTAGGGGTTTGATGGCCAGAAAACCATTGGCAAGCCAGGTCAGCGGGTTGGGCGCAGCCGCAACAGATGTAGGCATGATTTCGAAAGAGAATTTAAAGTCGATACGAAAATGTTAGCGATCTATCGATATGGATGGGCTCCCCATGGAAAATCACCAGACACAATACGCCACCTTGGGTGCCGGTTGCTTTTGGGGCACAGAGGCCGCATTCCGTAAAGTGCCAGGAGTCGTTAAAACCTCCGTGGGCTATATGGGCGGCCATTTCGAAAACCCCTGCTACCTAGACGTGCTCTCACGCATTACGGGTCATGCTGAGGTCGCCCAGATTATCTATGACCCAGCTCAGATCAGCTATGACGCTCTGCTGGAAACCTTTTGGACTATTCACAACCCGACCAGCCTCAATCGCCAGGGGGCAGATCGCGGTGAGCAGTATCGGTCGGTGATTTTCTACCACAGCCCAGAGCAGGGGGCGATCGCCCGTCGGGCCAAAGCGGTCTTAGACACCTCAGGGTGCTATGACCAGGCGATCGTCACCCAAATCGAGCCCGCTACCGCCTATTGGCTAGCCAGTGAGGAACACCAACAGTATGTTGAGAAACAGGCAAAGAAAACATGAGTCCCTCTGGGTTGACCTCATTAACATCCTCTATCCACAGCATGGTTTCCTACAACGACATTTCTGTCCAAAACCCTGACTCGCAAACCCTAATACCTACAGCCAGTTTGGACTGGTCTGCAAAAGAGACTATCTCAGCCCGAGCCAGCATCGTGGGAGAGCGTCTTGCCCTTAAAGCTCTAGACTGGCCCGAGCCTTTGCTCGCCACGAATCCTTTAATTGTGCGGGCTGGGGCAACGGGCTGTGCGGTACTGCTGCGGTACGGCGTGATCGTTACCTTTGACCTCAGCAAGGAAGAAGCAGGGGCATTGCTCCAGACCCTGAAGCCCCATATTCGTGAACCACTTGAGTCTGCCATTTCAGAGCAGCTCCGACTGGCTTTTCGCCCCCAGGCTAAGGAGCGTTTAGAAAATGACGTTCTCTGGCTCCAAGCCTGTAGCGTGGAACGCCTCCAGATTGTGGCTGAAGCCCTGGGCAAAAGCGTCGTGCTGGACTACTACGAAACCGAAATCGCCGGTATTTTTGAGCGGATTAAACCCTTTGCGATCGCCATTCAAGGCAAAAACCCCCGCCCCCCGAAGGAGAAGGAGCTGCTTAGCTACATTGGCGGCACGCTGCTGATTCAGCAAAAAATGTTTGGCACGGTCGAGGTGGGCGAAAAGCCCGATCCCGTATGGGACCACCCTGGGCTGGATCGCCTCTATCTACGCCTGGAAGATGAATATGAGCTGCGGGAGCGATTGGTGACCCTAGAGCAAAAGCTGACCCTCGTCTCTAGAACCGTAGAGACCTCCTTGAGTCTCTTACAGAGCAAAAGCAGTCACCGGCTGGAGTGGTACATCGTGATTCTGATTGTGATCGAAGTTGTGCTGGCGTTTTATGAGCTGGTGACGCGGTAATGGTGGCGATCTCTTGATAGCAAGGGTTCTAACGTTCATTTCAGAGTCCCAAGTACAATCAAAGAGCCGCCTAAACAGGCCTGATATGACCGTAGCGCAGCAACGTCTAACCCTTGAGGAATATCTCACCTATGACGACGGGACAGATACCCGCTACACGCTGGTGAATGGAGAACCCACCCCCGTTCCGTCTGAAAGTGACTTGAACGAAGATAATTAACACCTTAGACATTATGGGCGACACAATTGCGGCAGATCAACTCACGCTCTACGACCTAGAGCAACGGTTTGGGCTACAGTTCGCTCCCAGCCCAGCGGCTTTCCCTGAATGGCAGGCTGATTTGCCCCACCTCACCACGGCAGAACAGGCTCGCCTAGAGCGTGTGCAGGCGGTAATGGCCAATTTGGAACAGCGGAGCGTCCTGGAAAACACCGTCAAACTGGCTGTGGTTGCACCACTCCTGGACTTGGCTGGGTTGATGCTGCCCCCGTTTTATGTGACCACAGAGACTTCGACGGACCTGGCAACCACCGACGGGAATCTGCTGGTTCGGGGTCGGATTGATGTGCTGGTCTTGAAGGATCAGCTCTGGGTTTTGGTGATCGAGTCCAAGCGAGCAGAGTTTTCGATCAAGGTGGCCATTCCCCAGGCATTGGCCTATATGTTGGCCGCGCCACACCCCCATCCACCGCTCTATGGATTGGTCACCAATGGGACGGATTTTGTTTTTCTTAAATTAATCGCTGCGGAACCTCCACTGTATGCCCGGTCGAAGCAGTTTGTACTGGGGCAGGATGATGATTTGGCGCGGGTGCTGCGGGTGTTAAAACATATCGCCGAGATCGTGGCTGATGGCGAGGGATCTTGGGATCAACAACCTGCCTGATATACTCGCGGGCAATTGCCGTCTGTTGAATTTTGCCCCATGAACCCGCTGCAGGATGTCTTCATCTCTTAGAGGGTGTTTGAAAAGTTGTTCAGGATCAAAATTGCTACGCCAGCCCCGACTTTTCAAACACCCTCTGAGCAGTGCAACTCAAGCCCAAACCTTCCTCACCCAACTCCTCAACCGCAATCCCTCCTAACCCACTAGATTTTGGATTTGCAATTGGGGATTTTCACGGCACACAATCAACTCACCCATAGCCCCAACGCATCGTAAAACTATTAGCTTTGCTCAACGGCGACACCATGACTCGCTATCAAGCCATCACCTTCACCACCGCCCATCGCGCTGATCGATACACTAGAGTCACGATATTGTGCTGCCCCCATAGCTGAGAACAGCGCTTCCCATGACCCAAGCTATTAGCCCACCCCTCAGCTTTTTAGACTTTCTGGAAACCAATCCAGACGATGGCAACCGCTACGAATTAATTAACGGCGAGCGAGTTCAATTGATGGCGACCCGTGCCCATGATGATGTCGCTGACTTTATTTACGACGCATTTCGTGATCAAGTCAGGCAAACACCGCTCAACTACAAGATTTCACGCTTTGCATCAGTCAAGACTCGACGGGATGATGGATTGGTCCAAGGCCGCACCCCTGATGTCAGTGTGATTGACAAAGCCGTTTGGACTTCCGCCCCAAAAGCTTATGCTGCCCTGGAAGAGCCGATTCAACTGGCTGTAGAAGTCAGCTCAACCAATTGGCGAGATGACTACCTTTATAAATTGGCCGAATACGAAGCCCTCGGCATCCTGGAGTACTGGATTGTCGATTACTTAGCCGTGGGCGCAATGCGCTACATCGGCTCTCCCAAAACCCCCACAGTGTCGGTGTACACCCTAGAGCAGGGTGAATATCAGTTGCGACAGTTTCGGGGGAGCAATTGCATCGTTTCCATGACGTTCCCAGACCTGACCCTGACGGCTGAGACGCTTTTTCAAGCCGCTGGCCTTTAAAACCGATAATGACGACGCTTCAGATCGCCCTTGTGGCATCAGCCCTTAGCTTTGCGGGGCCAGCCCTGTTGCTGCCCTCAGGCCAAGCGATGGAGCTGGAAACTGAGCCTTATTCCCCATGCCTGAGCCCAGAGGTCGATAGCCCCACCTTTGCAACCGCCCTCCAAGACGTTGCCGACCCCCAAGCCTGTGAACAATGGCCTGGGTTAACCCCAATTCGCCCCGATAATCCGGCCTTGATTTGGCAGGATGGCCGCGTGTTGATGGTGGCCTGGACCCGATCCTGCCATCCCGACTTTCCTGATGGGTTGGCTTGCCAGAGCATCGGTGACTCTTTTAATGTGACTGGCTGGGCAGACAGCTACGCCCTCTGGGTCACCGCTGCCCCAGAAGTGAAAGCGTTTCTGCTGAGTGCCAGCTATACACCAGGGCTAACGGTGCAGACCCTCGCAGAACGTTTAGGGCAATATTTGGGGCTGCTCCCCGACGGGGGCGAGTCCCGGACCTTTGTCGAGCTGTGGGTTCACCCCGATGATCTGCTCCGCCCCTGCATTGATCCAGACCCCACTGATACCCAGTGCGATCTGTGGTCTGCAGAAACCCTAGAGCAAGCGCCCCCCGAATTTAGGGCATCTGTGGGGACGGCCTATCCCTTTACTGGCTTGGGCTATACCTACGACTGGGGTAACCCGAATACAGAGGTCGGGGCCAGCGAGTTTGTGATTCGGGCTGGTGCAACCGTGGAGATCGCCTACATCGCCAGCACAGAGGATTATGTCCGAGGCCTAATCCTGCCCACTACCCCCGATGGAAATCCAGAGGATTAATTCCCCAAATACGCCCTTGCCTCTCAAGCCACTCCATACCCCGTATAGGGCCGTTTATAAGCCGGGTGTAACCCCAGCACAATATCCTCCTTCGGAATGCCGACATCAATCAATTCCTGCCCAACATCCACATCCGTCGTGTTCTGCTGGAGCCAGATTTTGCCTTCCTTAATATCGAAATGAAGCACCGTGTGATAGACCCGACTGAGGCCATTCCAGCCCACCCGCATCAGTTGGTAATGATCGCGAACGGTGTCAAAGACAAGCTCATTCTCAACCGCTTCATTTTGAGCCTTGACCTGCCCATACTGCTCCAACAACGCTTGAATACAGGCCCGATAGCGCTCTAACTTATCCATTGCACAATCTCAACGGCAATTTTCTCCTGCCCTCGCTCAGCCGCAATCAACCGCTCAGCCGCCAAATCAATTTTTACTTTGACCTCTTCCCAATCTAGTTCAAGGGGGTCGCTGGAAATCTGCCACTGCTCTTTTTCTAGACCAGACCTAACAGCATCGTGGAATAAGTCTCTTGCCGCCATGCTGCCAACCTCAACCCAAGAACAGACCACCCATCAAGCTTATAGCGCTGACCCGTGACTAAGGGTATGGTCGCTGCCGTGCTCAATTCAAACACGTCGTAAGCAACAACTTCTTATAATTGAGGGCACCAATAGCCCACAACCCATGGCGTTCGATCTTCAACGCTGTCGAGATAACTTCCACCAACGTGCTGTCATCCAAGACGCAGCCCGCGAAGCCTTGCGCCTGCAAACCCGCGACCAAGCTATCTCCACCATTCGTCAGGTAATTCCCGCCTACCCCACCATTACTCAGGTCTACCTATTTGGCTCCATTACCCAACCCAGCCACTTTCACCGCTATTCAGACATTGATATTGCCGTAGCCGGTACCGATGCCGCTGCCTACTTTGCCCTCTGGCGCGACCTAGAGGCCGCCGTTTCCTATTGGGCGATCGACCTGCGAGAAATCAATCAACCTGGCCACTTTGCCGATGTCGTTCGCCAAACCGGAGAACTCGTCTATGAATCCCCAAGCCGCCCTGCTCAAAGCGAACATTGACGCTGATACCAAAGAAATCGAGTCCCTATACGAACGACTGGCGAACTACGCTGATGCGATCACAACGACCGAGCAGGCTATTTTAGCTGGGTACTACCTCCACAACCTGTACAACGCCTTCGAAAATATCTGCCTCAACGTCGCAAAAACCTTTGAGAATCAGATTAGCGATCGCAGTCAGTGGCATGCCCTTTTGCTCAAACGCATGACCCTTGATGTTGAAGGATTTCGCCCAAAATTGCTGAGTGTCGAAGCCTACCAGGCTTTAGACGAACTCCGCCGATTTCGCCACGTCTTCCGCAATGCCTACACCATCGAACTCGATCCACAACGCATGGAGATCGTCATTACCCAGGCCCAACGACTTCAGCAGCATTATTCAGCGGATCTGGATCAGTTCAAAGCCTTTTTGGATTCGCTCAATCAGTGATCAGCCATCGTAGTGCAGGTCAGCCTCTCGGTAGATTCACCATAACCAAGCCAAATTCAAAACAAAACCTGGTAAAACCGGCTCCCCCGAGAGCGTCATGGGCGCTTCCAACACCTCAGGCGGATCTTGCCCAGCCTGATAAACCTCCACCTGCTTGTCCTGAGGATTGATCAGCCAACCCAACTGCAACCCACTGCCGAGATACTCCTGCATCTTGGCTCGCACCATTAAAGGGCGATCGCTCGGCGAAACCAACTCCAACGCAAAGTCCGGGCAGATCGGCGGGAATTTGCGTCGCTGCTCCGGCGTCAACGCATCCCAACGAGATTGTTCAACCCAAGCCACATCCGGCGATCGGTCCCCACCACCCGGCAACTTAAAGCAAGTCGAAGAGTCAAAAACCACCCCCAGTTGAGTGCGTCGATTCCAAGTGACAAAATCGGCAGATAGCTCAGCATTGCTTCTACCGGTCTCTCCACCCGTGGGCGACATAATAACTAATTCTCTAGCAGGGGTACGTTCAAACTTAATATCTGGGTTGGCGGCACAAAGATCCTCAAACTGTGTGGGGTTGAGGTGCGTAATCGGACTGAGGTCAATGGTGAAGGCGGTCATGGCTTTGCTCCTTCCGCATACCGCTAGGATACCGAACCTGGCATGGCTAGTGATATGTAGGTTGTAAGGGAGCCGGTGTCAGTTGAGGTTGTTTGTCAACCAGGTTCGATCGCCCTTTGCGGCCAAACATCAAAATATGCGCCGACGGCACAAAATACAGCGCCAGTACAGTGGCACCACCCAGCCCGCCTGCGATCGCGATCGCCAACGGTGGCCAAAAACCGGTCTGGTCGAGCAACAGCGGAATAAACCCGGTAATTGTCGTCACGGTGGTGGCAACAACGTGACGGGTCGCCTTCATCACCACCCGTTCCGTCGCCTTGGGATTGCCTTCCCGTGCTGCCGGGTCATCTCGCAACGCCGCCAACACCACAATCGAGTCGTTGATGGCCAAGCCGATCAGCCCCAACGTCCCCAAAATGGCGGTGAAGCCAAACAGCGAGCCAAACACCTTCAAGGCCAGGGCCGCTAAGCCCACCGCCAGGATGGCCACGCCCCCAATCAATGCCGCCAACCCAAAGGAATTAAACGACAGCACCAGGGTGGCCACCATCAGCACGGTGAGAATCCCTACCGTGGAGAGCAGGTTGCCGATCGCGCTCCCCCTTGCATCCGCCTCCCCGCCATATTCCAACCGAAAACCGGGAGGCAGCTCAAAGTTCTGATCTTGCAGGCGTTGCTCCAATTCCGCTAAGGCCGTGGCCGGGAGGGCACCCGCTTCTAAAAAGCCCTGCACCGTATTGATACGCTGACCGTTGCGGCGGCTGATAGTGGCAATATCGGGTTCTAAGCTGACCTCGGCCAGGGCGGTGAGGGGCACCAGGCTACCATCATTCGACAGCAAATCCAGCGAAGCCACCCGCTCCAGTTGACCCCGGTCCTGATCTGAAACCCGCACCCGCACCGGAATATCTTCAGTGCCTTCCAGCACGGAGCCACCGACGCTACCGTCGAGGGTGCTGTTCAGTTGTAGGGCGATCTCCTGATTGTCTAACCCAGCCCGACGGGCCTGCACCTCGTCAATATTCAATGCCAGTTTGGGCAAGGCTTGGGTGAGGTTGGCCTGGGTGTGGGTGACCTCTGGGATTTGAGATAGCTCGTAGCGCAGTTGATTGCCGATTTCCCGCAGACGGGTGACGTCATTGCCTAGCACCCGCAGCTCAATCGGGGCGTCAAAGGGCGGTCCCTGCTCTAGTTGCTTCACCAGCACTTGGGCCGCAGGGAAGGCGTTGTCCAGGGTGTTTTGCAGCTCCTGGATTGTGCCGCGCAAGTCATCAGCGTCGTTCAACTGCACGATGCCTTGACCGTAGAACGGGTCATTCTCCCGGTTGGCGATCACGTTATAGAAAAAAGAAGGGGCGCTTTTGCCCAGGAACCAATGCACGTCCTCTACCTTGGGATGTTCACGCATCAGGTCCCGCGCCGCCATCACCTGCTGCTGAGTGGTGGCGATCGCCGTTTGGTTTTGCAACTGAAACTCCACCTGGAACTGATCTCGGTTCGTGGGCGGGAAGAACTGCTGGTCTAAAGTGCCAAACACCGCAAACCCAGCCACGGGCAATACCAGCGCCAAGCCGATTCCCAGCCAGGGGCGGCGAAACACCCTGCGCAGGGTGGATTGATAGAGGCCCGCCATCCGGCCATTGGCGAAGCCATGGTGCCACCACTGGGCGCTGATCCGTAAGGGCTCCCAGCGGTGAAGTAATCCCACCAGGGAGACAATCACCGTCAGAGAGAGAAACAGCGAACTGATCAGGGCCAAGATCACCGTCAGGCCAATCGTGCCAATGAATTCACCCGTGGAGCCAGGAGAGGTCGCAATGGGAATGAAGGCCAGCACCGTGGTCATTGTGGAGGCCAGCAGCGGCACCAGCAGGTGGCTGACGGTGCTAGACACGGCCTGAGCCGGGGGCATTTTTTCCCGCAGTCGCACCTGCACCTCATCTACCACCACGATGGCATTGTCGATCAGCAGTCCCAGGGCAATGATGATGCCGGTAACGGACATCTGATGTAGCGGCACCCCCAAGACATTCATAATGCCGAACACCATTAGGGTGGCCAGGGGCAGGGCCACCCCCCCCAGCAGGGCCGCCTTCCAGCCCAGCACCAGCAGGGATACGGCGATCACCAGCAGGGAACCGGTAATCAGGTTACTGATCACCCCGTTCAAGCGCTGAATAACGTACTGACTTTGGTCCAGCACCGTATGCAGCCCCATCCCCTGGGAAAGATCCGCCTCGAATTCGGCCAAGACCTCACGGGCATAGCTCGCCCAGAGGTCCACCCGCTGCCCCGACTCCACCGTGGCAGAGAGGACGACGGCGGGGTAACCGTTCACAAAGGCCAGGTCTGTTGCGGGGGTTTGGGTCGCTTTGGTGACCGTGGCCACATCCCCCAGTCGGGCGGTTTCCCCTTCGCTGCCCAGTTGGATGGGAATAGTGCGGATGCGTTCCAGGGAATCTAACTCGCTGTTGACCTCTAAAAGGAACTGATCGCGATCGCTACGCACCTGACCGGCAGACACCTTGGCATCGCTGGCGGTGATTTGCTGAGCTAAGGTCTGGGCGGTAAGGCCGAGGCGGGCCAGGTCACTAGCGCTGATTTCCACCCGAATCTCTTCGTCGGGGTTACCAAAAATCTCAATCTTGTCGGTGCCGGGCAGCGATCGCAGCGCCTCCTCCAAACTCTGGATGCGCCGTCCCAGAATCGTGTAGTTGGGCGCGTCGGGCAGTTCCCAGGTGAGGCCCACGATCAAGGCGCTGGCAGTGGCAGAGCTGTCTTCATATTCAGGGTCCGAAGCCTCAGCGGGCAGGTCGGCGGCGGCGTCATCGATCTTGCCCCGCACCTTCGACCACACCGGCTCCACATCTCGGATCGCTTCCTTCAGCTCCACCGAAATCACCGAGACCCCAGTGGCGGAGGTGGAATCGAGAGCTTCGATTTCCTCCAGCTCAAACAGGCGGTCCTCTAGCTTTTCGGTGACTAAGGACTCGACCCGCTCAGGGGTGGCCCCAGGCAAAAAGGTAATGACCTGCCCAAACCGCTGGGTAATCTCGGGGTCTTCCATGCGGGGCAGGGTGAGCAGGGCCGACAGCCCCCATACCACCACCAGAGTCAGGGTCAAAATCAGCAGTTGGCGGTTGCGGTAAAAGAGGTTAAACATCGCCCTAACCCTCCCGCACCGTTTCACCCGGCACCACCCGTTGGGTGCCACTGGTGATGGCGCGAGCGCCCGTCTGCACGGTTCCTCTGTCCAACACCCGTTCTCCTTCGGTGTAAATCACCTCCACATCGCGGCGACCGACCGTAAACAGGTCGGCAGGTTGATCGGCCTCCGGAGTTTCCAGCACATACACCGACCACAGCCCCCGCTCACCCGGCACTAGCGCGGTGGAGGGCAACCAAAAACCCGATTCTGTTTCGGTTTGGTCCAGCAATAACCGGGCCGTTTGCCCCACGGTGAGGGGGGCGCTGTTCAATTCCAGCACCACCGTGACAGTGCGACTGGTAGCGTCTAGTTCCGGTAACAGGGCAGTGATAGTGGCGTCATAGCGCTGCTCACCCACCAAAACCTCTGATGGATCGCCAAGGGTCAGGGTATCGGCCACCTCGGCGGGCACCCCCACCCGCGCTTCCAGTGGACCGGCTTCAATCAGGCCAAACACCGTCTGACCCCCGCTGACCACAACCCCTTCGTCTAGGGCGCGATCGCTGATCTGCCCATCAAACGGCGCATAAAGCGTGCTCTTATCCAGATCTACATCCACCGCCTGAATGCTGGCCTGGAGCTGCTGCACTCGCGCCACTTGAGCATCCACCTGTTCTACTCGCGTCCCGGCGCGCAGTTCATCCAGTTGGCTCTGGGCCTGGGCCAAGCGAAATTCTAGGGAGTTGGTGCCAAAGGCCTGCTGGTCTAATTCTTCTAGGGAAATTGCCCCTTCGGTGTACAGCTCCTGGCGGCGCTGACGCTGCAATCGGGCCAGTTCTAGCTGCTGCTGAATATCTGATACCGCTGCTTCGGCGGCGGCAATGTCTTCGCGGCGGGGACCGGCCTCTAGTTCCCGCAGTTGGGCTTGGGCCTGAGCCAGTTGGGCGGTGAGCTGCTGGCGCTGGACTTGCAGAGTGCGGATGTCGAGACGGGCTAAGGGTTGACCGACCGCGACGCGATCGCCCTCATCCACCAGCAGGGTCACCACCGTACCGGGCCGCTCAAACCCCAAATCACTCTGGCGCTGGGCACTCAGCTCACCGGTATATTCCCGCTCGGCGGTGTAACCGGTGACGGGTTCTAAAACCGTGGTTTCGACAGGCAGTGCGTCAATGGTGACCTCAGGGGCCGGAGCCCTCAAAATCTGCAGGCTGTATATCCCAATCCCAAGGGTGCCAGCCAACAGCGGCACTGCCCAAAGCCGCCGCCAACGATGCCGCGACTGTTTAACCTGACCTTCAGACTCAGAAGCCACTTCCCCAACCAGCTCAGGGGATGTCGCGTGGGAGATGGGTTCAGCCACCATGATGGGTACCTTTTGATAACCAACAAGCTTTAGTACAACAAGTTGATAACAAACTTGTTGAATAGATGACCATAATTTATACTCAACTTGTTGAGCATGTCAATCATCCCAACAAGATCGGCACAAAATCCAAGCGGGTAGGCACGAGACCTACCCCTACCACCCCATTCCCCCTTTCACCCCGACATGGCCCTAGCCCACACCATTCTCACCGTCCTGATGGATGCCCCTTTCAGCGGGTACGACATCAGCAAGCAGTTTGAGATGGGGGTCGGTTGCTTTTGGAATGCCAGCCAGCAGCAGATCTATCGAGAGCTGGCCAAGATGGAAAAACAGGGCTGGGTGGAGTTTGAGACGGTGCCCCAAGACGGTAAGCCCGACAAAAAGATTTATCACGTCACTGCCGATGGGCGCGGGGAACTGCAGCGGTGGTATAGAGAGCCCAGTGAACCCACCGCCATTCGAGAAGATTTGTTGGTGAAAGTGCTGGCTGGGGCGTACTTGCCGTCCGTGGATTTGATCAATGAATTACACCATCGCCGCCAGTGTCATCACGAGAGGCTGATGTATTACCAAGGCAAAGCGGCTGAGCACCAGGCGAATCCTCAGCCTTCAGCGATGCAGCAATACCTCTACCTCACCTTGCGTCGCGGCATTCGCTACGAACAAGCCTGGATTGATTGGTGTGATGAGGTGCTTACGGTTCTCAAAAATAAGCAGGCGGATGCATAGCGTATTGCCGCGATCGCCCTCTCACTCTCCCCTCGTGAGTTTCCGGTCAATGGCAAATATTCTTATCAGTTGCCCATACTTTCGGGAACAATGCCGAATTGAAATGATTCCTAAAGGGACGTGTGCTGCCCTCCTGATGCAGGAGTTATTCCGATGAACCCTATAGATCCGTTTAAAAAAGTCTGTCCCCAGGTAAAAGAACAATCCCTTAATACAGCCTTAAATCAGTCCATAGACGATATTGGCCATGGGTCAAATCAAAAAGGGACTTCTATGGACCAGAGTCAAAACCGATTACAAACTGAAGGGCTAGAAACAGACTTATTGGATTCGGAGCAGGACATTCGGGATAGACATATTCTGATCATCCATGACGGTCAAGGACGGCATAAGGTTGACCTCAGCAACAGCGTTTATTCCGTCGGCAGAAGCCCTGAATGTGACATTGAACTCTCGTCGCAATTTGCCTCTCGCCATCACGCCACCTTTCTGTACATGCCGTTCTCAGAGCGCGAAGACTGCTGCTACTGCATTGTGGATGGCAACCTCAAAGGAGACGCCAGCACCAATGGTCTGTTCGTGAATGGGAAAAAGATCAAAGCCCAAGATCTCAAAGACGGGGATGAACTGATCTTTGGCCCCGATGCCCGCGCTAGCTATCACCGGCTTGTCGTTGTCGAAGACAACAACAAGCCCATCAACCTTGAAGAAGTTGACCTAGACGAAACAGTTGCAAATAACATTTTCAACTGTTTAGAAGGCAGTGACGCTGAAATCGCCGCCTAGGGTCAGTCATTCAGGCCTTAATCACCGTCGCTGAACAGGCAACTCAACCACAAACGTAGTGCCTTTCAGACCAGACTCAAAATAGAGTTGACCACCGTGCTGCTGCGCAATAATTTGGTGGCTGACAAACAAGCCCAAGCCATTGCCTTGGCCAACGGGTTTAGTGGTAAAGAACGGATCGAAAACGCGCGGATGAATTTCGGCTGGAATGCCCGTGCCGTTATCGCAAATGCGAATCGCGATCCGCGTTTCGTCAACTAATTTCGTCTCAATTTTGAGCACCTTAGTCTCAACAGCCTGATCTTCAAGAGCGTCAATGGCGTTACTGATCAGATTCATAAACACCTGATTGAGCTGACCTGGATAGCAGTTGAGCGGCGGCAGCGTGTCGTAGTTTTTCTCCACCTTGATTGGGTGCTTATGAGAATCCACGGCTTTGAGGCGATGGTCTAACATCATCAGAGTGCTGTTCAACCCTTCATGGAGATCGGCAACCTTGAGGCCAGCCTCGTCTAAGCGGGCAAAGTTACGCAGGGACCTGACGATTGCTTGAATGCGATCGCTACCATTTCGACTCGAAGCCAATATCTTCTGCAAATCAGCCTGCAGGAACTCTAAATCACTTTCCTCCAGCAAAGTTTTCACATCAGGGGGCGGCTCCGGATAGTGGTTTTGGTAAGCCGTCACTAATTCCAGCAGAGCTTGGGTGTAGCCCTCTACATAGTTCAGGTTGCCCTTAATGAAGGTGACAGGATTATTGATTTCATGGGCAATCCCACCGACGAGCTGCCCTAGGGCCGACATTTTCTCGGTATGCACCAGTTGTGCTTGTGCCTGCTGAACCCGCTGCAACTGCAGCCGTAGCTCAAATTGCGAAATCACCTGTCGCCCTAAGGCTCGCAATGCATCTAGCTGCTCGGGGGTGAGGGTGCGGGGGGTGCGATCAATGGCGCAGAGGGTGCCAATGGCCTGACCCTCGGGTGTAACCAGGGGAGTACCGGCATAAAAGCGAATATCGGGCTCCCCGGTAACGAGGGGGTTGGTGGCAAACCGCTTATCATTCAAGGCATTGGGCACGACGAGGGGTTGATCGGGCTCACAGATGGCATGGGCGCAAAAGGCCAAATCCCTGGGGGTTTCTGCAGCATCTAGCCCCACCCGAGACTTAAACCACTGGCGATGCTCATCCACTAGGCTGACCAGGGCGATCGGGGTACCGCAAATATAGGCCGCCAGCTTGGTTAAATCATCCAGGGCTGCTTCCGCTTCGGTATCCAGAATTTGATAACGCCTCAGAGCCTCTAAACGCACCTTTTCGTTGGGCGGAATCGGGGGCACCTGGGGAGCAGGCTGGGGCGAATGCGTAACGGTAGGCTCACTCCAGAGAGAGTCAGGATGGTCGGTCAACATTTTGCAAGCCAAGCTAGATAGAAACGGCATTTTCAGGGGCAATATCACCCTAAATTGCAAATGTGACATCCCAGTGACGGAGGGCTGATTCACCCGAAACAATCACAAAACTTATCTGAAAGTAGGCATAGCTCCTATTTCACCTAAGGTGCGTCATCAACACCAGGTGAAAGTCTTGCTAAGCAGGCATTACCGCGCCCGCCCCTATAATATTGCTAGGGACTGCAACCGTTGCACCACAAGAATTCTAGTTTCAATTGATGACAGCCCCTAGCACAAGTTCAATCTCTACGACCTAACTTTCTAAACCGTTGCACGTAACAGCAGAGATGCGGCTACAAGGCATCAGCATCTCGATGATAATAATGCTGAGAAACACCCATAAAATCAGACACCATGAGAGTCGAGCCTTGGCCATCTGCGATAAAACAGACAGCCGAGCCAACATGCGATCGCTCTGAGGTCGTCCCGACGTCATTCTGTGTAAGGGATGGAGAGAGGATATGAGCCGGTAGCTGGGTAACAATGCAAGTCGCCCCTAGGCGTGGGCTGGCTCTTTGAGTGCCGCTGCATAAACGGGTAGGGTAATCCTGAATTCAGTGCCTTCACCCAGCTCAGAGAAAACCTGAATATCACCAGCATGTTTCTGAACGATTTGGTAGCAAATCCCTAAGCCGAGACCCGTGCCTTTGCCCACCACTTTGGTGGTGAAAAAGGGATCAAAAATCTTGCTTTGAACGTCCGGTTTCATGCCGGGGCCACTGTCTTTCAAAACAATCTCAACTTCTTCTTTGGCGATCGCCCTTAGTGGTGCAGAAAACTTTTCAGCATCTTAGTCAGTCTCACCATGAGA
>ERZ1740060.231-NODE-231-length-42716-cov-5.957643_pt1 | contig 42716 bp, 47 predicted proteins | sample MGYA00581743_ERZ1740060 | MGnify/ENA primary metagenome ERZ1740060 (study PRJEB43018, sample SAMN04849235) | marine metagenome | isolation source: floating plastic debris | place: Pacific Ocean | collected 2008-08-27 | study: EMG produced TPA metagenomics assembly...
GCACCACCCCGACGACTAGCAGCTCAGTGACGAGTGCAGCGACGACACCATCGGATAGGGCGTCTCGACAGCCTTGATCTCAACGACTGTTTGGTTCTGCTCATCGGCACTGCGCGCCATGCCACGCAGATCGGCGATCTCGGTCAGCTGCGCTCCAGTACCTTCCAGAAAGGCCAGTTCGTCAGGCGAGACCTGCCGCTGGATGAGTTCCAGCGAAACATCACCGCCCAGGATCGCTCGGCCCTCATTGGCAAGCCCGCCGGTCATTGACAGGGCAAGAGCGTTGACCCCGGCGATGGACGCCACACCCAGCGCAATACAGGCCAGGAAGATAGCAAATCCGGAAAGGCCACCGCGCAACTCGCGCACGGCATAGATGAGGCTGAGCAGGAAGGGCGAAGGGACGCGGGCCGGCGACATGGCGCGCGTTGCTGCGACATCAGCCATCAGCGCTACTCCGCCGCTGCCGAAACGGAGGCTTGCCGGGCATCGACCACGCAACCTTCCTCCAGGCGAACCATCCGGTCGCAGCGTTCAGCCAGACCAAGATCGTGAGTCACGAGCACCAGCGTTGTCCCGCGCTTCGCCGGGGCTTCGAAGAGAAGATCGGCAATCTGCGTGCCGGTCGGGCCATCCAGATTGCCCGTCGGCTCATCGGCCACCAGGATCGCTGGTTCCGGCGCCAGGGCACGGGCCACGGCCACGCGCTGCTGTTCACCACCGGAAAGCTGTGTTGGATAGTGCGAGAGCCGCTCTCCCAGCCCTACCGCCTCAAGCTCGGCCTTGGCCGTCCCGATGGGATCGGCATGCCCGGCCAGTTCCAGGGGCACAGCGACATTTTCAAGCGCCGTCATGGTGGGGATCAAATGGAACGACTGGAAAACGATGCCAATTTCCCGGCCTCGAAAAGCCGCGAGCTTATCCTCCGACAGGGCTGAAAGCTCTTCATTGGCAACCGTGACGGTTCCCGATGTTGGTCGCTCCAGACCAGCCAGCACCATCAACAGTGTCGACTTGCCGGAGCCTGAGGGTCCGACCAGACCAACACTTGTGCCTCGCTCAACGGACAGCGACGCGCCGCGCAAGATATCGACGCGGGCGGCACCCGATCCCAGCGAAAGGTGAACGTCCTTCAACGCAACAATTGGATCGGTAGAGGGAAGATCGGTCACTCGCCTGTCCTAAAAACTGTGAAAGGGGGAAGCTGGAAACCAGCCGTCCTGCGCCTTACGTCTGGAAGGCGTTGTCCGATCAGATAGGAACACCACTCCCATGCACCAAGCCCCGCGCACCCGCTCGATCGTCAAAAACCGCGCGAGCGCTTTTCCAAGGCGCACCCTTGTCTGGCTGATGGCGGGTCTGGCGGCCCTGGCTTTGGCGAGCCAGACGGCCCGTGCTGACACGGTGACGATCATGGCATTGGGCGACAGCCTGACGGCCGGATTTGGCCTCGCGCCGGGCGACGGGTTTCCCGCCCAGTTGGAACAAGCTCTCTTGGATGCCGGCTACGATGTCGAGGTGATCGATGCAGGCGTGTCGGGCGATACGACAACCGGCGGCCTAGCCCGCCTTGATTGGGCACTGACGCCGCAAACCGATGCAGTGATCGTGGAACTTGGCGGCAACGACGCGCTCCGCGGCATCGATCCCAGCGTCACCGAACAGTCGCTCGACGGCATCCTGGCCTCGCTTCAAGACCGTGATCTGCCAACGCTCCTGCCCGGCATGCTTGCCCCACCCAACATGGGCGCCGCCTATGGCGAGCGGTTCAACCCGATCTATGGCAGGCTCGCCGAACAGTATGAAACAGTCTTCTATCCCTTCTTCCTCGACGGCGTGGCCGCCGAGCCCGATCTCAACTTGCCCGATGGCATCCATCCGACCGCCGAGGGCATCGGCTTGATCGTCAAGCGCATTCTGCCCTACGTTGAAGATCTCATCTCACGCGTCGAAACCCAAAGCTGACGCGCCTCCCACAGCCTGAATACACCACCAAAGGACAGCACCCATGGAAAAGCGCCCCCTGGGACGCACCGGCATGGACGTGTCGGTTATCTGCCTAGGCACCATGACCTGGGGCCAGCAGAATACCGAGGCCGAAGGCCATGAGCAGATGGACTATGCCCTCGATCAGGGCATCAATTTCTTCGACACCGCAGAGCTTTACTCCATACCGCCCAAAGCGGAGACCCAAGGCTCGACCGAAAACATAATCGGCAGTTGGTTCGCCGACCGTAAGAACCGCGACAGGGTCATCCTCGCCACAAAAGCGGTCGGCGCGACGTCCATGACCTGGTTTTCGCCCAACAAGGACCAGCCAAGCCTGCCGACCCGCAAACGTGTGATGGATGCCGTCGATGCATCATTAAAGCGGCTGCAGACCGATTATATCGATCTCTACCAACTGCACTGGCCGGGGCGTCCGTTTTCAATCTTTGGCACCAATCCCATCGTGTGGAAGCCGTCCGATGGACCCGAAGTGGATATCGAAGAGACGCTGGATGCTTTCGACGCGCTGGTGAAGTCCGGCAAGGTGCGCGCCATCGGCCTGTCCAACGAAAGCTCTTGGGGCGCAATGCGATGGATCACCGAGTCGGAGAAATCGGGCAAGGAACGCATCGCTTCGATCCAGAACGCCTACAACATCGTCAACCGCACCTATGAGGTGAATTTGGCCGAGGTCGGCATGCGCGAGGATGTCGGGCTGCTGGCCTACTCGCCGCTCGGCCAAGGGTATCTGACCGGCAAGTATCGCAATGGAGCGCAGCCAGCCGGCGCCCGCGGCACCCTATTTGGTCGCCTCAACCGCTATCAGACACCGGGTGCCGATGCCGCCCTGGAGGACTATTTCGACCTCTGCGACGCACGCGGGATCGACTACTCCCAGACCGCCATCCGCTTCACCACGTCCAAGCCGTTCGTTGCATCGTCCATCATTGGAGCGACGACGATGGACCAGCTGAAGCATGACATCGCGGCCTGGGAGATGCCCTGGGACGACGATCTGGATCAGGCCATCAATGAGTTGCACATGCAGCGCTCCAACGCCTGCCCGTGACGGTCCGGATCGAAGTCCGGGAAGCCATCAGCGATCCGGGAGCTCAGATCAAACAACATCAAGGCCTCGACACTCCGCCGGGGCCTTTTTTAGTCATGCGGGAACCTTGACTCCGCACTCTTTTGTCCACCATTAAAGACAAATGGACACTTTAGTGGACACGTCTGGTCAGGCCATTGCGCGCCGTATTCGCTTTGAGCGGCAGGCGCGCAAATGGTCCTTGTCGGCGCTCGCCGCTCGGTCGGAGGTGTCGAAAGCCGCAATCTCGAAGATAGAACGTGGCGAAATGAGCCCAACAGCCAGCGTGCTCGTGCGGCTCGCGAATGCCTTTGATCTCACGCTGGCCGGCCTTCTTATTCGCGCCGAGCAAAGCACCGGGCCGGTGCAGCGCGCCGCCGAGCAATCGCTGTGGGAAGACCCAGAGTCTGGTTATGTCCGCCGGCAGCTCTTCCGTGCCGCCGATTTTCCGGTCGAACTGGTCAAGGTCTATCTGCCGGCCGGTGCAGATGTGCTGATCCCGGCAACCGCCCCCTCCATCGGATCGGAAGTAGTCCATGTGCTTGAGGGTCAGCTGACGCTCACCATGGACGAACATGTCCATGTGCTGGAACCCGGCGACAGTTGCGGCCTGATCGGGGCGGCCGAAAAACACTTTCAAAACGCCACCAAAGACGCCTGCACCTACCATGTTGCAGTCGCCCGCACATGACCCCCCAACATGTCGAGACCTACTATGCGCATCATTCCCGGCGATCTTGATCACCCCGCCATCATCGACCTTCTCCAGTACCACCTGGACACCAACATCGCTGTCACCCCGCCAGAGAGCGTGCATGCTCTCGACCTTGAGGCGCTGAAGGTTCCCGAAGTGGCGTTCTTCGCCGGCTGGGAAGATGACGATCTTCTCGTTATAGGCGCAGTGAAAGAGATCGACCCGATGCCGGGCGAGACATCCCATGGCGAAGTAAAATCGATGCGCACCGTTGAGGCAAAACGCGGCAACGGCATAGGTGCACAGATGCTCGACCACCTGATTGACCACGCTCAGACCAAAGGGCTTCAACGGCTATCGCTGGAAACCGGATCGTTCGACTATTTCGAGCCAGCCCGCAAACTCTATGAAAAGCGCGGCTTCACCTACTGCGAGCCGTTCGGAGATTATGGTCTTGATCCAAACTCGGCCTTTATGACCAAGGCGCTGTGACCGATGCCATTACCTTCGGTCGAGGATACACACCGTCCCTGATTGGCCGGATCGTCACGCTGCATGCCGATTACTATGCACAGTTGGCGGGCTTCGGCGCAGCTTTCGAGGCAAAGGTAGCGCATGAGCTAGCTGCGTTTGCCGGCCAGTTGGACCACCCGAACAATGAGATCTGGTGGGTTTCAAGGGACGATGAAGTTATCGCCAGCATCGCAATCGACGGCCAGCATTCACCCCAAGGACCTGCTGTGTTGCATTGGTTCATCGTTCATCCCAAGCATCATGGACAGGGCTTGGGACGCGATCTGATGGACCGCGCCATGGCCTTTTGCGATGCCCGCGACATGCCAACCGTGGAACTGTCTACCTTTGCCGGCTTGGATGCCGCCCGCGCACTCTATGAACGCGCAGGTTTCGTCCTCGCAAGCGAAAAAGACGGTCGATCCTGGGGCCGCACGGTAACCGAACAGACCTTCGTGCGGCGCCATCCAGATAGCGCCAACGCGCCTTAAAGAATGCTCTGGCCCGTCTTGGCCCAGTCAGCCAGGAACGCTTCCAGACCCTTGTCGGTCAAAGGATGCTTGGCCAGACCCTTCAGAACCGCCGGCGGCACTGTGGCGACGTCCGCACCAATCATGGCGACCTGCTTCACATGGTTGGCGGTCCGGATGGAGGCAGCGAGAATCTCGGTCTCAAGTGCCGGGTAGTTGTCGTAAATTGCGCGGATCTCTTCGATCAGTTCAACGCCATCGATGTTGATGTCGTCCAGGCGGCCAATAAAGGGTGAGATGAAGGTCGCGCCGCATTTGGCAGCGAGCAGCGCCTGATTGGCGGAGAAGCAAAGCGTGACGTTCACCATCGTGCCTTCCGACGACAGCGTCTTACAAGCTTTCAGACCATCCAGCGTCAGCGGCACCTTCACGGTAACATTGTCAGCGATCTGACGTAGCTCACGGCCTTCGGAGATCATCGCATCAGCTTCGGTGGCGGTCACTTCCGCCGACACCGGCCCTTCGACAAGACCACAAATCTCAGCGATCACCTCTTTAAAGTCGCGACCTGACTTCGCAATCAGCGACGGGTTGGTTGTAACGCCGTCCAGCAGACCCAAATCGTTGAGCTCGGCAATGTCGGCCGTGTCGGCGGTGTCCACAAAAAACTTCATCAGGTCTGGTCCTAGGCAAGCGTGATCACGATTGGGGGCGGGGTACCCGCCGGTTCCGCGCTCGTCTATCGTTTTTGCATGCTGGCGTCATCCCCATCCCAACAGAATGATTCGGGCACCCCTTACGCCGCCGGCACGCTGGTCGCCGTCATGGTGCCTGCGCCAATGCCCGGGCCGCTGACCTACCAGGTCGCCGAGGGGCAACAGGTGATGGATGGCTCCATCGTCAAAGTGCCGCTTGGCAAGCGCCTGGTGCTCGGTACCGTTTGGGGGCAAAGCACCGATGACGTGAACCCCAAGCGCCTGAAAGCGATCGAAGCGGTGGTGGATGCCCCGCCCATCCGTTCCCCCTTGCGCGGCTTCATCGATTGGGTTGCCGACTGGACGCTCTCCGCCCCTGGTATGGTTGCCCGTATGGTGACCCGCGGCGAAGAGCTGATGCAGCGCGAACCGCCGGTCACCGCCGTGCGCCGCGCGGGGCCTGACCCGGAACGCATGACACCGGCACGCCAAAAAGTGCTGGAGGTGATGACCGGTAGTGACGCCTACACCACGCCCGGCCTTGCCGACCTCGCCGGCGTTTCCACCGCCGTCATCAATGGGCTCGTCGCCGCAGGCACGCTGGAACAGATCACTGTCCAACGCGAACCAGGGCGCGTCGAGCCTGACCCCGACTTCGATCCGCGTACACTGACCGCCGGCCAGGCCGATGCCGTGGATGCGCTCCTCACCCAGGGACCCAAGGATGGCTCTCTTGATGTTGCGCTGCTGGAAGGCGTCACCGGTTCTGGCAAGACAGAGGTCTACTTTGAGGTCGTGGCCGACGCCCTGCGACAGGGACGGCAGGCGCTCATCCTGCTGCCGGAGATCGCGCTGACCGCAGCGCTGCTTGATCGCTTTGCCGAACGCTTCGGTGCCCTGCCAGGTGAATGGCATTCCGGGATCACACCAAAGACCCGGCGACAGGTCTGGCGCGGCGTGGCGGAAGGGAAAATCAAGGTGGTGATTGGCGCCCGGTCAGCGCTCTACCTGCCCTTTGCAGACCTCGGCCTTATCATCATCGATGAGGAGCATGAGGCCGCCTACAAGCAGGAAGAATGGGTGTCCTACAACGCCCGTGATATGGCCATTGTCCGAGCGCGTTTTGAAAAAGCGCAGATGATCCTCGCCTCCGCCACACCCTCGGTCGAAACACGCATCAACGCCGAGGCTGGGCGCTACCGTCATGTTCCCCTACCGGCCCGCTATGCCTAGCGACCTTTGCCGACCCTGTCCGCCATCGATCAGCGCCGCTCGCCGCCCGAACGCGGCAAATGGTTGGCCCCACCACTCGTCGAGGCCATCAATGACACGCTGGAGCGCGGCGAGCAGAGCCTCCTCTTTCTCAACCGGCGCGGCTATGCCCCGCTAACGCTCTGCAGGAGCTGCGGCCATCGCTTTGAATGCGTCATGTGTTCGGCTTGGCTGGTGCAGCACCGCTTCACGCAGACGCTCAATTGCCACCATTGCGGCCATGTGGAGCCAGTGCCCAAGGCGTGCCCGGAATGCGGAAAGGAAGACTCTCTTGTTCCCTCCGGTCCGGGCGTTGAACGTATAGCCGAGGAGGTCGAGGAACGTTTCCCCGATGCTCGCACACTCGTCCTCTCCTCCGACATCATGGGCGGACCCAAACGCCTGAAGGCAGAACTGGCAGCCGTGGCCAACGGCGAAGTCGATATCATTGTCGGCACGCAGTTGGTGGCCAAGGGACACAACTTCCCCGGCCTGACGCTTGTTGGCGTTGTCGACGCCGATATTGGCTTCGGCCAGGGCGATCCGCGAGCCGTGGAGCGCACCTTCCAGCTTCTCACCCAAGTCACCGGTCGGGCAGGCAGGGCCGAGAAGCCGGGCATTGGCCTCATACAGACCCACATGCCCGAGCACCCGGCCCTCCAGGCACTGCTGGCGCACGATGCTGATCGCTTCTACGCGGTGGAAGAGAACATGCGTCGGCAAGCCCATCTGCCGCCCTTCGTTCGGTTTGTTGCGGTGATCGTTTCAGGCAGTGACCCGGCAGCCGTCAAACGCCACGCCGAGCACCTTAAAGCTATCGCCCGGCCACCCGACGAGATTGATGTGCTTGGCCCTGTGGACGCACCGCTTGCCATGCTGCGCGGTCGCCATCGCCAACGCCTATTGGTGCGCGGCCCACGGGGCAGGGCAACCCAGAGCTTTGTCGCTGATTGGCTCAGCCGAGCCGACCGCACACGCGGTGACATGCGTATCGATGTGGATGTCGATCCACAGAGTTTTGTGTGAGCAGCCGCGTTCGCTTGCGCACCTGCAACCGAAGTGAACCGCTACGCACGCTTGTTCGTAAAACAAAACAGAGCAAACGACCCAACCGGGGTCGCGCAGCCCGCCCTCCCCCCGGCGTGCCCTTAAGTGACAGGAGCTTGGTAGCAATGGAGTTGATCGGCAACGGCATCAATGCGCTGGTTGCGCTGGCAACAATTGGCCTCGGCCTCTTTGGATGGCTGCGTGTCCACACAACGATGGACTTCGTTGGCCTGCGCCCCGCCGACAATAGCGGCCTTGGCAAGTCTGAAATCCGTGCCGCCAGTGGCGCAGTGTGGGTCGGTGTCGGTTCCGGCGCACTTCTGCTTTTCAGCCCCATCGCCTTTTTGATGCTCGCCTTCGTCTACGTCGGCGCCGCGATTGGGCGTGCCACAGCTGTCGTTGTTGACCATGCACGCAGCGAAAAACCGCTGTTCTTCCTTGGCTTTGAGGTCGCCTGCGCAGCGCTGCTGCTCGTCGTCAACGTTCCCGCCGCGCTCTAGCAACGCCAGTCAAAGCCAAAGGCAGCGCTCATCGCGCTCCCATGGCCTTTCCTCCCCCGCGACATGGTAGCCCCTTCGGCTTGGTTGCGTCCCATCAACCGGTATGGTACTTCCACCGCGTTTTCCGGGACTAGCGCCTTTGAACGGGCTGCTGACCGACCGAAAAACATCAATAATTCAATGCGTTACCTAGGCGACCTCCTAAAAGGTCGCGCTCGTGTAACACGGCCAACTAGCTGGGGCTCCCTTGTCGTCATCATCCCTGACATCCGGTGTTGCAGGCCGATATGCTGCAGCGCTGTTTGAGCTTGCCGAAGGTTCCAAAGCGATTGACGCCGTGGAATCCGATCTTACCGGCCTTCAAAGCCTCCTGGACGACAGCGATGATCTGCGTCGTCTGGTCGAGAGCCCGGCCTTCACCGCTGACGATCAGGCCAAAGCGCTCGGCGCTGTCCTTGATAAGGCCGGCGTCACCGGATTGACCGCACAATTCATCGGCGTGGTTGCCTCAAACCGCCGCCTTTTCGCTTTGCCAGGCATGATCAAAGCCTTCCGGCAGCTGGCCGCTGACAAGCGCGGCGAGCGCTCTGCCGAAGTGACCTCCGCAGTGGAACTCAACAAGACACAGCGCGATGCACTGGCGAAAAGCTTGAAACAAAAGCTGGGCACTGACGTTGCCCTCCAAGAGACGGTCGATCCGTCGATCCTGGGCGGGCTTATCGTCAAGGTCGGCTCCCGCATGATCGATACATCGCTCAAAACAAAACTCAACGCACTCAGATACGCTATGAAAGAGGTTGGCTGATGGAACTTCGGGCCGCTGAAATCTCTGCGATCCTCAAGGAGCAGATCGCAAGCTTTGGCCAAGAGGCTGAAGTCACGGAAGTTGGTCAGGTACTGTCCGTCGGCGATGGTATCGCCCGCGTCTACGGCCTAGACCAGGTCCAGGCCGGTGAGATGGTCGAATTCCCAGGTGGCATCCAAGGGATGGCGCTGAACCTGGAAAGCGACAATGTCGGCGTCGTGCTGTTCGGTGATGACCGCGGCATTAAAGAAGGCGACACCGTCAAGCGAACCGGCAACATTGTGGACACGCCTGAGGGAACCGAGCTCCTCGGCCGCGTGGTGGATGCCCTCGGCAACCCCATCGACGGCAAGGGTCCCATCAATGCCAGCGAGCGTCGCCGTGTGGACGTGAAGGCGCCGGGGATCATTCCGCGCAAGTCCGTGCATGAGCCCATGTCCACGGGCCTTAAAGCCATCGACGCCTTGATCCCCATCGGCCGAGGTCAGCGCGAACTCATCATCGGCGACCGCCAGACCGGCAAGACCGCCATCATCCTCGACACCTTCCTCAACCAGAAGCCGCTCAATGACGGTGACGATGAGTCCAAGAAGCTATACTGCGTGTATGTCGCGGTCGGCCAGAAGCGCTCCACCGTTGCCCAGTTCGTGAAGGCTCTGGAAGAGCGTGGCGCGCTTGAGTATTCCGTCATCATCGCTGCCACGGCATCTGATCCAGCACCGATGCAGTTCATCGCACCGTTCGCCGGCTGCGCCATGGGCGAGTACTTCCGCGACAACGGCATGCACGCCGTGATCGCCTATGACGATCTTTCCAAACAGGCTGTCGCTTACCGTCAGATGTCGCTGCTTCTGCGCCGCCCACCAGGACGTGAAGCATTCCCGGGCGACGTCTTCTACCTTCACTCCCGCCTTCTTGAGCGCGCTGCGAAGATGAACGAAGACAATGGCGCCGGTTCCCTCACCGCTCTGCCGGTGATTGAAACCCAGGCCAACGACGTCTCAGCCTACATTCCAACCAACGTGATTTCGATCACCGACGGTCAGATCTTCCTGGAATCCGATCTCTTCTATCAGGGCATCCGTCCGGCCGTGAACGTCGGCCTGTCGGTTTCGCGCGTGGGCTCCTCCGCTCAGGTGAAGGCCATGAAGCAGGTCGCAGGTAAGATTAAGGGTGAACTCGCGCAGTATCGTGAGATGGCTGCGTTCGCGCAGTTCGGCTCGGACTTGGATGCGACAACCCAGCAGCTTCTCGCCCGCGGCTCCCGCCTCACTGAGCTTCTGAAACAGCCGCAGTTCTCGCCGCTGAAGACCGAAGAGCAGGTTGTGGTGATCTTCGCCGGTGTGAACGGCTATCTTGATAAGGTAGACGTCGCGCAGGTTGGCGAGTTCGAGCAGAAATTGCTGCTGCTTGTCCGCGACAAGCATGCCGACCTTCTCGATACCATCCGCACCGAGGGCAAGCTTTCCGATGAAAGCGACTCCAAGCTCCGGGTGATCCTCGACGAGTTCCTCAAGAACTTCGCTTAAGGCCTCAAGACAAGTAAGCTGGAGGCTTAAGCCGCATGCCATCGTTGAAGGACCTGCGCAACCGCATCTCGTCGGTGACGGCAACGCGCAAGATCACCAAGGCCATGCAAATGGTCGCGGCAGCCAAACTGCGCCGCGCCCAGACCGCCGCCGAATCCGCGCGTCCCTATGCTGACCGCATGAGCGCCGTGCTCGCCAACCTCGCCGCCGGGCAAATGTCGGGCGGTGGTGAAGGCGCCTCACCGCTGATTGCAGGCAATGGATCGGACAATGTCCATCTGTTGGTGGTCGCCACGGCCGAGCGCGGCCTTTGCGGCGCGTTCAACTCGTCCATCGTACGCCTTGCCCGTCAACAGGCCCGCGACCTGATCAATCAGGGCAAAGAGGTCAAAATTCTTGCTGTCGGCAAGAAAGGCTACGACCAGCTCAAGCGTGATATGGGCAGCCGCATCATCGACACCATCGAGTTCCGCGCGGTGAAGTCGATTGGGTACACCCAGGCAGAGGAAGTCGGCGAGCGCGTGCTTTCCATGTTTGAAGCCGGCGAGTTCGATGTCTGCACGCTGTACTTTGCCGCGTTCAAATCGGTGATCTCGCAGGTGCCGACCGCACAGCGCTTGATCCCGGCCGAATTCGAACCTTCCGAAGAGCCAGTTTTCTACGAGTATGAGCCCGATGAGAACGCCATTCTGGACGATCTCTTGCCGCGCAACCTGACCGTTCAGGTGTTCAAGGCGCTCTTGGAAAACGCTGCCTCCGAGCAAGGCGCGCGTATGGCCGCGATGGACAATGCGACCCGCAATGCGGGCGAGATGATCGACCGTTTGACGCTGTCCTACAACCGCCAGCGTCAGGCGCAGATTACCAAAGAACTGATCGAAATTATCTCAGGCGCTGAGGCGCTTTAGACCTACCTTTTGAGTGGAGCTTCTCATGGCAGATGCAACAGGGCGCGTATATCAGGTGATCGGCGCCGTCGTGGACGTTCAGTTCGACGGCGATCTTCCGCCGATCCTGAATGCGCTTGAAACCGACAACAACGGCAACCGCCTCGTTCTGGAAGTGGCGCAGCACCTTGGCGAAAACGCCGTGCGCTGCATCGCCATGGACACCTCCGAGGGCCTGGTACGCGGTCAGGATGTGACCGACACCGGCGCCCCAATCCAGGTACCAGTTGGCGATGGCACACTGGGCCGTATCATGAACGTGATCGGCGAGCCGATCGAGGATGCAGGCAAGGTTCCGCATAAAGCCAAGCGGCCGATCCATGCGCCTGCTCCGGCCTTCTCTGAACAGTCGACCGAAGCTGAGATTCTGGTCACCGGCATCAAGGTTGTCGACCTCCTGGCCCCTTACGCCCGTGGCGGTAAGATCGGCCTGTTCGGCGGCGCTGGCGTCGGCAAGACCGTGCTTATTCAGGAACTCATCAACAACGTCGCGAAGGCGCACGGCGGTTACTCCGTGTTCGCCGGCGTCGGTGAGCGTACCCGTGAGGGTAATGACCTTTACTGGGAAATGATCGAATCCGGCGTGAACAAGGAAGGCGGCGGCGAAGGCTCCAAGGCTGCTCTTGGCTTCGGCCAGATGAACGAGCCTCCAGGGGCCCGTGCTCGTGTGGCGCTTTCCGGTCTCACCATCGCTGAGCACTTCCGCGATGAAGGCCAAGACGTGTTGTTCTTCGTCGACAACATCTTCCGCTTCACCCAAGCTGGTTCTGAGGTGTCGGCGCTTCTTGGTCGTATCCCGTCCGCGGTGGGCTATCAGCCAACTCTCGCGACCGACATGGGCGCCCTGCAAGAGCGCATCACCACCACGACCAAGGGTTCGGTGACCTCCGTGCAGGCCATCTACGTGCCTGCCGATGACTTGACCGACCCGGCCCCGGCCACCTCGTTTGCCCACTTGGACGCGACCACAGTGCTTAACCGTGCGATCTCCGAGAAAGGCATCTACCCGGCTGTGGATCCACTCGATTCCACCTCGCGCATGCTCGACCCGCAGATCATCGGCGAAGAGCATTACAATGTGGCCCGCGCAGTGCAGGAAATGCTGCAGCGCTACAAGTCGCTGCAGGACATCATCGCCATTCTCGGCATGGATGAGCTTTCCGAAGAAGATAAGCTTACCGTCGCCCGCGCCCGTAAGATCGAGCGCTTCCTGTCACAACCCTTCTTCGTGGCTGAAGTCTTCACCGGCTCACCTGGCCTGTTCGTTTCGCTGGAAGACACAATCCGCTCCTTCAAGGCGGTTGTTGAAGGCGAGTACGATCACCTGCCAGAGGCTGCCTTCTACATGGTCGGCACCATCGACGATGCTGTCGCCAAGGCCCAGGCACTGGCTGAAGCCGCCTAAGCGAACAGAAAGCAGACGCTATGGCAGATGCCTTTCCCTTCGAACTGGTCTCACCGGAGAAACAACTTGTCTCCGGTGAAGCCACGCAAGTTGTGGTTCCCGGTGCTGAAGGTCAGTTCACGGTGCTTGCCAACCACGCGCCGTTCCTGTCCACGCTGAAGCCCGGCATCCTTGAGGTGACCATGGCCGATGGCGGCACCGACCGGATTTTTGTGCGCGGCGGATTCGCCGACGCCAATCCAGGCGGGCTGACCTTGCTGGCTGAAGAAGCCCAGCGCGTTGAGGACATGGACATGGGCGCGCTGGATCAGTCGATCCAGGATGCCCGTGAAGACGTGACCGACGCAAAGGACGACTCGGCCAAGACGGCAGCTGAAACCAAGCTGGCACAGCTAGAAGAAGTCAAAGCCGCTCTTTAAGGCGACCCTGATTTCAAAGATCATAAAAAAGCCCGGCCACTGAGCCGGGCTTTTTGTTTTGAGGGTGGGCGCCTAGAGCAAAGCTTGAGCCGCGATCATCAGCGCGCCACCAGCGATGACATAGCCCGCATCCACCAGCGTGGCCCCGCCAGTTTTCTGGCTGAACAAATCCATGCCCGCGACAAACAGCGAAACGGCCAAGATAGCGGCAATGGCGACAAGCAAGGCACCCGTTGTTTCGGTCATTGCAACGACCAGCGCCAGAACGAAGGTCGCCAGGAACTGAATGATCATCGCCGTGACCGGTGGGGACGCTGGCCGATTGATGTTGTGGCTGCCAGTCGTCCACACCTTGCCAAACATCAACGGGCTGAACCAAGCCATACCCAAAGCGAAAGCCAGCACCGTACCGGCTGCAACCGCTGGCCAATTGAGAAGCGCGAAATCCATAAGCCCGCTCCTTAAGAATGCAGCGCGGCAAGCGCCTCAAGAATACCGGTCCAACCACCCTGATGGTTGTCACGGGCCTGCTCATCGGCGAACCGAACGTGGGTCAACGTCACATGTGTGCCGCCATCCTTCGGGGTAAAGGTCAGCGTGACCGTGCTGTCATCGACCGAAAACGGGCTCTCCCAGGAAAAGACAAGCCGCTCGTAAGGGGTGATTTCCTTGTACGTGCCTGCATGGGGGATGGCATCGTCGCCCGCTTGCATCACCAGGTCGAACCGTCCACCAACCTTGGGCTCATTGGACGCTTTAGGCACCGTCATGCCGGGCCCAGGTATCATGAACTGTTGAAGCATGGCCGGATCGAGCCACGCGTTGAAAACATCTTCCGGCGGCGCGCCAATCGTCCGCTCAACGGTCAGAGTCAGGTCAGTCATACTCAGGTCAGTCATGGTCACTCGCTCCCTTATCCTTGGGTCCCTGTGTCACCAGGGTTTCAAGAGCGTCCAACCGGATCTCCCAGATCGAACGCAGGGTTGCGAACCAATCATCCACCTCAGACAGCGGCGCCATATTCAGCTCGATCAAGTGCTCCCGCCAATCGGTACGGCGGGCTACCAGTCCGGCCCGCTCCAGCACCTTGATGTGCTTGGAAACGGAGTTGAGACTGAGATCGAACTGGCGATGAATATCCGTCACCCGCATCGGGCCGTTCTGCGCCAGAAGCGTCAGGATCGTCCGACGGGTTGGGTCACTCACCGCTTTGAAGACGACACTAAGAGCGTCCGATTGCGCTCGTTCAACCATTTGGATGAATAACCTTAAACCAAGCCATCAGTCAACCTTTAAGGTGAATGACTATTGGGCGATGTCTATCCCAGGAGCAGCACAGGCTAAACCGCCTCTTCTTCCTCATCATCCTCGTCCCAGAAAAACCAGGCGACGGTCCAGGTCGCAGCGAAGTAGATGCCAAACACAAACGGGCCGGAGAGCGAATTGTAGGCAACCCAGGCATCGGTGGATGTGTTGCGCCAGACCAGCTCGTTGACGAGCGCAAGGCTCAACGCGATGCCCATCCAGGCAAAGTGCAAGATGCGCCATCCCCAATCGGTGATGATGAGTTTGTAGCCGAGCGAGCGTTGCAACAGGCTGGGACGGAAAAGTGAGCCGGCCGCCAGGATGAGAGCAAAGGCAACGCCGCCGATCGTTGGGCGAACCTTGATGAAGTTCTCATTGTCCTGCGAAAACCCAATGCCAAGCATCAAGACCGACAGGGCCACTGTCGCGACCGCCAGAAAAGGCAGCTGTCCGTCGATCCGATAGCGCAGAAACACGGCCAGGACGGCAGCGACAATCGCTGCAGCGGTTGCCGCGAACAGGCTCCACATGACGTTGGCGAGCAGGAAAACAGCAGCCGGCAGAAATTCAAGCGCGAGGCGGCGGTCGATCATGAACGGGTCACTCCTGAAAGTGTTTAGACAACCCCAAGCGTGATCGCCGTCAGCGCCAGATAGCGGCTCACCTTGGAAATCGTAACGAGGATGAGAAAACTCCATAGCGGCTCGCGCATGACGCCGGCAATCACCGTCAGCGGGTCACCAATGACCGGGGTCCAAGCCAAAAGCAGCGACCATCGCCCCCAGCGATGATAGAAGGCCCGCGCCCGATCAAGCTGCTGATCATTTGCCGGGAACCAGCGTTTGTGGCGAAAGCTCTGGATACCGAGGCCCAGATAGTAGTTCACCACCGAGCCCAGCACATTACCGACACTTGCCACGACCAGCATCCAAAGCACCGAATGTTCGCCAGCGGCAAGAAAGCCGATTAGCACCAGTTCCGATTGGGCGGGGAAAACGGTCGCGGCCAGAAAAGCCGAACCGAACATCAGGGCGTAGGCGGCAATGTCCAAGGCATGGTCCAAGGTGGTGAAACGGCGCCATCGGCAAACGGCGCCTGAGAAGGGCGCTACCTTTACACCCGACGCGAAGCCTTATAGCCAAAACCGGCAATGATTTTTCGGCGTTGAGCGCGGCAATCCAATCCAGGGGGGCAACCGCGGCGCTTCCCGGAAAGTGTCGCTTCAGATTTCCGGGTCACCCAAACCGGAGAACTGACATGAAGACGATCATTGAGCCTTTCCGCATCAAATCCGTCGAACCCATCCGCCTGACGACCCGCGCCGAGCGCGAGGCGAAGCTTGCGAACGCCCACTACAATCTGTTCGCGCTCAAATCAGAAGATGTGCTGATCGATCTTTTGACCGACAGCGGGACTGGCGCGATGAGCGCCAAACAGTGGGCAGCGGTGATGCAGGGCGATGAGAGCTATGCCGGCTCACCCTCTTTCGATCGCTTCAAAGCGGCCGTGCAGAACCTGATGCCGTTCAAGCACATTATCCCAACCCACCAAGGCAGAGCGGCCGAAGCCATTCTGATGGCCATCATCGGCGGGTCAGGGCGCAGCATCCCCTCCAACACCCATTTCGACACCACCCGCGGCAACATCGAAGCAAGTGGCGCTGAGGCGGTGGACCTCAACATTCCAGAAGGAAGAGACTCCAGCAATCTGCATCCCTTCAAAGGCAACATGGATTTGGAGGCACTGGAGCGGTTTCTGACCGAGAAGGGCGATGCCGTGCCCGCCGTGATGATCACCATCACCAACAATGCAGGCGGAGGCCAGCCTGTGAGCCTGGAAAACATCCGCGCCACCGCCGATTTGGCACGTCGCTACGGCAGACCTTTCATCATCGATGGTTGTCGCTTTGCAGAAAACGCCTGGTTCATCAAACAACGCGAAACAGGCCAATCCGACCGGTCCATCAGCGACATTGTTCGCGATTGCTTTGCCTGCGCGGATGGCATGACCATGAGCGCCAAGAAAGATGCCTTCGGCAACATCGGAGGATGGTTGGCACTCAACGACGATGAGTGGGCTGAACAGGCCCGGGTCAAACTCATCCAGACCGAGGGCTTTCCAACCTATGGTGGCCTAGCCGGTCGCGACCTTGACGCGCTAGCCCAAGGGCTCACCGAGATCGTCGATGAGGCCTATCTGCAGTATCGCATCCGCACCAACGAATACATCATCGAACGGCTGGACGCCCTTGGCGTCCCGGTCGTCAAACCCGCCGGCGGCCACGCCGTCTTCATCGACGCCAAGCAATGGCTGCCCGATATGGATCCACTCGCCTACCCGGCTCACGCTATCGCGTGCAAACTCTATGAAATCGCCGGCATCCGCTCCTGTGAAATCGGCAGCGTGATGTTTGGACGACAGACCGACGGCACGGAAAAACCGGCGGCGATGGAGCTGGTCCGTCTGGCCTTTCCAAGGCGGACCTACACGCAATCCCATGCCGACTATGTCATCGAAGCATTCGAACTGCTGAAGGGGGAGCTTGATCAGTTACGCGGCTTCACCATTGCCTGGGAGCCCAAGCAGATGCGCCATTTCACCTGTCGCTTCACACCAAAAACGACGTGAAGGCGCTCATGCTGAACCTGCGCTAGGCTAAAACGACAGTCTCACGCATATGAGTCTCATCCCGGCCGGCCGACACAACAAAGTCGGCCACGTCAGCACGGGAAATCATGCCCAGATGCCAGGACTTGGGGTCAGAAAGCACCTTGTAGCGCTTGGAGAGTGAGCCATTGGTCAGGAGTCCTGGCTGGACCAGGGTCCAGTCAAGATCACTTGCCTTGACGAGCTCTTCCTGGCGCCCTTTGTCCTCATAGATGCGACCCAGGACCAGTTTCTGCGCGAGCCGGGCCGGAGCGCTCATGCTCGCGCGGGTGTCGCCCGCGCCGTAACCGGTGACTGTGATCAGCCGTTTGATGCCGGCGGCTTCCATGGCTGGCAACAACACATGCGTGGCCTCTGAGAACAGTGTTTCACGTTCCCAAAGCATGCCGGGGCGCTCTTTCACACCGAGCGCCTGCACGACGACCGAAACACCGTCCAGCGCTTTGCTGACATCATCAGCATTGCGGGCATCCCCCACACACGGCTCCACACCAGCATCAAATCCAGCGTCCGCCGCGCTGCGGCCAAAGGCTTTCACTGGCAAACCGGCCACCGAAAGCTGCCGGACGACCTCACGGCCAATGCCCGACGTGCCACCAATGACAAGCCAAGACAGAGAGGAAGATGCATCCGTCGACATGGGCAAGTGCTCCCTTTCAAGAAACGACCGACCAAGAAAGCCGGCAGCCACTTCAAAGAAGGTAGGCAGCCAGCTTGTCTTTTCATCCGCGCAAATTGACCCAGGTCATCAATCGGCCGCCCGATCACTCGCCGATGGTGAAGCGGCAGAGGATGGTGTTGTCCTGCTCTAGATCCTGGCTCCAAATGAGTTCGGCACTTCGGTCCCAGCGGATACGGTCATACCCATCCTTCGGGCCGACTTCCTGCGCTGAGTGGACCACCGCCTGAGGCCATCCACCGTCGTTGAAGTTGGCAGATGTCCAGTTCTGCGGCGCAGCGCTCGCTTCAAATCCACAGACACCTTGGCCGGCGACCGGGTTCCGCTCTCGCTCACAGGCGCGGTCAACCGGCGCGCGATGGACAACAAGGCACCGCGCCCCACCGTCGGTGGCACCCAGAAGTTGACCAGACGAGGCGTCGCGGATTTGGGCAATCACCCCGCCGTCACCCATCTGCTGGCGACGGCTGCCGATGTACTCCAGGCCGGTATCGTTCTCCCGAAAGTCCATGGCAACGATGGCGATCTGTGCCGGGAGCGAAACCTGGAAGGTGCGGGACTCAGCATTGAACGACCGTTCGGTGGTGATCGGCACGCTGTCCTCCATCACCTGCTCGCCATTGACATACATGGCGAACCAATTGTCGGCCCACACATCGGCGGTGACTGTGATCTCATTAGCCAAGACCGGTGAGGCAGCAAGCGTGCTCAAAACGAGAAGGGGCATTGCCAGGGGGGAGCGCATAGCAGGAATCCTTGTGCTGATTGGCGTCGTTTATCGAGGCACAGCGACCTGAGATCAAAACCGGCTTGCCGCCTGTGGCCTGCGTCACACGATGGCGAAATCACCCCATGGCTGCTGTGGCAAGTCCCGGCCTTTCAGCAATCGGCGTTTGGCCAAAATGCTTCTTGAACGCGCGGGCAAACCCTTCCGGCGAGCGGTAGCCATAGCGGCGCGCAACCGCGTCCACCCGGTCGCCCTTCATCACGTCCTGACGCGCCAGCATCAGCCGCCAGCGCCGCAGATAAACAGCAGGCGGTTCACCAACGATGGATAGAAAAAGCTCAGCAAATCGGCTTAGTGAAAGCCCCGCAACATCAGCCAAATCCTCGTTGCGCCAGGCACGGCCCGGTTGATCGTGGATGGCCACAATCGCTCGCCCGATCCGTCGGTCGTAAAGGCCGGCAAGCAGGCCGGGCTCGGTCGCACCCTGCTCGATCAGCCTGCGCAACATACGCACGATCAACACTTCACCAAGCCGGTTGATGACAGGTTCTGCCCCGCACCGGTCCTGTTGCAACTCTGAATGGAGCACCGACACCAGCCCAGTGTTCTCCTGGCAGGATCCGACATCAAAAACCACTTCATTGGGCAAAGCGGCCAAGAGCGGGTTGGCATCACCGCCCCAATCGACACGCGCGGACAGAAGAACGTCGTGAGCAGGCAGGCGAAATCCATAGCCCCTGGCGCGGAAGAACACTGTCTGGGGACTGCCATCCTTGCCGGCCGTCACGGCCAGGCTCGCTTTGTCCAAAGGCGCGGACATGACGCGCAGGGGGAAACGTTCAAGCAGGTTGGTCAAGCGGTCAATATCAGCCATATCAGATGATCAGTCAGGTCTTTCGGTTTTTTCATACCTTATCATCGGGCAGTGTCGCCGCCAACTCACAACCCCAATAGGATACCGACCATGCTTATTCCTCGCGAAAAGACCCCGGACCTTTCGGTCCCAACACTCGATCATGGCGCCTTCGATCTTGCGAGCGATGGCGCTGGTCGCGGCACCGTCATCTGCTTTTACCGCGGCCTACACTGCCCGATCTGCGCCACCTATCTCACCGAATTTCAAAAGCGCGTTGCCGATTTTGCCGAACGTGGGGTGGCCACGATCGCTATAAGCTCGGATGGCGAAGATCGCACCCGCCAAATGGCCGGGAAGATCGGCGCTGACACGTTGCGCTTCGGCTATGATTTGTCACTCTCCAAGGCCCGTGAATGGGGTCTTTATATCTCCACCTCGCGCGGCAAAACATCGATTGGTATTGAGGAGCCGGCGCTCTTCTCCGAGCCGGGTCTTTTCATGGTGACCCCGGATCAGACGCTGTACTACGGATCGGTCCAGACAATGCCGTTCGTGCGCCCACACTTCTCAGAGCTTGTCGGCGCGCTCGATTTTGCGATCAAGAACAACTATCCCGCCCGCGGCGAGTATGTCGGCGCCGTCTGATTAGTGCCTACGACCGGGCATTGGCTCTGACAAAGGCGAAAACAACGGCAAGTTCCGTCACGATCGCCACGCCGATGCCCGGTCCCACCAAACCACGCCAGAACTCGACCATACCTATCGCGGCCAATCCACCCATCATGGCGACCACGCCCCAACCGATGGCCCGCCGGGTCGGCGACGGCAGATGATCGGGAAGGGCTTAGCATCGCATCGAACCCTTCACGCACCAATTCGGGAACCCTGAGAGCAAGCGGGCAGGAATGTTCCTAGATCACAGGCACGAGTAAGGAGACCAGAAGGGAACAGCTGGTCGAAACAAACAAGCCGCACATTCTGGCAACCAGTGCGCTGTTCGCCGTATAGCCGCAGCGGCAAAAGTTCCCGAGAATTAACATGACGTTAACGTAACATGGTGCGGCAATAAAACCATATCGGTTTCGACCTTGGTCGGCTCGACCGATTCGAGGTAGAACGCTAAAACATGACTATGTTGCGCTGGGCCATCGGGGGCCGAAGGGCGCACGAGAAATCATCAGGTTTAAAGACACGCGCCATGGCAAACACGGATCTGCGGAGCAACCGGCCGCTATCTCCACACCTGCAAGTCTACCGTCCGCTTTTCACCATGATGATGTCGATCCTGCATCGCATCACCGGTGTGGCACTTTATGGCGGCACAGTTCTGGTTGTTATCTGGCTCTTGGCAGCTGCTTCCAGCCCCGAAGCCTTTGACTGGGTGACGGACATTTATGGCTCCATTCTGGGCCGCTTGGTGTTGTTCGGTTTCACCTGGTCGCTGATGCATCACATGCTCGGTGGCCTGCGCCACTTCATCTGGGATTTCGGTTACGGCCTTGATGCGCGCGGCCGTAACTGGCTGGCACGCGCAACGCTTGCCGGTTCGCTCTCCCTCACCTTGATCCTTTGGATCATCGGTTACGCGGTTCGATAGGAGAGCACCATGGCGGATATGCGCACCCCCCTCTCCCGTGTTCGCGGCCTTGGCTCGGCCAAGGAAGGCACCGACCATTTCTGGCGTCAGCGCGTCACGGCCGTGGCCAATGTGCCGCTGCTCATCTTTTTCGTGGTGATGGTCATCGGTTTGCAAGGTGCAACGCACAGCGAGTTCGTCGCCATCATGGGGTCGCCCATTGTGGCGATCCTGATGCTTTTGGTCATCCTGTCGGCCACCATCCATATGCGCCTGGGTATGCAGATCGTCATTGAGGATTACATCCGCATTGAAGGGCTCAAGATCCTCTGCCTGCTGGGCAACACCTTTTTCACCATTGTCATTGCGGCCGCATCCATCTTTGCGGTCCTTAAAATGAGCTTCGGAGGCTAACCCCCATGGCATCGAACGGAGCAACCAACGGTTCAGCCGCTCCTGCAACCAACGGCCCGGCCTATCCCATCATCGACCACACCTTTGATGTTGTGGTGGTTGGCGCCGGCGGTGCCGGCCTTCGCGCTGTCGTTGGCGCATCCCAGGCCGGCCTGAAAGTCGCCTGCATCTCCAAGGTCTTCCCCACCCGCTCCCACACGGTGGCGGCGCAGGGTGGTATCTCAGCATCTCTGGGCAATATGGGCCCGGACGATTGGCGCTGGCACATGTATGACACCGTCAAGGGGTCAGATTGGCTCGGCGACCAGGATGCCATCGAGTATCTTTGCAAGAACGCACCGGAAGCCGTTTACGAGCTGGAACATTGGGGCGTGCCCTTCTCGCGCACCGAAGAGGGCAAGATTTATCAGCGCCCGTTTGGCGGCATGACGACCAAGTTCGGCGAAGGCCCGGCCGCCCAGCGCACCTGCGCCGCCGCCGACCGCACCGGCCACGCCATTCTGCACACGCTCTACGGTCAGGCGCTGCGCAACTCGACAGAATTCTTCATCGAGTATTTCGCCATCGACCTCATTATGGATGAAGGCGCCTGCCGCGGCGTCGTTGCCATGTGTATGGAAGATGGCTCTATCCATCGCTTCCGCGCTCACAAAACGGTGCTTGCCACCGGTGGCTATGGCCGTGCCTACTTCTCAGCAACCTCCGCCCACACCTGTACCGGCGATGGCAATGCCATGGTGCTGCGCGCCGGCCTGCCCCTGCAGGATATGGAGTTCGTCCAGTTCCACCCGACCGGCATTTACGGCGCCGGCTGCCTCATCACCGAGGGCGCCCGGGGCGAAGGCGGGTATCTTGTCAATTCCGAAGGCGAGCGCTTCATGGAGCGTTACGCTCCTTCGGCCAAGGACCTCGCCTCGCGCGACGTTGTCTCACGCTCCATGACCATGGAAATCCGTGAAGGCCGCGGTGTCGGCAAAAACGGCGACCACATCTTCTTGCACCTGGACCATCTCGATCCGGAACTTCTGCACGAGCGTCTGCCGGGCATCTCAGAATCAGCCCGTATCTTCGCCGGCGTGGATGTCACCAAAGAACCGATCCCCGTGCTGCCGACCGTCCACTACAATATGGGCGGCATCCCGACCAACTATCATGGCGAGGTGCTGACCAAGGTCGATGGCGATCCGGACAGCACCGTTCCTGGCCTAATGGCCATCGGCGAAGCGGCTTGCGTCTCCGTTCATGGTGCCAACCGGCTGGGCTCCAACTCGCTGATCGATCTGGTGGTCTTTGGCCGCGCGGCAGGGGCCCGCTGCGCCGAGACGCTGGACGCTGGCGAGAAGCATCCTGAGTTGCCATCTGACAGCGCGGAGCTTTCGCTCACGCGCCTTGATAACGCCCGCTATGCCGATGGTGCGCGCTCAACCGCTGATCTGCGCTTGGAGATGCAGCGCGTGATGCAGAACAATTGCGCAGTCTTCCGCACCGGCGATGTGCTGGAAGAAGGCGCCAAGCTCATCAACGAGACCTGGACAGCATCCGACGACATTAAGGTCACCGATCGCTCGCTGATCTGGAACACCGATCTCATCGAGACACTGGAGTATGAGAACCTCATCGCCCAGGCCGTGGTGACCGTGGAATCGGCGGTAAACCGAAAAGAGTCACGCGGCGCCCATGCCCGCGAGGACTTCTCCGAGCGCGACGACCAGAACTGGATGAAGCACACGCTCGCCTTTGTCGATGTGGAAGAGAAGAAGGTCACGCTCGATGACCGGCCGGTGCACACCTACACCATGTCGAACGAGATCGCGTATATCGAGCCCAAGGCCCGCGTCTACTGATGCGCCTGGCCCTCGCCCTCCTCTTGGCCACTCTCGCCACTCCGGCCTTCGCACAGTCCAGCGCTGGACCGATGTCGGGCGAGATTACGGCCGCCTGCATGCAGGCGATGGAGGAGAGCGAGACGGTGTGTGCCTGCGTGGAAGACGACGCGCTCTCCACGCTGACCGCCGATCAGCAGACCTTTCTCCTGGCCCTTTTGACCGAGGATGAAGCCTTGGTGCGCACTTTGGATGGCTTCACCGAAGCCGACGCGCAAATGGTCCAGAACCAGATGATCAACGCCGCGCTGCAATGCGCCGGATGACTTAGAGCACGGGACGAGACCGACCTATGGTTCAACTGACGCTTCCGAAAAACTCCACCATGTCGGACGGCAAAATCTGGCCGAAGCCGGAGGGTGCGACCAATGTGCGCGAGTTCCGCATCTACCGCTGGAGCCCAGACGACGACGCCAACCCCACCGTCGACACCTATTATGTGGACATGGATGATTGCGGGCCAATGGTTCTGGATGCGCTCATCTGGATCAAAAATTACATCGATCCCACGCTCACCTTCCGCCGTTCCTGCCGTGAGGGCATTTGCGGCTCCTGCGCGATGAACATCGATGGCACCAACACGCTCGCCTGCACCAAGGGTATGGACGAGGTGAAGGGCGCGGTGAAAATTTACCCCCTGCCGCACATGCAGGTGGTGAAGGATTTGGTGCCGGACCTTTCCAACTTTTACGCCCAGCATGCGAGCATCGAGCCCTGGTTACAGACGGCAACGCCGCAGCCCCAGGGCGAGTGGAAGCAGAGCCATGAGGACCGCGCCAAGCTCGACGGGCTTTACGAGTGTATTCTGTGCGCCTGCTGTTCGACGAGCTGCCCGAGCTACTGGTGGAACGGCGACCGCTACCTTGGCCCGGCCATCCTGTTGCAGGCTTACCGCTGGCTGATCGACAGCCGCGATGAGGAAACCGGCCACCGGCTCGACAATTTGGAAGACCCCTTCCGCCTCTACCGCTGCCACACGATCCTCAACTGCGCCCAGGCCTGCCCCAAGGGCTTGAATCCGGCCAAGGCGATCGCGGAGATAAAAAAGATGATGGTGGAGAGACGGGTTTAGGGCACCCGAATAGCGGTTGGGCCAACGGCGCAGGGCGGACCCGTACCAGGAAGAGTCTAACCACAATCACAATTCCCTGGACGGCGAAGCCGAGCCGGGGCCTAGAGTAGACTCACCATCGAGACCCCGGTGCACTAGCGCGTTGCAGCGCCCCATCGGTTCCCTAAGCTGCCAAAACGTTGGGGTTGGTGCTGGCGTGATCATCCGCGGGAAGGTCGGCCAAAGCGCGGAAGTGGTCTTCAAGATGCTTCTTGCCATGCGGTGCACCCACCATGTCTGTCCCAAGCGCTGTCATAAAGAACTGAGCTGGCCCATGGATATGGATTGGTGTGACCTTGGGCAAAACCGCGATGGCTACCTTGCGGATCCAATCAGGCACGCGCATGATCTTCGCGGGCTTGCCGAGAACGTCAAACGCTAGCCGGGCGAGCTCCGCCTGGGTAAAAGTATCGGGTCCGCCCACTTCGAGCCAGGTTTCGCCGCGATCGATTGCGCCGGCTGACGCCGTGGCAAGGTCCGCACCGTGAATGGGGTTTAGCCGCTTCGATCCGTCGCCGAACACCCACGCACGCCCGGTTTTGGCAGTGTTCAGAATCTCAGCCATATCCGAGAAGTAACCCGACGGTGCAATCACCGTTGAAGGAATGGATGAACATTCAAGCCGGTCCACAAAGGCCTGTTTGGCCTGCACCAGCGGAACCTGCATCATCTGTCGTGCGCTAAGCACATGCACATAGGCAAACCGCTTCACCTTGGACCGTTCAGCTTCTCGCAGGAGGTTTAGGTTTGCTTGATAGTCGACCGCGCGGTAGGTGAGTCCATCCTTTTGGCGCGTTATCCCAAGGCTTGAGATCACCAAATCTGCACCCTCCATGAGGCCCATTAGCGTGTCGGGCTGGGTTGCTTCTGCCGTAACGTAGTCGTGCTCACCAAGACCGGTTGCTATCGCACTCTCGGCATTGCGAACCAAGGCTCGAACATGCCAGCCACGCTGGGCGTACTCCTTGACAAGATGGCGACCGAGATAGCCGGTGGCACCAGCAATTAAGACGGTTTGCATGGGACTTTTCCTTTCGTGTGTTTGGATTCAACGGCTGACGGCAGCGCACGCCAGTCGCGATGGCGCGGCATAGGGTTCTTCCTGCACGGCGTGACCTAGGACCATCTTGATGAAGAGGGCCGGGATGACCCATTCAAGGCACAGGCCGAGAGGTAACCAGACTTGGTGGAGGAGGATCGCAGCCATAACGCGCGCCGTAGCGGCGCCGCGACGCAAGTAAAGCGGCGTGGCCAGGGTCACCCAGACCGCGACCTGAAGAGCGAGGTACCAGATCAGCGAACTTGTGATCGAGCCGCCCAGCGTGGCCGCGATGACAATCGGATGGATATGGATGCCGGTGAAGACGCGCGCGTCCTTCAGTGCGACTAGCAAAGCACCTTCAGATGACTTGCGCGGCGAATGGTACAGCCGCTTGCAAGAATTGAGCATGTTGGCGACCGCCCCGCCTGCGATGTCGTAAGCAAAGAAAACAAGGATCGCGGTCTGCCACCAGGAAGCTGCAACAGGGTCGGCGCGCGTCAAGTCGGCGCCCACAATGATCGCGGTTAAAAGCGCCGCGGTGCCGTAGCCCATGAAACGCTCGGCTCTCGTTGCACCCGTCCCAACCAGTCCGTCCGACCTGCCTTCATAGTGCCAGGTAACATGGGATCTCGAACGATGGCTTGGCTCACGCGCTGGCATGTCGCTGGGGTCGACGGCGATGGACACGGCGTCACTCCTTTCTAACTCGCTTGTATGTGACTGGACGGTCAGTCATATACAAAATACATGACTGGACATCCAGTCATAAAAAACATATGGCTCATATGAATCTTCTTAGTGAATGGAGGCACCATGCCGAAAATCGTCGACCGCGAAGAGATGCAGAACGGCATTCTCGATGCTGCGATGCAGGTCTTCACAGAACGCGGCTACCACGCTGCCACCATTGCTGACGTCGCCAGGGCAGCAGGCCTCGGCAAAGGCACGCTCTACCTCTACTTCAAGAACAAGGAGGCGATGACTGAGGCGATGGTCGAGCGGCATTTTGCGGGCATGGAGACGAGTTTCGTGGATGCTTCACTGCCTGAAACACTGGATGACTTCGCAGCTTCGCTGGACGCGACAATGAACGTTCCCGACGAACACGCCAGGTTCATCCCAGTCTTCTTTGAAGTGTTCGGTCCCAGCTTTGCCTCACCAAGCTTTACCGCAAAGGTAGCGAGCTTCTTTGAACGGTTGGGCAACCACTACGCAGAGTGCCTGAAGCACCTACAGGATGGCGGAGAGGTTCGACCGGATGTAGACGCAAAGCTATTGGGGCGCACTCTTGCCAGCACAATAGATGGCATGATCTTGCATCGTGGGCTCTTCGGTCTTCCCAAAGCGCGCTATGCCAAAATGCGTCGTGAAATGCTGAACACGATTGTCGAAGGATCGCGCGTGCACTCCTCGGACCGTTCCCCTCGCTGTCTGGTAAGAGTCGCAAGCGACCCCATTCCGGTCTGGGTAGTGATCAAAGCAACTGGCGCCAAAAACCGCTCCTCTATCCCCTTCCCACAACAACCGGCCTTGCGTTTACCGCAGTTTGCGCGCACAAGGCCCGTCGGTGACATCAGCAGGCGCAACAAGCGCACAAAGAGTGCTCACCTCCCCCCGAAGCATGCCGACGACCTGCATGCGAGCACCAGCCGTAGCCGATCATGCTGAAGTTCATGATGCTGTGGCGTTTCTCGTGCTCACCAACGCGAAGAAGCCCGGTGCTCCCAGCGCTGCCCGCCTGCCTCAGGCGCGCCGGCGCCAAGCCTTTTTGAAAGACAAACCTTGACCCAATTTTCGGATCTCGGCCTCGCCGAGCCCATCCTTCATGCCGTCGCGCGCGAAGGCTACAACCAGGCCACGCCCGTTCAGGGCCAGGTCATCCCCGCCATGCGCGATGGCCGCGACGTTCTGGGAATCGCACAAACCGGAACCGGCAAGACGGCCGCGTTCGTCCTGCCGCTCCTGAACGCCTTGGCCCTGGAGAAGGGCGATGCGCACAAAGCGCCCGTGCCCCGAAGGCCCAAGACGGCCAAGGCGCTCATCCTGGTGCCAACGCGCGAGCTTGCCCAGCAGATCGCCATTGCAGTGAAAACCTATGGCCGCAACCTCAAGCCGGTTGTCGCTATCATTGTCGGTGGCGCCAGTGCTTCCGTGCAGGCCAAAACGATGGCCGCCGGCGTTGATATTCTTGTCGCCACACCCGGCCGGCTGGAAGATCATATGCGCTCTGGCAATGTGCGTCTGCACGCGACCGATCAGATCGTTCTGGATGAAGCCGACCAGATGCTGGACATGGGGTTCATCCCTGCGGTGCGCCGCATTGTCGATGCGGTTTCAAACACGCGGCAGACGGTGCTTTTATCAGCCACCATGCCCAAGCCGCTGGAACTGTTAGCGCGCGATCTTCAGGATCAGCCCGAGCGCATTTCCCTCGCGCCGCAGTCCAAGCCCATTGATCGCATCCAGCAGTCTCTGCTGCATGTTCCAGCACCGAAAAAGCGTGAGGTTCTGCTTGATCTTCTGGCACCGCGCGAGGTTGAGCGAGCCATTGTGTTCACGCGCACCAAGCATGGTGCCGACAAGCTTGCAAAGTTCCTCAAGTCCTACGGCCTGATGAGTGCCGTCATCCATGGCAACCGCAGCCAGCGGCAACGCGAGCAGGCGCTCCAGAGTTTCCGGAAGGGCAATGTGAAAGTGCTCATCGCCACCGACATTGCCGCCCGCGGCATCGATATCGATGGCGTAAGTCACGTGGTGAACTACGAACTGCCCAACGTGCCTGAAGCGTATGTCCACCGCATTGGGCGCACCGCTCGCGCCGGTGCCGCAGGCCAGGCCATTTCGCTGGTCGATACTGCCGAGCGCAAGCTGCTGCGTGATATCGAACGGATCATCAAGCAAGCCATCCCTGAGCATGGCACCGTCGAACCAACTGAACGCGTGAAGGTTGAGGTATCGACCTCACCAACACCGGCGGCAAAGGCCGATCGGAAGAAGAATCGCCATCGCGACCGACCAGACCCGAAGACCAAGGGTAAGCGGCGTGTTCCCACAGATCCCGATCGTGCCGAACAACACACGGCCAAGTCGCCAAGCAAGAAACGCAAACCGGCTGAAGAGGTGGGCTTCGATCCGCTGAACCCATCGGAGGTTGCTGCCCAGGGCAAAAAGCCCAACCGCAAAGCCCGCAGGAGCGCCAAGAACGAAGCAGATCAGCCTTCTGCCCATCGCTCTGAAGGAAGGCGATCGGGCAACGGCGCACGCGGCGCCGTTCAATGGTTCAACAACCGCAAAGGGTATGGGTTCCTGTCACAGGACAATGGCGGCCCGGATGTGTTTGTTCACATCAGCTCCTTGGAGAAGGCCGGCCTGAAAGCCGTCAATGAAGGACAGGCCTTCCACTATGATCTGGTGGAAGAAAAACGCGGCAAGCTTTCAGCGGTGAATTTGAAAGCCGCCTGACAAACAAAAAAAAGGCGGCCCGCAGGCCGCCTTTTTCACAATCGATCGCGTTGCTTCGTCGCGCGCTAGGCAGCGGCAACGTCCGCAAGGAACCCATCAATGCCACCTTGCAACTGATCGGCTTCGCGGCGCAGATCAGCCACCGCCGCCAGCACCGTCTCAGCCGACTGGCTGGTCTGCCCGGCCGACTGTTCCACATGGCTGACATTGTCGGCCACCTGGCCAGTGCCGGTCGCCGCGTCGGAGACGTTGCGGCTAATCTCGGAGGTCGCAGAACCCTGCTGTTCCACTGCCACGGCAATCGCCGACGTGGTGCGGTTCACCTCTTCCATCGTGTCGCCGATGCCTCGGATCGCTTCCACCGCCTCGTCGGTCGAGGTCTGGATTTCCTTGATCTGCGTGCTGATCTCATCGGTCGCCTTGGCCGTCTGCGAGGCAAGCGATTTCACCTCCGATGCCACGACCGCGAAACCCTTGCCGGCTTCACCGGCCCGTGCCGCCTCAATGGTGGCATTGAGGGCCAGAAGGTTGGTCTGCTCGGCGATATCGGAGATGAGTCCGACCACATTGCCGATCTTCTGCGCGGCTTCCGACAGGCTCTCCACCTTGCCGTTCGTGGCCCGCACACTTTCGGTCGCGCGGTCAACAATGGCGTTGGTGTCGCCCACTTGGCGAGAAATCTCGCCGATAGACGCCGATAGCTCCTCGGCCGCCGACGCCACCGTTTGCACATTGGTGGAAGCCTCCTGCGAGGCGGAGTTGGCCGCGCCAGCCCGCTCGGACGTATCGAGCGCCACGGTGCTGAGCGACTGAGCGGTCTGCTCCATCTGGCCGGTGTTGTTGCCAATGGCATCAAGCGCGTGCTGGGCCGTATCACGGAAGCCGCCAATCAACTCGTCGATCTTGGCCTGCCGCTCCATGGTTGCTGCCTGTCCGGTCTTGGATTCAGCCTCAAGACGCTGGCGCTCTTTGGCATTCTCGCGCAGCACGACAACAGCGCGAGCAAGTGAGCCAAGCTCATCGCCGCGCTTCTCATAGGGCACATCGGTGGAACAATCGCCGTCGGCAATGGCCTCCACAGACTGGGTGATCATCGGGATTGGCCGCGTCATACGGCGCACGAAGAAGATCGCCGCAACGCTCGCGAGGAGAACGACCACAAAGCCGGCAAGTCCAAGGCGCATCACCATCTCATTGAGACGGCTGGTGATGGCGCTCTTCTCAACACCGACATAGAGGATCCCCACCACATCGTTGGAGGGTCCAAAGATCGGCTTGTAAACAGTGAAATAGGGCAGACCCAAAATCACCGCTTCGCCGAAATAGGTCTCACCACCTGCTACAATCGGAAACACCGAGCCGCCCGTTCCAAGCGGCGTGCCCACCGCGCGGCTGCCATCAGGCTTGATGATGTTGGTGGTGCGCCGCCAGAAGTCGCCGGTCTCATCATCGAAGGCAAACAGCGTCGCCGTCTCTCCGGTAATATCACCAATCGCGTCGATGATACCGTGGCTCTCGAACGTCTCAGGGATGGGCGTATCCATGCGAACTTCGGTCAGGTCGCCACCGCTCGACCAACGTGCCGAAAAGCCAGGTAGGTCACGCGCCATGATGGCAGCGGCCGTTTCCAGGCTGGTGTTTTGCAAAAGTTGAGCATCAGCACGAATGTTCTGGCTCACCGTGTAAACGGTAACGGCGAAAACGCCGGCACAGGCAAACACAAGGAAGCCCAGCAGCGTTAGAACCATGCGTGCGGTGATGGTAAGACGAGACAGAATGCCTCTCGTCGGCGCGGTGATCGCGTCAACCATAATTATTCCCTCCAGTAAGGAGCCGAAACCGGCTCACACCGCCCCCTCTTCCCACGAGGTGCGATGCCCCTTTAGGAGGCCGGGAAATCACAAATAAATGCTTAAAGGTCGTGCAGCCTTCCAGCCGCTCGCTTGGTGAGGAGTGCCCAAGTAGGTCGATTACGAGCGATACGTAGAGTCACCAAGCCGGCAAAACATAGCGTCGGAGATTACAAAAAAGCGCCCGACACTCTCCTTTTTGTCTTCCCATGTGCGCCACAATCAGCCTTTAGCGACGCTGCGGGGCTCAAACAGGCGCGCCTGCCGCGCCGCGTGAAGGCGACAGAATTCATGAACACGACAATGGTTGAGGCAACCGGGCGCTTCCTGCATTCGCCGGGGCTCAAATTCTTCATTCTCGGGCTTTTGTGCCTGGTGCTCCTCATCCCCGCCTCGCTTGTCTGGCTCCTTGTTTCCGAACGTGAGGACCGCGCGCGAGATGTCGCCCGCAAGGTCGCACAAAGCTGGGGTGGCAGCCAACGCATTGTCGGCCCCTTTATCATCGTACCCTATGAGCTTCAGGTTACTGAGATCAGTGACGGCGAAGAGGTTTCAACCACCGTCCGGCGCGAGGCGGTGTTCCTGCCCGACAGCCTCACCGTTGATATGCGAGCGGCGACCGAGGTGCGTTCACGCGGCATTTTCGATGTCACTGTGTTCACCACCGACATGACCCTTGCTGGACGGTTCAACGCGCCGTCTCAACGCTCCATCACCGACGAACAGGCAAGGTTTTTATGGTCACAAGCGCGGTTTGCGGTCGGCCTGTCATCGGCACGGGCGATCCGCAATGCCGTCGCGCTCAATTGGGGCGATGAAAACATCCCCTTTGAGCCGAGCCTTGGCAGCGTAGTAAGCGCGCCTGGCGTCTTTACCGACAGCCGCCCGCACGGCGGGTCGCAGCCTCGTGTCACCATGGATGGCATTCACGTGCCCAACCTCTTCAACCATGGACCGCAGAGCGTTGAGTTCTCCGTCAACCTCATCCTGAACGGCTCAGATTCGATCTATCTGGCACCGGCCGGGCGCGACACCCGCGCCGTCATGGACAGCAACTGGCCACACCCGTCCTTCACTGGCGGTGCCTTGCCCGAACGCTCCCTCATCAATGATGATGGCTTTGGCGCCGAATGGTCGATCCCGCATCTGGCGCGGGCCGTACCGCTCGCCTTTGACCTGGCGGGCAATGACTATCTTGGCCGTCTCGCCCAGGATGCCTTTGGCGTGCGCTTCTTCCAACCGGTCGACTACTACGCGCTCGTCGATCGGGCGCTGAAGTACGCCGTCCTCTTCATCGGGGTGGTCTTCCTTGCTGTTTTCGTCATCGAACTTCGAGCCGGCAAGCATGTGCATGTCGTGCAATATGTCTTTGTCGGCCTGGCGCTCGTTCTGTTCTATGTGCTGCTTCTGAGCCTTGCCGAACATTTTGGCTTCCTCACCGCCTATCTTGCGGGCGGCGGCGCGACGGCGGCATTGATTGGCAGCTACTGCGCCCGCTCCATGCAAAGCGCCTGGCTCGGCGCGTTGGTCCTGGCAATCGTCGGCGCAGTTTTCGGTGTGCTCTACACCTTCCTGCGGCTTGAGGATTACGCCCTGTTAGCCGGCTCCATCTTTGCCTTCATCGTGTTGGCGGTTGCCATGTTCCTGACCCAAAAGATCGATTGGTCGGGCCGGGCCTATCGACGCCGCGCGCCATCTGACGAAGCAATGACGCAGGCGTGATACGCTGCGAGTGGCATCGCGAGGGTTGGCTACCATATGCTGGGCACTGATCCTTCCTGGAGGTGCATCATGACCCATCGTTGGAACCTTGCCCTTGCCGCCACCGTCGGCGTCGCCGCACTGGCGATCGCTGGCCTCAATTTGGCACCGAGTGCAAACAGTCAAACGGCCGAACCGGCCCCCATGACGGCGGACGTCCCCGACGGGGCAGAGGTCGCGATATTTGCCGGCGGCTGCTTCTGGTGCGTGGAAAAAGACTTCGACCACGTGGCCGGCGTACTGCGCACCACATCAGGCTACATTGGTGGCCAGTTTCCCAATCCGACCTATCAGAACCACGGCGCCAATGGCGATCTGGAAGCCGTGGAAGTGGTGTATGATCCAGACATCGTGACCTACAGCGAGTTGGCCCATACCTTCTTCCGTACCGTCGACCCGCTCGATGATGGCGGTCAGTTCTGCGACCGCGGCAACTCTTATCGCACGGCCATTTTTGTGCTCGACGCGGACCAGCGAGCCCTTGCTGAAACCGCTGCGGCCAATGCCTCCAGCGCCTTGGGGCGCGACGTTGCAACGCGGATCCTCGACGCGCCAACTTTCTGGCCGGCTGAAGAGTATCATCAGGACTATTATCAGAAGAACCCGCTGCGCTATCAGTTCTACCGCACCTCCTGCGGGCGCAACCGCACTGTGGAGCGCGTTTGGGGTGAGGAGGCCTATGCGGGCGTCGACCACTAAGGCAGCGCACGATCAAAGCGCGGCTCGCTTGCGCCCGGCAGCACACCGTGACACGCTGTGGCATGAGCGAGCAGGCGTCCAAACCCGGCAAACCTATCCGTCTCGTCAGCGCGACCGAGGGCACTGAGACGGTCGTGCCTGCCAATCAGGTTTGTGTGAGCGTCGGAGCCGATGGCGTGGTGGCAATTGCGATTCCTGACGGCGATGTTCCGCTTCACCCGCGCGCTGTAGCCCTGGTGGCAGCCGCCATGCAGTTGGAAGACGATGAGACCGTAGCGTCACTCGTTGGAACCTTGCAGGACTAGGCCAAAACGGGTAAGCAGAAACCGTTATGGGCGCGTCATACTTTCGTTGAGTTTGCTCCTTATTCCCCCCGCCAATTCTTGGGATCACTCCCAGTTGTGATTCGCCGCATCAGCGGCGTGCGGCACAAAAAATCAAAGGCGGATCATGTTTGATCGCGGAATTCTCTTTGTGGGATCCGGCGGCGTTGGCGTCGGATTGCTCGCCGAAGCTTTGGCACTGGACGCAATAAAGCGGCTCCCGGAGCCCATGCCCGTGCGCGTTTACTCAGCAACGTTGAATGAGTCGGCAGAAGCCGATCCTGTGTTGTTGCGTGCCATGCGGCGCTTGAATCTGGATACCAGCGCGTCGGCTCTCAAACCGCTTGCCCTTTATGGCTTTGCGGGAGCACCGCGTGTCGACCACGTCATTGCGCTCGGCACCGCGCTGCCGCCGGCGCAGAAACTGGCTCTGGGTGATGGTGTGGATTTCCGCCAATGGTCGTTCAACGAGCTCAAAGCGGTCGAGAAGGCGCCTGGAGAAACCGAAGGTGATCGGGCACCGGGCAGTCGTTATCTCAGCTATGTGAGCCTTGCTGAATCCCTGCGTCAGCCGATCCGAACGTTGATGCAGGACGTCACCCGACTTGATGGGATTGACGAGCCGTCACTGGCTGAAACCGGCTGAAGCCGACCAGGTCATGCAGACGGCCCGGAACCGGTGTTGGCAATATCCGGCCGAGCAAAACGCACCACAAGACGAGTTGTGCAGTTAACCTTCTGTTGGCTATAACGGACGCAGTGTTAGGCCCTTGCGGGCCAAGATGCCCCGAATGTTGCTGGGGCAAGTTGAAGTGGAACGGACGTCACCAATGTCGTTTAGTCGCGTACCGCGCATGGCCGCCCTTCCTGTTTTTGCCGTTGCCGGCCTTGCCCTTTCGGGCTGCATGAGCAGCGGCCCGCAGCTTCGTCCACTGACACCGGTTCCAACCACCGCCGTCTCTTCGACGGCGCTGCCTCAGCCCATCACGCTGGCCGAAGAAACACCGATCGAAAGCCAAAGCCTGGACGATGTGGCAACGCTCGAAGACCCCAACGCCCTAACGCTTGGCGATCCGGCAACAGGGGAAACTGCGCCGTTCGGTGACACCGCGGCCCTCGACGGCACAGCATCGGCCGCCCCTGGCGCGGCGATCAACGAAAACGACATGGTTGGCGTCTGGTCGGCCATCACGCCGGCTGCCAACTGCTCGGTGAACCTCTCCCTGACCACTTGGCAAGGGGGCTTCCGTGGCTCGACGCGCAATTGCGGCGATGTTCAGTTGGCCACCCTGTCGGCCTGGAGCGTAGAAGGCCAACAGGTAACCCTGGTCGGGACAGACGGCACGCCGCTTGCCAGATTGTTCCGCACCGGCCCAACCCGCTATGCCGGGCAATTGGAAACCGGCGAGGCCCTCACCTTCTTCCGGTAAACGTCGGAAGGTCAGGGGTCAGCGAAATGGCGTCTTCTGCAAACCTCTCAGACGACAGATCCCAATCCCCGCTGTTGCCCGCGCACCTGCGTGTCTCGGAGCGCTATGGGGCCATGATCGCAGCTGAAGAATTGGATGATGATCGCGTCCAACGCGCGGCAGCCGATGCCCTTGACCGATTGAACGCCGAACTTGCCGAGATGCGGCTCGCCCGCAAATCGAGCGCCCTTGGTTGGCTTTTCGCCAAGCGCAAAGCGCAGGCGCCGGTCCGCCGTGGCCTTTACCTGTGGGGCGGCGTCGGACGCGGCAAGACGATGCTGATGGACCTTTTCTTCGAGGTCGCCGCCATCAAGCGCAAACGCCGCGCGCACTTTCATGCCTTTATGGCCGATGTTCATGAGCGCATTCATGCCCACCGTCAGGCGCTTAAAGAGGGCAAGGTCAAGCAAGACGATCCCATACCGCCGGTGGCCGCGGCGATCGCCAGCGAGTCGATGCTGATCTGTTTTGACGAGTTTCACGTCGTCGACATCGCCGATGCCATGATCCTGGGGCGCTTGTTCACCCAGCTCTTTCAACATGGCGTCGTGCTGGTTGCGACCTCCAACGTCATGCCGTCCAACCTCTATCAGGATGGGCTGAACCGTGCCCTCTTTATGCCATTTGTCGATCTGTTGACCCGGCACGTGACGGTCTTTGAACTCGATGCCGGCAAGGATTACCGCATCGACAAGCTGGAAGCAGCACCCGTTTGGTACAATCCGCTGGGACCAGTCTCCGACCATGCGATGGACGAGGCATGGGAGCGGCTGACCAATCACGCCGAAGGCGAGAGCGACTTCGTCACCGTCAAGGGTCGGGACGTGCCAGTGCCACGGCATGCCCACGGCGTCGCGCGCTTCAGCTTTGCCGATCTGTGCGAACGGCCCTTGGGGGCAGAGGACTATTTGGCGCTCGCCGGCAGGTTTCACACACTGATGATCGACAACATTCCGCGCATGGACATGGCCAAGCGCAACGAGGCTAAGCGCTTCATCACCCTCATTGATGCGCTCTATGACACGCGCACAAAGCTCATCGCGTCGGCCGATGCCGAGCCGACAGATCTCTACAAGGCATCCACGGGCAACGAGGCATTCGCCTTCGACCGCACCGCATCGCGCCTCATCGACATGCGCTCAGATGAGTATCTGCGGGCAGAGCGTCGCGCGGCTGCCTGATCGAAAAGTTCATAGTCTTGTCGATCTTACGTATAGGTAAGATCAATTCCTTCGCTTCACGGCGGTTTATGCCTTTGCCCAACTTGCACTTGATTGCCCGTGGGTCTACGACCGGTCGGGTAACGGCGATCAACCTTACCCAAACGTCATCTTAGGTGCGGCAGCCAAAAGAGCTGTCTGACCAAGCACGGCCGCACATCAGAGCAAGCGGCGTGTTTGACCTCAAAAGGGGGAATCATGGCTCGCAAAAAACTGGCAATGATCGGTTCCGGCCAAATTGGCGGCACGCTGGCACATCTGGCCGGCCTGAAAGAGCTGGGCGACATCGTTATGTTCGATATTGCCGATGGCATCCCCCAAGGTAAGGCTCTGGATATTGCCGAAAGCTCCCCAGTTGACGGGTTCGACGCCAAACTGTCCGGCACCACAGGCTATGAGGCCCTGGAAGGCGCAGATGTCTGCATCGTCACTGCCGGTGTACCGCGTAAGCCCGGCATGAGCCGCGATGACCTTCTAGGCATCAATCTGAAGGTCATGCAGCAGGTCGGTGCCGGCATCGCGAAGTATGCGCCCAACGCCTTTGTCATCTGCATCACCAATCCGCTCGACGCCATGGTCTGGGCCTTGCAGAAATTCTCCGGCCTACCCCGCAACAAGGTCTGCGGCATGGCTGGTGTTCTGGACTCCGCGCGCTTCCGCTACTTCATCGCCGAGGAGCTGAACGTGTCGGTCGAAGATGTGTCGGCCTTCGTTCTGGGCGGCCATGGCGACACCATGGTTCCGCTCACTCGCTATTCCACCGTCGGCGGCATTTCGCTTGATGACGTGGTTTCCATGGGCTGGATGACTCAGGACAAGCTTGAGCAGATCGTGCAGCGCACGCGCGATGGCGGCGCAGAGATTGTTGGCCTGCTGAAAACCGGGTCGGCCTATTACGCCCCGGCAGCCGCAGCCATCGCGATGGCCGAGAGCTATCTGAAAGACAAGAAGCGTGTTCTGCCCTGCGCCGCCGCGCTGAAGGGTGAGTATGGCCTGGACGACATGTATGTTGGCGTGCCGACGGTAATCGGTTCCAACGGCATCGAAAAGGTCATCGAAATCGATCTCGACATTGCCGAACGCGAAGCGTTCGACCAGTCGGTCGGCTCCGTGAAGGGCCTGATGGAAGCCTGCGTCGGCATCGACGCCTCCCTCGGCTAAGGACCGAAAGTCTCAAGCGCGCAATGTCCGCCACCCACGACCAGCCAGCGCCATTCCCGCGCCGACGGACACGCTCCGTCAGCTTGGTGCTTGGATTGTGCCTGGCTGTGGCGGGCACAGCGCTTTCAGGCACAGCCGCATGGGCGCAAAAAGGCCCTTCGACAAACGACGCAGGCGAGCGCGAAGCGGTGGAGTTCGACCAAAGCGCTTTGCGCTTTGACGCCGGCCTCCAAGCAACCGTCGATACGTTGACTGCCCAGGACGGTCTTGAGCCGGACGAAAGCTTCGTGCTGGCGGCTGCGCACTTTCTGCGTGGGATCGAGATCGCATTTCAAAGCCGGTATCGCCATGGCGTGACCAACAGCATCACGGCCATCGCCGTCATGCGTCTGGGTTTACCGCCCAATCCGCAGCCGGAACCGTTCACCGGCGCGGTCATTGAAACTCTGTTTCTTGATCTTGAAACACACATGGATGCCGCCCGCGACGTGCTGGCGACCATCGACGATGACGCCTCGTTCTCCGTCCCACTCGACCTCGCCAGCCTCTGGTTGGACGTGAACGCGGACGGCACCGCCCAGCCGGGAGAGAATCTGTTACAGCTGACCGGTGCTGTTTTCGGCGGGCGACAGGCCCGCGGGGCGCTGGAGCAAATGGCAGGGCAATTGATCGTCGATTTCGACCAGTCGGATGCCGCATGGCTGAACGCCTACACCCATCTGATCTCCGGCACCGGAGATCTGGTGCTGGCGCTGCAGCCGGCGGACATCATCGATGCCGTGTTTGCCGATGGCGCCGAGCTTGATGCTCTCCACCAGGGTCGGCTGGAGGGTTGGATGGCCGATGGTCCGCGAACGGTTGATACCGTTCTGTCCTGGATCCTTGTGCTGGAACAAACACCTGATGCGGACCACACCCGGTCGGCGCGAGAGAACATGCTGGCTATGATTGCCAGCAACCGCATTTTCTGGGAGCGCGTTGGCGCTGAAACCGACAATGGCCGCGAATGGATTCCCGCCCCCCAGCAGTCCTCCGCCCTACCGGTCGCCTTTCCCGGCGAAGTCGGGCCGCAATGGCTGGCGATCCTGGATGATCTGGAGGCCCTGCTGGAGGGCGAAGTGCTCGCACCTCATTGGCGTCTTGGCGGTATGGACGGCAGTCACGGCATCAACATCCGAACCTTTCTGGAAAACCCACAGTCGATGGACCTTCTTGGTCTCATCCATGGACGCGGCGTCCTGTTCGCTGTCGAGGAAGGCCCGATCATCTCCACTGCCAATTGGCAAGCCTTTCAATCACTCGTTGGCCGCCAGGGCGGCTTCTTTCCCTTTCTGTTGAATTGACCAACCTTCCCATCTGTCTCGTCGGCCCAAGAGCGGCACCTGCACAACCGAGGACACGCTATGAACATCCATGAATATCAGGCCAAAGCCCTCTTGAAGAGCTTTGGCGCGCCCGTCGCTGATGGCGTGCCAATCATGAAGGCCGAGGATGCGGCCTCCGCCGCCGACACACTCGGCGGCCCGGTCTGGGTGGTGAAAAGCCAGATCCATGCCGGCGGTCGCGGCAAGGGCAAGTTCAAGGAACTGGCCGATGATGCCAAAGGCGGTGTGCGGCTCGCCTTCTCCAAGGATGAAGTGCTCGCCCATGTCGGCGAGATGCTTGGCAACACATTGGTCACCAAACAGACTGGCCCAGCTGGCAAGCAGGTCAACCGGCTTTATCTGGAAGACGGAGCCGACATCGACCGCGAGCTTTACTGCTCGCTACTCGTCAACCGCGAGACCGGCAAGGTTTCCTTCGTCGCCTCCACCGAAGGCGGCATGGACATTGAAGCCGTCGCTGAATCAACGCCGGAGAAAATCCACACCATCGACATCGAGCCCGGCACGGGTGTCGATGCCGACGCAATCGCCAAGCTGAACGCAGCGTTTGAGATTTCCGGCGCGGCTGCCGACGACGGCAATTCGCTTTTCCCAACGCTCTACAAAGCCTTCACCGAGAAGGATATGAGCCTGCTGGAGATCAATCCGCTCATCGTCATGAAAGACGGCCATCTGCGCGTGCTCGACGCCAAGGTCTCCTTCGATGGCAACGCGCTCTTCCGCCATGACGACATAATGGCGCTGCGCGATGAGACCGAGGAAGACGAAAAGGAAATCGAGGCATCCAAGCACGACCTCGCCTATGTCGCGCTCGATGGCGACATTGGCTGCATGGTCAATGGCGCCGGCCTTGCCATGGCGACGATGGACATCATCAAGCTCTACGGCAAGGAGCCAGCCAACTTCCTTGATGTCGGCGGTGGCGCCACCACCGAAAAGGTGACGGCAGCCTTCAAAATCATCACCGCTGATCCCAACGTGAAAGGCATTCTGGTCAACATTTTCGGCGGCATCATGCGTTGCGACGTCATCGCAGAAGGCGTCGTGCAGGCCGTGAAAGATGTCGGCCTGAAAGTGCCGCTCGTTGTGCGCCTTGAAGGCACCAAGGTCGAAGAGGGCAAAGCCATCATCAACTACTCCGGCCTCAACGTCATCGCCGCCGATGATCTCGACGACGCCGCCCAGAAAATCGTGAAAGCTGTCGGCTAGGCTATGACGAGCTCACGGATCTTGTTTGCCCTGGCGCTGGCCACTTGGCCAGCCACATCGAACGCGGCTGAATTTGCTACGGTCTTCGACACGTTTATCGAAAGCTGCTCAGCGCCTGTTCTGACACCTAACGAAGCTTTCTCGAGTTCTGACTTTGAAGCGATGCCCAACGGGCAGGTATCATGGTCGGAAGACAGGCTGTCAGTCCAGTTCGTCGAAGGCGAAGAGGCAGACTACACGATCTTTTGGTACTCTCAGATGCCCGACGGCGTGACATCGACATGCAGTCGATCGATCGCACAAACGAACATCCGACCGGATGAGATTCGCGCCTATCTCCACGATCTCGAAGGCACGGCTATAGTCGGCGGTCTGCACCCTTTTGTCTATCCCAGCTCAAACGGCTTCAACCAAGTCGATGACACACATACTTGGCTGCTGCTGCTCCCAGAGTGGCGTGACCGCCATGCCTCGCTGCATGTCCAAATTCAAAGCCAATTACTTACGTTGACCGCCTTCGGTGGCTTGAACAATTCCCACTAAGGAACTGAAATTATGTCCATCATTGTCAATCAAGACACCAAGATCATCGTGCAGGGCCTGACCGGTAAGACCGGCACCTTTCACACCGAACAGGCACTTGCCTATCACGGCACCCAAATGGTCGCCGGCATCCACCCCAAAAAGGGTGGCACCAACTGGACCGCCGGTGAAGGCGCTGGCCCTGCAGCTGGTAAAGAACTTCCGATCTATGCCACCGTCGCCGAAGCCAAAGAGGCAACCGGTGCCAACGCCTCTGTGGTCTATGTGCCGCCAGGCGGCGCAGCAGCCGCCATCATTGAAGCCATCGACGCGGATATCCCCTTCATCACGTGCATCACCGAGGGCATTCCAGTGCTTGACATGGTCAAGGTGAAAGCACGCCTTACGGCATCCAATTCGCGCCTTCTCGGCCCCAATTGCCCCGGCATCATGACGCCCGATGAGTGCAAGATCGGCATCATGCCCGGCTCGATCTTCAAGAAGGGCAATGTCGGTATTGTATCGCGCTCCGGCACCCTTACCTATGAAGCCGTTTTCCAAACCACCAATGAAGGGCTCGGCCAATCGACGGCTGTCGGCATTGGCGGCGACCCGGTGAAGGGTACCGAATTCATCGACGTGTTGGAGATGTTCCTCGCTGACGAGGAAACCACTTCCATCATTATGATCGGTGAAATCGGTGGCTCAGCCGAAGAGGACGCTGCGCAGTTCCTGGCCGACGAGAAGAAGAAGGGTCGCTGGAAGCCAACGGTCGGCTTCATCGCTGGCCGCACTGCGCCTCCCGGCCGCACCATGGGTCATGCCGGCGCAGTGATCTCAGGCGGCAAAGGTGGCGCGGAAGACAAGATTGCAGCCATGGAAGCAGTCGGCATCGCGGTATCTCCGTCACCGGCTCAACTTGGTAAAACATTGGTAAACGTATTGGGTTGATAAGTGATCATCCGGTTTACTTAGGAATCGGTTATGAAACTTTGGCGTGCCGGCGGGCGGCACGCCCACTAGGGAGCACGGAGGCAAAAACCTCCGCGACACACGCCGATGGCACGGCAGGATGCGAACGCGGCTTTCGCCGCCACGTCATTCCTTTACGGCGGCAACGCCACCTATCTCGATCAGCTTTATGCCGATTACCAAAAGGACCCCTCCAGGTTCGGGGCGGAGTGGGCAGCTTTCTTCGCCGAACTGGGCGATGAAGCAGGCGACGTCGCTGACAATGCGCGTGGCGCCTCCTGGAGCAGATCTGATTGGCCTATCGCATCCAACGGCGAACTGGTTTCAGCGCTTGATGCCGACTGGGGCGTGGATGAGAAAGCCGCTGCCAAGGTCGTCGCCGAGAAGCTAAAGGCCGGCGCGCAGACCGTTGGCGTCCAAGTTTCCGACGAACAGGTTCAGCAAGCGACCCGGGACTCAGTGCGCGCCATCATGATGATCCGCGCCTATCGTATGCGCGGCCATCTGGCAGCCGATCTCGATCCGCTAGAGCTTAATGCGCCTGAAGATCATCCCGAGCTTGATCCCAAGAGCTACGGCTGGACCGAGGCTGACTACAGCCGCAAGATTTTCCTCGACCATGTTCTGGGGCTGGACTTCGCGACCATCCCGGAAATGCTCGATATCCTGAAACGCACCTACTGCTCAACGCTGGGTGTGGAGTTCATGCACATCTCCGATGGTGAGGAGAAAGCTTGGATTCAGCAGCGCATTGAAGGACCGGACAAGGGCATTGCGTTCACCGAGAACGGCAAGAAGGCCATCCTCAACAAGCTGATCGAGGCCGAAGGCTTTGAGAAGTTCTTGGACGTCAAATACACCGGCACCAAGCGCTTCGGTCTTGATGGCGGCGAGGCGCTGGTTCCAGCGCTGGAGCAGATCATCAAACGTGGTGGCCAGCTTGGCGTTGAAGACATCGTTCTTGGGATGGCCCACCGTGGCCGGCTGAATGTCCTCTCCCAGGTGATGGAAAAGCCACACCGGGCGATCTTCCATGAGTTCAAGGGCGGCTCGTACGCACCTGATGACGTGG
>ERZ1740060.232-NODE-232-length-42596-cov-23.981782_pt1 | contig 42596 bp, 33 predicted proteins | sample MGYA00581743_ERZ1740060 | MGnify/ENA primary metagenome ERZ1740060 (study PRJEB43018, sample SAMN04849235) | marine metagenome | isolation source: floating plastic debris | place: Pacific Ocean | collected 2008-08-27 | study: EMG produced TPA metagenomics...
AGAAACGATATCTTCTAGGATATTTTTTCTACCATGAACGGATGACGTGCTCCCTTCAAAACTCCTGGTTGGTGAACCGATGCGTGGAACTCGGCGCTTTTGGAGAAACTCATTTTGCCGAGTAATCGCTCGCCACCCAATCAACCAAGGGGCGGAACTGCGCCACCAAATCAGCCCGGTTGGTAACCAAAGTGGGAAACGGACGACTGCGGTAATTTTCGCCTACGGTGAGGGGAAAGGGCGGGCGATCGTCCAGCGCCGTCCAGGTGGCTCCAGCCGCGTGCACAATCGGCCAGATGCCCGCAATATCCCACACTTTCGGAGTAGCTTCGACCGCCCCGATCGCATAGCCTGCAGCCACAATTAGCAAATTGTAGGTAGCGACTCCCAGCATCCGCACCTTGCAGGGAAAGGGCTGCTGCAACACATCGGTACTGCGAGCACAGAGGCTAAAGAACTGATTTTTGCCCGGATCATCTGAGCGCACCTGAATCGGCTGACCATTCAACCAAGCCCCGGTCGACATGTCCAAGCCGCTATCACCCGGCCAATAGCCATAGAAATGCTGGTTCAATGTCGGTACGTAGACATATCCGTATACAGGCGTTCCCCGATAGAGCAGTCCCAGCGAAACGGCCCAGAGAGGAATTCCTTGAGTAAAGTTAGTCGTGCCATCAATGGGATCGACAATCCAGCACCAGTCCCTATCGGGAAAGACATGCAGGGTTTCTTCACTCAGCACCCCGTGCTCAGGAAAGGTTGACTGAATGGCCGTTCTCAAGCGTTCGTCCGACCACTTATCAAACTCGGTGACCAGGCTACCATCCTGTTTTTCTTCAGCCGTAACGCGGCCAAACACCTCCAGCAGCTTGGCACCGACTTCAGTCGTGATGGATTTCGAGAAATCGAGTACCTGATCCCAAAAATCATCCACGGGCTAGTCCAAATCCAGTTCCATCAGGGTCGCGATCGCTTTACCAGATTCAGTCTTGAACTGCTGCACATTAATCCGCGTCAGCAGCGCAAAGGCTATTACCATGCCGATTGCCTGCACCGCAAACACTAGCGCAAAAGCAAAGAAGGTCTGACTGAATATCTGGCGACCCAAATCGAGCAGCGCCCCACCAAGAACAGTCGCACTGGCCTGCGCCATCGCTTGGGCCAATCCCCACGCCCCAATAAAGGTGCCAGCAGTTTCGGCAGCGGTAAAGTCGAGCATCAAACTCACAGCGCTGTTGGTCAAAATGCCCGAGGCTAAGCCAAACAGCATCACCGCGCTGCGGAGCGTGGTGGGGTTCGCCGTGACGCCCGCGAGAATCACCAACACAAAACAGACAGAAGAGAACAAACAGCCGATCATTGCCGTGCGCTGCTTACCCAGACGCGGCACGATGAGAAATCCGGCTAAGCCGATACCCGCCAAAATGCCATAGCCCCAAAACTGGTTCAATCCAGCACTTTCGCCAATGCTGAGACCAAACACCTCGCGCGCATAGGGCTCTAACACGGGCTGCTGGAGAAACAGGCTGACGGTCATCACCAGCAAGAAGACAAAGAAAACCCCGGTCTGTTTAGAAGCGGTCAGCACCGAGAGCGCTTGTCGTAAGGTGATCTGGTCTTCGCGGCCCGCTAAGGAAGAACGGCTGGCGTAACGGGAATATTTTTTTTCAATGCCCACGGTAGCGAGCATGCCCAATCCGACAACCGTGATGGGAAACAGAATGAACAGGCGCGTGATGGCCGCCTGGAGTTCTTCCGCCGAGATGTTCTCTAGCAGTACCTGACCGACGATCGCCCCGGCCACAATACCCACCATCAACATGGCCCAGACAATGCCGACCAGTTGCGAGCGGTTATCCTCATCGGAGACATCCACCAACAGCGCCGCAAAAGGCGTCGAACTCACGGAAATGCACAGACCATAGAGGGCAAACATGCCCGCCAACAGGGCCAACCAGCCCCAGGTCACGGCAGTCCAACCGGCGGCAGCACTGGCTCCCAGTTGCCACACCACCTGAATCGCCACAAATAAGCAGATCGCCTGGAGCGCCATGCCCAGCCACACATATCCCGTGCGGTGATAGCCGCGAATCGGCTTGGAGTCGGAAATTTGACCAATCCAAACGCGGGCCGGAGCGACGAATTGATACATCGCAATCGCCCCGGAGGCCAAAATCGCAGGAATCTGTAATTCCGAAATCAGGACCTGATTCAAAATGCCGAGGGTCAGCAACGACAGCAGCCCCAGACCCATCTGAAACAACCCCAGGCGGAACATCGTGAACAGATTGATGCGAGGCGGTGGGGTGGTCGGCAACGGCAAATGGGATGAACGAGACAGATCGCTAGTAGCCATCATTGGTCAGGGGGTGAAGGACGCTCAAACCAAAGTTGTCGAGGTCATGCCATCAGCCATGCCTCGACAGTTAACAGCATAGGACGTGTTTTGCCCAGCTGACTTGTTTAAGCCGGTACCTGATTGAGCACCGTCATTACCGCGACCGCTGTGGGAGCCGATGACGGGGGATTTTGTCCGGTCACCAAATTGCCGTCGGTGACGACGTGGGGTTGAAAAATATCCGCCTGGCTAAACTCGCCGCCCAGTTCCCGCAATCGAGTTTCTAGCGCGAAGGGGACAACTTGAGCGAGTTCCACCGCTTTCTCTTCCTCATTGGTGAAAGCAGTGAGCTGTTTACCTTTGAGAATCGAGTCACTGTTGGACGTCTTGGCATTGACGAAGGCGGCTGGTCCATGGCAAACGGCGCTGACTACTTTGCCCTGTGCATCAAACGCGGCCACGAGTTTGGCCACATCCTCACTTGTGGCCAGATCCCACATGGGGCCGTGCCCGCCGGGGAAGAAAATCGCTTCGGCATCATCAACGCTGACGTCCTTGAGCAAAACCGGATTAGCTAGCTTGGCCTGCGCCTCGGCATCATTCTCAAATCGTTGAGTGGCTTCGGTCTGATTTTCAGGCGCACTACTGCGCGGATCAATCGGCGGTTTACCCGCTTGGGGAGCCGCAATGATCACTTCAGCATCGGCATCGATAAAGGCATAGTAAGGAGCCGCAAATTCTTCCAGCCAAAAGCCGGTTTTCTCGCCCGTGTTACCCAACTCACTGTGGGAGGTCAACACCATCAAAATCCGCATCTGCATAAAAATCTCCTCAATCTGTATCGTCTGAGCCTGCCAGCCGTTCTTTATCCTAAACAGCGACTGGCAGGCTGTCTTCTATCGGAAGTTATTGCTACGACCCATCCGACCAAACTTAGGTCAAACCACTGCTCTACTGGTCAATTTGATACGGCTTTCTGCGAAGCTCGCTTCTCAAAATATTGCTGGTGATCTTCAGAAGCGAGCCAGTAAGTACTAGCCGGTTCAATTGGTGTGACGATCGCCTGATCGTAGCGCCCTGATTGTTCTAGCTCAGCTTTAGACCGCTGCGCGATCGCCCTCTGTTCCGGCGTGTGGTAGAAGATGACGGAGCGATATTGCTCGCCGCGATCGGCTCCCTGACGATTTAGGCTGGTGGGATCATGGCACTGCCAAAAGTTTTCCAGCAGGGTTTCGTAGCTGATTTGTTGGGGATCGTATTCCACCTGTGCAACTTCCGCATGGCCGGTGATACGCGAAAGCACATCCAAATAGCAGGGGTTCTCAAAATGGCCGCCCATGTACCCCACTGAAGTTTTAACCACCCCAGTTAGTCGACTAAAGGTGGCTTCCGTGCCCCAAAAGCAGCCCGCGCCAAACGTGGCAAGTTCGATCAAAGGCTGAGTCATCATTCACGGAAGAGGAAGTTTCTAGCTTTATTGTGACGCAGCGATGACCTTGATCAGGCAAACGGGCAGCGATCCCGCCGGCTGATTACACAAGCTCATAGCTATGATGCGATGCGCTCACTCCGGTCGATGACGGTTAGGCTGCGACAGACAATTTCTGAAAATGCTCGTCTGTAGGATCACGTAGGAGTTCAGGGAGAGGACGTTCAAGGCTTGCTGTGGAAGGTTTTGAGCGCTTTGAGATCGCGCCACCAGTGGTTGTGACGGTTGCCCTGCTGGTTGTCGTTACGGAATAAGTTTGTCACCCTTTGAAGTGGGCACTATGGAACTGTCCAATGAGGCGGAAGCAATGACACGATCACTGCGAACTTGGGTGCAGCGTCAGCAGGGCAGATATTTACTGCGGCGTGGGTTGAACATGCAGCAAAAAAACCTTGACACATCCATTCGGTTACTAACAGCGGCATTAAACTCTCACCAAAATCCCACAGAAGTATTGATTCGACGGGGATTAGCGTATTTTCAACAGGACACTCTAGAGCAAGCGCGACTTGATTTTGATCAGGCGATCGCCCTGAGCCCAGACGATGCCCGCGCCTATGGTCATCGGGGGCTGCTCCGTTACCAACGGTCAGACGTGGACGGCGCTTTAGCGGATTGGGACCATGCTCTGCGTCTAAAACCGCATGATGCCACCACTCGCTATCACCGAGGTCTAGTGCTGGCTCAGCAAGAGCAGTATGCCGACGCCTTAGTCGACTTTGACATCGCCCTAGAACAAAACCCGCTGCTGGCTGAAGCTTATCTGCATCGGGGCAAAGTACAGCAGCTGTTGGGCAACTTGCCCGCCGCCATTCAAGATTGGGAACTAGCTCTGTGCAATGATTTGCGCCTTGATGAAGCTTACGAACTGTTGGCAGAAACCCGAGAACAGACCAATACCTTGTCTCTGCAGGAACAGTTTTCGGATCTGCTCCCTGACAATTTCTCTTTAAGTGCCGAACCGCAGGACAAGCTGCTGATCTTGACCTTGCATCGCCCAGTGGGGGCACCAGTCAATTACTTTAAGCTGCCCAATACGTTGCGCGATCGCCTCGTTGAGCTACAGCTACCGGTTGTGAGACGTTTTCGCTTAATTGCGAAAGCCGGGGACTCTTCTCTCTCAGAATGGGATCACACCTACAACATTTATGACAAAGCGCCTTGCCCACCCGCTCACTGGCGGGATGCTGTGGCCACAACGCTGCTCCTATTTCCCCCATTTGGCGTCGTGGCTTTGGTGTTAGCGGCCCAAGTTAAACCGGCTTACCGGCGGGGCGACTATCCCATTGCCGCTCGCACCTCTCAAGCCGTGCGAAAGCTCTGCCTCAGCAGCAGTGCCATTATGGGCATGATGCTGTTTGGCTTGGCCAGCTATGGGGTTTACACCTATGTGGAAGGCGAATATCCCAATCCAGCAGCTAAGACCGCGTTGACCGAATCTACAGACCCTGCAGACGAATCACTGTCTTCAGACGAATCACTGTAATGCCCGCAACGCTCCCGAGCCAGGGAATCATCGCAGAACACCCTGCAGCAAGGGCAAGGCCCTACGGCTTGTCGAGATTAGAAAAAGCCCGCCAGATAGTGATTACAGCTATCTGGGGTGACCTAATCAAACGGCGGCTTGCGACAGGCTGCTGGATGCTTATACCAGTTCTACAAATTACAACTACACAGACAAGTCGGCTTTCTCCCTCGGGGAGACGCGATGCGAACGCCGCCGCTCAGCCGACGTTCCTTGAGCGGAGTCGAAAGGAAGATCTGTAATCCAGTTTCAGAGAATTGGTATAGCAGAATGCAGAGTTCGTAATGCGGAATTAAAATGCTTGCCAGATATTGGACTCAGCCATCCAGATTGACCTGATCAAACTGCGGCTTGCTATATTAGCCGGTGCCAAGGGCAGATTCTAAAGTCTCCCTTCTAGTCGATAACGACCTGCGGGGAACGCTCTTGACCATCACCCGCGATCGCTACAGCTCGCCAAAGCCCTTTTTCTTTTTGCCTTTCTTTTTCTTTTTGCCGCCGCCCCCCATCCCTGGATAGCCGCGAAAGCCCGGTTGAGCGCCGCCGCCCATGCCCGGCATGCCACCACCACCCATACCGGGGAAACCACCGCCCATACCAGGCATACCACCACCCATACCGGGCATACCCATCTGGCCAGACCCCATCTGCTGCATCATGGTGCGCATTTTTTGAAAATCGCTGACTAGCTTGCTGACATCGCGATCCTGATAGCCCGCCCCTTTAGCAATGCGGCGACGGCGACTGGGGGAGCCAGAGAGCAACTCAGGATTTTTACGCTCCTGCTTGGTCATGGAATTGATCATGGCTTCGACCCGGCGGAGCTGGGTTTCACCCTGACGCAGCTGATCGTCAGAAATTTTTCCCGCCATCCCCGGAATCATCTTCATGATGCCGCCGAGAGAGCCCATGTTTTTCATCAGTCGCGTCTGCTTGAGAAAATCGTCGAAGTCAAACTTCGCTTCGAGAATCTTCTCCTGTAGCTTTTCAGCATCGGCAATATCGACCGCTTCCTGAGCCTTTTCGACCAGGGTGAGCACGTCACCCATACCCAAAATGCGCGACGCCATGCGATCAGGATAAAACGGCTGGAGCGCCTCCACCTTTTCGCCCACCCCGATGAACTTAATCGGCTTACCCGATATCTGCCGCACGGAGAGCGCGGCCCCACCCCGCGAGTCGCCATCCATCTTGGTGAGAATGGCACCCGTAATCCCAATCTCATCGTGAAAGGTGCGGGTCAGGCTAGCAGCCTCTTGGCCGGTCATCGCATCCACCACCAGCAGCACTTCGTCTGGTTGAATGGCGGTCTTAATCTGGGCCAGCTCCGCCATCATGGCGGGGTCAATTTGCAGTCGTCCCGCCGTATCGACGATGACCGTATCGACGCCCTCGGCTTTAGCGCGGGCGACCCCTTCACGAGCAATATCCACCGGGTTAGCATCGGTGCCCATGTCAAACACCGGCACGTCAATCTGCTTACCCAATGTGATCAGCTGATCGACTGCAGCAGGACGGTAGACGTCGGTCGCCACCATCATGGCGGAGCGCGATGATTTGCGGAGGTGCAGCGCCAGCTTGGCAGAGGCGGTGGTTTTACCCGTGCCCTGCAGGCCCGCCATCAAAATAACCGTGGGGGCCGCTTCTGCCTCAGCTAGAGGGCTATTCGTTTCACCCATTAGCTGGGTGAGCTCATCATTCACAATTTTGATAAATTGCTGGCCGGGGTTGACGCCCGAAACCACTTCGGCGCCCAACGCCTGCTCTTGCACGCTGGCGATGAAAGACTTGACTACCTGTAAATTAACATCGGCTTCTAACAGTGCTCGACGCACATCCCGCAAGGCTTCTTGCACATTGGCTTCACTAATTTTGTCTTGGCCTCGGAGCTTTTTCCAGGCCGAGTCAAAACGTTCAGAGAGGGCTTCAAACATAGGTTGAGTTGATGCGATTAAGCGGGATGGAACGAAAAAATAGGGCAGAATGAAGGTAACTTTGTGACCTTTTACCCTCCTTCTAGGATTTCTATTGTAAGGGGTTGTTGCCGCAGGCTACAGCGCCAGGCAAGGGCGGGTTTCTGGAAACGGGGCAGCTGCCGTTGAGGTTGTCAGCAGCGGTCTGCCAGCGGGCAAAAGGGGCAAAGTGCATCAGGGTGTCCAGCGAAATCAATCAATTGAGGTTTTCTCGACTCGCGATCGCGGGCTTCCTCCGCACGACTGTCAAGAGAACCCAGGGGACACCACTATGGCCTTTCAGCCCACCGAGCCCGTCGGGCAGACGAGCGTTGCCAGCAATGGCCATTTGTTAAGTCAGGCACCCCCGGCGATGCCGGGCTGGTGGTCAGTCTTAGAGCACCACAGTCGGTTGTTGGTGGCCGCTGTCAATTTGGCGACCCATCGCATCGAGTGGACGAGCAATCGCTTTCGGCATCTGGTGGGGATGGTGGAGTCTCCACCGTCCCTGGGTGATGTCGTGCTGCAGCGGCTTGAGCCCGATGATCAGCTCTGGGTGCGAGAGCGCATTCGTCGCCATGTTTTGAATGCGATTTTGACCCGTCGCTATCACCAGGATGACCTCTTGCCGTCGCGCTGGCTGCATGAATCGCTGATTTTATCGGTGCGCCCGCTCGACGGCGATCGCGCCCGCTTTGTGGAATTTACGGTGAGCAGCGATCACGTGCGGTTACTGGCCCTCGATCCGGCTGTGGATGCGGCTCTGGATGGCTGCTGGAGCACCCCGCCCGATGCATCGGCAGTGATGCAGCAGCTTAACCAACCCCAGTCGCCCCTTCAAAAAGCGATACAGCTGCTGAATCCGCAGACATATCAAGCTAGCGGCATGATTTTGATCGAAGGGATGGACGTGAGCGATCGCGAGGTCACCCAGCGGCTCATGCATCTCTTGTTAGACCGCGAGTCGATTCTGCAGCCCCATCGATTTCAGCAGGCCAATCACTTGCTGAAGCGTCTATTTCGCGCCACGGATAGTCTGATTCTCACGGCTGAGGGGGGCAACGCCGAACTTTATCTCGATCTAGATGGTACCGAGTGGACGGTGCATCCACTCCCGGTCGAGTCTTTGCAGGGGTCAGTGTTGTTTGAGGCCGCCTCCCAGGGCGCCGTCTTGAATCTGCGAGACCTCAGTAGCCCTGCCCTCTCGACCTGCGAAACCCTGCTGCAAGCGCGAGCGGCCAAATCCATGCTGATTTTGCCGTTGGTGGTCAAACCGGCACAGTTGCATGATGCCGCGCGCCGGCTCGGCGTGGTGGGCTTAATCAGTGACCAGCCTGATGCCTTTGATGCAATTGACGAACACAATGGCAAAACTCTGGCGCCGGCCCTGACGATCGCCATGCGCCAAACCGTGAATGAACGCTTTCACCACGTTCACGAATCGGTTCGTTGGCGGTTTGAAGAGGAGTCAGAGCGCCGGGGGTTGGGCCTGCCCCCCGCGCCGATCACCTTCAGCGACGTGTATCCGCTCTACGGTATTTCTGACATTCGCGGCTCGTCCCACGAGCGCAATCGCGCCATTCAGCAGGATCTGCTAGAGCAGTTTCGGCTGGGATTAGCGATCATCAACAGTGTCTGCGCCGCCGTCAACCAAGCCTTTGCCCATCAGTGCCGCGACGATCTGCTACAAAAAATTGAGCACCTGCAGGGGGGCGTCACGGTGGATGCCGAAATCACCCTGCTGCGGTACTTACAGGAGCATGTGGAAGCCCACTTCGACTTCTTTAACACCTGTGGTGAATCGGCCCAAGCCGCGATCGCGGCCTATCAATCGGCCAAAGATCCCGAGCAGGGCTGCATTTATCGAGCGCGATCGATTTACGACAAAACCGTGCAGCAGATTAATTTATCGCTGCGCGCGACCTGGCAGCGCTGGCAGCACACGATGCAGGCCGTCTCGCCCCACTATTGCGACATCGAATCGACCGACGGCATTGACCACATGATTTATACGGGGAAAACGATCGATCACAACTTTTCCCCCTTTCACCTGCGCAGCCTGCGCTACGAGCAGCTACGCGCCGTCTGCGATTGTGCCCGCACGGGCTTTCGTCTCAAGGCGCAACACACGACTGAAATGGACATCACCCATCTGGTGTTGGTGCAAGACTGCACCGTCGATATCACCCACGACGAAAACACCGAGCGGCTGTTTGAGGTGCGCGGCACCCGAGATACTCGCTATGAAATCGTTAAAAAGCGCATTGACAAAGCCCTGGATGCCAAGACTCACGAGCGCATCACCCAGCCCGGTTGCCTGACGCTGGTCTATTCCACCAGCGACGAATGGCAAGAATATCAAGACTACTTGCGTTATTTGCAGCGAGCAGGGTGGGTCGGCGCTGATATTGAGCAGGGCAGAGTTGAACCTCTGCAGGGCGTCACCGGCTTGAAGTTTGCGCGAGTGCGAGTGCTGGAAGACGACCCAAGCAACGCGAATGCAGTGACCTCAAGCAATCCACGTGAGAACTAAATTGCACCCGCACCGACAATCGCCTTGATCAGCCATTCAGCCGTTAAGACTGAGCCGCTTTGCGAGCCGCCGCTTTAGATTTCTGCTTTTCTTTCTGCTTGCTTCGCTTCGCCGCTTGTTTCGCCGCTTGTAGAGCTTCCGCCGCCTGGCGCTTCGCCTGCTCTTTTTCTGCTTCTAGCTTCTCTAGGTAATAGTGATAGTCGCCGCGATAAAGACGCAGCTCACCGTCGCGAATTTCGACAATCTTAGTCGCGACCTGAGAAATAAAGTAGCGATCGTGCGATACCAGCAAAATGGTGCCGTCGTACTGGCGTAAAGCGGCCTCTAAGGTTTCCTTGGCGGGAATATCGAGGTGATTCGTCGGCTCATCCAAAATCAGCAGATTCGCCGGTTGAATTAACATTGCCGCCATCGCTAAGCGAGCTTTTTCACCCCCGCTGAGTGCTTCGACCTTTTTGTAAACCATGTCGCCGCTAAACAAAAACTGACCAAGTAGCGTCCGCACCTGCTCTACCTTCCAGTCGGGGACGATGTCTTGCAGCGTATCCATCACGGTTTTATTGAGATCGAGCGCTTCGGCCTGATTTTGCTCAAAATACTTTGGCAACACGTTGTGCTTACCGGTGCGCACAATGCCGTCGGTGGGTTGCTCTCGCCCTAAAATCAGACGCAGCAAGGTCGATTTGCCCGCGCCGTTAGGGCCTAAAAAGGCAATGCGATCGCCCCGCTCAATTTGGAGGCTAGCCCCTAAGAATAAAATTTTGTCTTCATAGCAGTGGGTCATCTCTTCAATCACCACCACCTCTTCGCCACTGCGCGGCGCCGGGGGAAACTGAAATTTCAGCGTCCGCACGTCCGATTCGGGCGCTTCAATGCGCTCGACCTTATTCAGCTGCTTTTCGCGGCTTTTTGCCTGGGTGCTGCGAGTGGCACTGGCGCGAAAGCGATCAATATACGCCTGCTGCTGGGCAATGTCCTTTTGCTGCCGTTCGTAGGCGCTGAGTTGAGCCAAGCGGTTCTCAGCTTTTTGCTCTAAATACTTGCTGTAGTTGCCAAGGTACGTGGTCGAAACGCCGCGCTCAGTTTCCACAATTTGCGTGCAGAGGCGGTCTAAAAACTCGCGGTCATGGGACACGATAACCATCGGCGTGTTGACGCCTTTCAGATAATTCTCTAGCCACTCAATCGTTTCTAAATCCAAGTGGTTCGTCGGCTCATCCAGCAGCAGCAGATCGGGATCTTGCAGCAACACTTTGCCCAACCCCATGCGCATCTGCCAGCCGCCGCTGAATTCACTCACCAGACGATCGCCATCGGCAGCAGTAAACCCCATTTCGGGCAAGATTTTTTCGATCCGGGCATCCAAGCCGTAGCCGTCCAGCGCTTCGAATTGACGCTGTTGCCGATCGAGCTCATGGATCAATTTGTCTAACTCGTCGGCATCCGCCGTTTCCATATGGTGCGGAATTTCCATCAGCCGATGGTGAATCGCATTGGCTTCGTGAAACACTGTCCAAAACTCGTCGCGCACCGTGCGCTCAACCTCGACCTCAAATTCTTGATTGAGATAGCCAATTTTGAGGCTGGCGGGCCGCACCACGCTGCCACTGGTCGGCTCCACATCCCCGCGAATAATTTTGAGCTGCGTTGATTTACCAGCCCCATTGACGCCCACCAAACCGATGCGATCGCCAGATTTGACTTCCCAATTGACGTCCTTCAGCACTTCGCCAGTGGGATAGATCTTGCAAATATTTTCGAGGCGCAGCATAGTGGCAATTCCTATAGGGATCTTGGCAACAGCAAGGATAATCGAGCGATTTCACCGCTCAAAACAGGGCGCTCCCCCAGGCATTTTGCTCACCGCCGTCTGGAAGCACTTTAACAAATGTAACGGAGCGATCGCACTTTTATCCCCCAAGAATGCAAGGCCGCAAGCTAGGATCGGGTGAACGCCTTCTCATCACCCATGAAGACCATTTTAATTTGGAGCATTCAGGGGTATCGCAGCGTGATTTCACCGCTGCTACCGCCCACCTGCCGCTTTACGCCCACCTGCTCGCAATATGCGCTGGAAGCCATTCGTCGCTTTGGGGCAGTGCCAGGGTCAGGGTTAGCCCTCCGCCGCATTAGCCGCTGTCATCCGTTTAATGCCGGAGGCTATGACCCGGTGCCCGAATTGATCTGGCAAATTGGCGACACTCAACTCACCGATGTCATCGCCTCAAGCGGTGAGCCGCCACGGCCCTCGACACCCACCTCAGAGTCCCAGACAACGTTGCCGTCAGACTCAATTGGGGAATAATAGGACATCAAACATCAACGACGGCATCTTGTGACGTCGTGGTGCATTCTTGGCTCAATAACACCCGCACGGCCCTGAGTGAAAACCAGGGCATAACAGACCGAGCAACTTACTCAAATCGACGATTGAAATGACTGAAATCCTATTAGCAGTAATGGTATTGGGGATTTTGGGATGGTGGTTAAGCCGCCGTCGGCGCTCACCCAGACGCTTGGGTACAGCGCCTCACTTGGGGCGATCGCGGTCGGGAGCAGCCTCTGCTTCCCCGCAGCTCATGCGACGTTTAGACCGGTTAACCAAAGATCGGCGAGTCTCTGAACGGTTGATTGAACGCGTTGAGTTCAACCATCCAGGTCGCTCGAGAAGTTGGTGTATTGAGAAAGCGATTTACGACATCCAGCGCGATCGTCGTAGCTGAGAGTGCCGCTAGCCATGCCATCGATTCAGTCACCTTACTGATTTTCTAAGGGATTGACGACCGGCAAGTTTGTTAGTTTAAAGAAACTCGATCTTTTCGGGGTGCCATCTTTAATCGAGTGTTTTGCTGTTGTAGTTCTAGCTGTTGCACGCTGTTGGTCCATGCCCCGACGTATTTTTGTTGGCGATGTTCACGGTCATTACGCTGGCCTGATGAGCCTCTTTGAGGCAGTCGCCCCAGACTCAGCCGACCAGGTTTACTTTGTCGGCGACTTAATTGATCGCGGTCCCCAAAGTTCTCAAGTGGTGGACTATGTGCGTCAGCAGGGCCACCGCTGTGTTTTAGGCAATCACGAGCGGCTGCTGCTGGATGCCCTCGCGACTAAACAGGGGGCAGGGCAAACGCTGCACGCCTGGCTCTACAGCGGCGGGCAGTCAACGCTGAACAGCTACAACCAGAATGTTGACTTGCTAACCCGTCACATTGAGTGGTTTAGGACGCTACCTCTATATTTAGACTTAGGCGATATCTGGCTGGTGCATGCGGGGATCGACCCCACCCTCAAAATTTCGGAGCAGACCTCTGAAGAGTGCTGCTGGATTCGGGATGCCTTTCACAGCGAGCCCGAGCCTTACTTTCAGAACAAGCTAATTTTGACCGGTCACACAATTACGTTTACGTTCCCCGACATCAAGCCGGGGCAACTGGTGGAAGGACCGGGTTGGCTCAATATTGACACCGGCGCCTATCATCCCAAAAGTGGCTGGCTCACCGCGTTAGACATTGATAATGAACTGGTTCACCAGTTCAACGTGTTTGAAACGACCTACCGGCGGCGATCGCTGGAAGAATCCTGCAGTCCCTTTACCCATGGTCGGCGACGCATCATGGCCTGAGGTCATAACCTACCAAAGGAGCCTTCAGAGCGATACGTGAAAGCCACATTCCAGCGATCGGAGTGAGGCGAACGGCCATTCGCCCGTACATCTCGCTAGCAGCGGGATATTTTTTGTCGGCTAATCTCTAACGCCAGTTCGGGTTAAGCTAAAACCCATTTCTTTCCCCTCCGGGGAAAGTCTAATGGAGTGGGTTGACGCACTCTCAACAGGAGGATCGACACTCACCCCGCCTTTGGCAACCCGCCCCAGAGAGGATAGTCGCCTCAATCGGCTGGTAAGCCTGCCTCAGGCCCTGATCCCGGACTCAGGTTATCTAAAGAAGTGGCTCCAAACATTAGCGCCCTCGACCTTCCAGGATTGGCAGTGCTAAACCCTCACAAAAACCTGTCTGTCCTGGAAATAGCCTTAAAGCGCAGTTCCCGCAAGTCGAGACCGCTTATAGCGATCGCGAGTAAGCGGCAGGAGCAATCTCCGGCTGCGATGAGGAACCGGCGAGCAAGACGTCGCGAATAAACCGGGCGGCGGCTCGTTGGGTCAAATTGCCCACGATGCGCTGCCCCATATCGCGGGTTTCAGGTTTCACCAAGACCTGCGGCAGTTGACGCGCCAGCAAACTGGCATCAAATCCGTTGCTCTGGCGCAGCATATCCACAATGCGCAGGATGCGGTTGAGGTTGCTGTCGTCATCTTGAGCGGCCACTGGCCCGGTCGATGCGGTAGCCATGTCGTCTGCAGAACCCCAGCCTAAGCGCCGCTGCACCGATTGCTGAACGGTTTGCACCATATTTTGTCCCAGGTTGTCGAGTTCTTTAGCCACTTCATCAGCAATGCGATCGCGAATAAATTCGCCCCGTTCTGAGAACAAAAACTCGACCGTCTGATCGACCATCCGCTCCATGTCGTAGTCGTCACTACTCCCCGCATTTCTCAGCAAATTCTCCAGGCGGTTCCAGCGAAACTCACCATCCTTAAAGAGCAAATCTTGCAGAGAACCGCGCAACTGCGGCGAGGAATCGGTCAACAGTCGTTTCGCAACGTAGGGATAGGCCTTGCTCAACACCTTGAACTCAGGATCAACGTTGATCGCAATCCCCTCCAAGGTGACGAGAGAGCGAATAATCAACGCGTAGTAAGCAGGCACCCGAAAGGGATACTCGTACATCAATGCCGAAAACTCATCCGTAATGCTTTTGAAATTCAGCTCAGCGACGCTGGCCCCCAGCGCGTTGCTAAAGACCTCCGTTAGAGCCGGAATAATTGGGGTGAGATCGGTTTCGGGTGTCAAAAACTCGAGCTTGACATAGTCACCTGCCAGCCCTTCAAAATCCCGATTGACCATGTGCACCACGGCTTCGATTAGGCCGTAGCGCTGGTAAGGCTTAACCTCACTCATCATGCCGAAGTCGAGATAGGCCAACTTGCCATCGGGGGTCGCCAGCAAATTGCCCGGATGCGGATCCGCATGGAAAAATCCATGCTCTAGCAGCTGTCGCAGCGAACATTGCACCCCCACATCAATCAGGTAAGTGGCATCAATGCTCTGACGCTGGAGTTCATCTAATTGCGTCAGTTTGGTACCGTCAATCCACTCCATGGTCAGCACCCGACGAGCCGTGTAGTCGCCGTAGATGCGGGGCACGTAAATATCTTTGAGATGGCCATACAGCTCGGCAAAGCGAATGGCATTTTCACCCTCATGGGTGTAATCCATTTCTTCAAAAATGCGAGCGCCAAACTCATCCATGATGGCGACGAGATCGCTGCGAATGCGGCTGACATTATTTGTGGCCCACTGCGCCAATCGGCGGAGAATATACAGATCTAAGGCGATGCGCTGGGCCAAGCCCGGACGCTGCACCTTGACCGCCACGGTTTCCCCCGTTTTGAGGCGACCTTTATAGACTTGGCCCAACGAAGCCGCGGCAACGGGATTCGGCGATAGCTCAGCATAGACTTCAGCCGGCGGCGCGCCGAGTTCTTCTTCGATATAGCGAAAGGCCACCGCATTGGGAAAAGGGGGCAGCTGATCTTGCAGGCGGGTCAGCTCGTCCAGATAAATCGGTGGCACCAAATCGGGCCGAGTCGATAGGGCTTGGCCAATCTTGATATAAGCCGGGCCGAGATCGGTCAACAACTCTCGCAGCCGCTTCGCTTGCCGCTGCTGCGTGGCCTCAGAGACGGTGCCACGACGGTGCCACCAAACCCCGGTCAAAAAGGTAACAAAGGGCCAAACGATGGTAAACAGACGGCCAATGACCTGAGGCCAGCGCCCTTGATAGTGGGCATTAATGGCGTCAGGATCGTAGGCAAAATCTTCAAAAGGGTCGAGCTTGCGCGGCGATCGCGACGGCTTCGGAGTCAAATGAGTCGGCGGTGCTGCGGCCCGATCAGGGAGCGTCGCTTCAACATCTACTACAGTTACAGTGCGAGGTGAGGGAGTGGTCTGTGTCACCGTCACGGCCCCTTAAAATATTTTACCTTTCTTAACTATTGTAATGAGTTTGCGCCATAACCACCGGTAGAAAAGCCCGACCCTGCTTGAAGTGGTTCATCTGTACTTTTTGCGATAGTTTTAAGAAGGGATCATCCGGCTCTGCTGGGCGATCGGCTTCGACCACACTGGCAGCTGCCGAAGGATGGCATTGAGCCTGTCTGGGGATTGCCGATCTGAATACCTGTGCAGGCAGCGGCCACAGTTACCCGAGTACAAACTCCCCCGATGCGCAATTCGCCGCTCCGGCAGTCGGGAAATGCCCGAACAATTCGTGCCATAGTGTCTTTGGATGGTTCATCAAGGCTGCTGATGCGGATATCAAGTTTTGGGAGAACTGCTCCAACATTGCTCCCAGATTGCCGCGAATTTCGACTGTTACCCCCCGACAGAGCACCGTTCTGTTCTGAGGATATGATTGAAGCGCAGAACCCTTGGCTACCGGCGGCGATCGCCTAGCCAGGGGCTTGGTTCCTGACCCCGATTCGCATTCTCGCCCTCAGTAAATCGTCCCCATGCTGGTTGCTCTGAAGATAGAAAATTTCGCCCTCATTGACCATCTAGCATTAGAGTTTCAGGCTGGGTTAAATGTGCTGACCGGCGAAACCGGTGCGGGCAAGTCAATCATGCTGGATGCGCTAGATGCCGTCTTGGGCGGGCGCGTCAGTCAGCGCATGATTCGAGCCGGCGAAAAACGCGGCGTGATTGAAGCTACCTTTGCCGTGACGGATCGCACTCGACAATGGCTCGAAGCGCACGAAGTCCCATTGGCGGGTGATCGCCTCGTGTGTACACGGGAACTGACGGCAGGTAAAAATACCGTACGCAGCCGCTCGCGGCTGAATGGTGCCACAGTTAATAAACCTCAGGTTGAAGCACTGCGGCTGCACCTGGTCGAAATTACGGCGCAGGGCCAAACCCTGCAGGTGGGCGACCCGCAAATGCAGCTGTACTGGCTCGATGGCGTGGGGGGAACCGCGATCGCTCAGCAGCGTCAGGTTGTCGCGACTCAATACGAGGCCATGGTCGAGGCGCAAACGGCCTTAGAGCGCCGGCGGCGGGCCGAGCAGCAGCGCCAAGATCAGCTCGACCTGTTTGACTATCAGTGGCAGGAATTAAGCGCTGTCGGCCTGGCAGATCCCAACGAGCTGATCCAGCTGGAGCAAGAGCAGCAGCGGCTGAGTCACGCGGTGGAGCTGCAGCAACAAAGCTATCAGGTCTATCAGCGACTCTATGAAAACGACCAAGATGGTACCGCCTGCGCCGATTTGCTCGGTCAGGCGGTACAAACCTTGGAAGACATGCTGCAGTACGACAATACCGTTGAGCCGATTCTCGACATGGTGAATGAGGCGCTCGCGCAAATTGAAGAAGCCGGTCGCCAAATCAACACCTATGGCGAAGACATGGAGACCGATCCGCAGCGACTGCAAGAGGTGCAGACCCGCATGAGTCAGCTCAAGCAGTTGACTCGCAAGTACGGCAAGACGCTGCCCGACCTGATCGACTACACGCAGGAAATTCAAGCTTCATTGGCTTTGCTCAATGGTGAGGGTCAGTCATTAGAGGCCCTGGAAGCCGCTCAGCAAGCTGCTCAAGCCGCTCTGGCTAAAGCCTGTCAAAAACTGACGAAGCTCCGGCAAAAGGCCGCTAAGGAATTAGAAGCCAGTTTGATTGAGGAACTCAAGCCTCTAGCGATGGAGCGGGTGCAGTTTCAGGTCAGCCTCACCCCCATTGAGCCCACGATCACAGGCGCTGATAAGATTCAGTTTCGCTTCAGTCCCAATCCGGGAGAACCGCTGCAGCCCTTAGCCGAGACGGCCTCTGGCGGCGAAATGAGCCGCTTTTTACTGGCCCTCAAGGCGTGTTTATCGCAGCTAGACGTCGTGAATACGCTGGTGTTTGACGAGGTTGACGTTGGGGTATCGGGGCGAGTGGCTCAGGCGATCGCTGAAAAGCTACACCACCTGGGGCGCTCGCAGCAGGTGGTGTGTGTGACCCACCAGCCGATGGTGGCCGCCATGGCCGATGCCCATTTTCGAGTTGGCAAAGAAGTGATTGAGCAAGCAGCGACTGGCGCTAGCAAGAAATCTAAGTCAAAAGGTAGCAGTGCTAACGACGCGACCTCCGAAAGAACGGTGGTCAGAGTGACACCCTTAGATGACGCCATGCGTCGCGATGAACTGGCGCAGCTCGCAGGCGGTCAGTCACACCAAGATGCCCTCTCATTTGCCGATGCATTGCTGAAGCAGGCCAAGAGTTTGCGGCAGATGTGACCGATTTAGGCCAGTTTGGCAGGATGCGATCGCTGGCGACGGATTGCAAGCAAGAAGCTATAAGGTAATGTTTTGAATGGCAATTTGTCCTCAATTCGCAGCGCCCATGCATTTTCCACTGCTCTTAACCGAAGCCGCCCTCGAAGATCCCCTCATTGAGGAAGGACTGCGGAGATTTTTGCTCGTGCTGTCAGTGTCGCTCGGGGTGGCCACCCTCTCAAGAGCGCTGAGCTGGTTACGCAACATTCCCTACACGCTGCTCTTGCTGCTGGTTGGCCTGGGTTTGGCAACGATTGATGTGCGCCTGATCAACCTGTCCCCTGAGTTGATTCTGTTTATCTTTCTACCGCCCCTCCTATTTGAAGCCGCCTGGAATATTAAATGGTCTAATCTCAAAAACGACTGGCTGCCCATTAGCCTGTTTGCCATTATTGGCGTCATCATTTGCGTCGGCGGGCTGTTTTTAGGCTTGCAGCAATTTGCCGGGGCCTCTTTAGCCACGGCTTTGCTGGTGGGGGCAGGCTTATCAGCCACCGACCCCGTATCCGTGGTGGCGCTCTTTCGAGAGCTGGGCGTCGATAAACGGCTCACTACCTTGATGGAAGGCGAAAGCCTGTTTAACGACGGGGTGGCCGTCGTCGCCTATAACCTGCTGCTTGGCATCGCATTAGGACTAGAGCAGTTCGACATTCCCGTGACTGTGTCGCGTTTTTTGGTGTTTGTGGGCATCGGGCTCAGTATTGGGGGGCTGATTGGTTTCGGCATTTCTTACCTGACCCAGCGATTTGACTTGCCGCTTGTGGAGCAGTCACTCACCTTAGTTTCAGCCTATGGCACTTATCTCGTTGCCGAACAACTGGGCGGGTCAGGCGTGATTGCCGTCGTCACAACCGGCCTCATTTTGGGCAACTTTGGCTCTCGCATTGGCATGAGTCCCCGCACGCGGCTCTCCGTTTCAGAGTTTTGGGACTTCGTGGCTTTCTTTGTCAATTCCATCGTCTTCTTGCTAATTGGCGACCAGGTAATTTTCCAAGGTCTAATCGACAATTTACCGACCATTGTGATTGCGATTTTGGTGATGCTGTTAGCGCGCGCAGTCAGCATTTTTGGCCTCAGCCAAATCAGCAACTGGTGGGATGACTCCGACATCAACTGGCAAAATCAGATTGTGCTGTGGTGGGGCGGCCTACGAGGATCGGTATCCGTCGCGTTGGCTCTAAGCGTGCCCGAGTCTCTGCCCGAGCGCGATGACATTATTGCGATTATTTTTGGTGTCATGCTCTTTACCCTGCTGGTACAAGGACTGACGACTAAGCCAATTTTGCAAGCGCTCAAGCTGCTGGGTGATCAGCCGCTGCGGCAAGAGTTTTCGCAGACCATTGCCCGACGTGTTGCCCTCAGTCGCGTGTTAGACGAACTGCAGGATGTCAAACAGAAAAATCTGATCGATAGTGAGTACTGCGATTATCAAATCGCGTTAGTGGGAGGACAGCTGGAGGAAATTCAGGAAGAGATGCGGGTACAGCAGCGCGATCATCCTGAGCTATCGGAGATCTTGATTGGCCGACTGAATGAAAACCTGGTGGCTATTGAAGCGGATACCTATGCGCAGTTCATTCGCGCTGGCTATTTGAAGGAAGAGATCACGCCGCTCTTAGAATCTTTGCTAGAGAAAACGGACGCCCAAGAAAGCAAAAAGAGTGAGGCCCCTGAATTGTTGTCATGACCTGGGGTCAGAGTAAGCCTCGCCCTTGCGATAGCACAATTGCCTCGCTCAGCCGGAACCTTGAAATCTGACAGACCGCATGTTGACAGCTGCAGTCAGCAGGTTGGGTGATATTGCCAATCTCCTTGACTGAAGGAGAGGTCTCACAGGCGGCAAGGTTTCCCTAAGGTCAAAGCTCCAGTTCTCAATTGAAATGAGAGCTAGTTCTGCAAATATTGCTCAACGCCATCCAGCATCATCTGTACCGAAAGCACGATGAGCAACATTCCCATCAGCCGTTCCACCGCCACCGCACCACGCGGGCCTAGACGCTGAAAGATCCAGGGAGAAGCACATAAAATCAGGCCGGCAATGCCCATTGCTAAGGTCAATGCCGCCCACCAGTTCAACAACAGATCGGGGTCAGAGCGAGCCAACACGAGCAGCGCCGCGATCGCTGTGGGACCAGCAATTAATGGCATCGCGATGGGGACGATAAAGGGCTCTGAGTCGAGCGTAGACGGCAGAGCAGACCGAGTTGGGAACACCATTCCTAGTGCAATCAAAAACAGAATGATGCCACCTGAAATCCTCAGGGTGTGAGACTCGACGCCAAAAAACGACAGTAACGGGTTGCCACCCAACAAAAACACCACCAAAATGCCATAGGCAATCGAGGTTTCCCGCAGAATAATGCGCTGTCGTCGTTGCTTAGGCACCTCCGATAGCAGCGTATTGATGGTCACTAAGTTGCCAAAGGGATCCAAAATTAGTAGCAATACAATCGCAGCAGAAATAATCGTCACAGGACTCTCTCAGCTAAACCATCGTTAAGCATGATGCTTAGCAGTCACACTGTTTTGACTGTAAGCGCTCGGGGGCCGGTAGCGGTAAAACAGGGAGATTACTAATGGCGGAACTTCTTTGACCGAAGGGTAATGAAGCCAACGTTTCTAGCCTCTCTCGACAACAGTCATCGAGCCCAGGCCATGACCTTTAAGAAGTCCACTCAATTTAGGTGGGGGCAACCGGTAGAGGCAACATGCCGTGCTATGAATGGAGGCCAAAGCTGCAGTCAATACGGCTGTAAATCCGCTTTTAAGCCATTTGTTGGCCCCTGCAACTGTAATTTCAGTTGGACTAGCGATCGCCAATCACAGCATCACCGAGAGTTAACAATTCGCGATAACGAGTGATGAGCAAACAACGCATGCGCTATCAGTGGTACCAAGACGTGCCACGCCACGTTACCCGTCGCGAATATCAGCGGCTGCAGTGGCTCAACTTTTGTCGGCTAGGCCTGGGAGGGCTGGCGGTGGCGATGGCGATCGCCGCCATTATCGGTCTGCCTCTGCAGTCAGCGCGGCAACTTGAAAAAATCGAGAGCCTGACAGTTGAGGCAGCTCTGGCCTATACGGGAGAAGATCTAGAGCAGGTAAAAATCGAGGGCTTCTTGGTTGCTGCTGAACCGCTGACGATGCCCGATGAGGCTTCGCAGTCGGTTATTCGCGGTCAGATCAAAATTACGGCCCGCGATGATGCTGAGTCATCAGACGCCGAGGATGCCCCCCAAACAGCGGTGCTGTATGAGTGGGCTGAGACGGCTGAGGTGGTTTTTTTGTCCGATGGCGATCGCCGTTTGCCGCTGACGTTTGACCTCAGCGCATTACCGCTGGTTGATGCCGTAGATACTCAATCTCCCACTGTCGTCTACACAGACGAGTCCAGTAGAATTAGCCGTCCTGTCGCCGTTCAGTATGGTGACGAAACACTGCCGTTGCCATTAGCCGACTGGGGGGAGGTAGATAGCGTATTTGTGGATTTTGACCGACAAATACTACCCGAGGGGCAGTCGGTCGTAGTGGTCGCTGGACTCGAAACGACCCCCCAAGGCAATCAAATCATCGATCCACTGGGAGATCGCCTGCAGGTGATGCTCGGCACTGAAGCCGAAATTCGCAGTACGGGTCAACAAACCCGCCTGATGTTTGCCGTATTGTGCGTGCCATTCGGCATTGGAAGCTGGTTAGTAGGGCGATCGGCACATGCCCTACGGCGAGAATTCGTCCAACGGTCTAATCAGTAAGCCAGAAAGCTGTGCCTTTCCTACCAGTATCAAGCCCAAAGGCTGTGAGAGTTTACCGATAAGATCTCAAAACGCTTTTGGCCTTAGATAAGTGGATAGCAACTTTCGTTGCTTGTTCCGCATTGCCACCAGGGAACAGAGAATTGCTAAATTCTGCAATATATTTCTCCATGTCTTCTACAGTGCAAGAAACTTTGCTGCCGCCCATCCATTGGTGAAAATGAGCATGCGTATCAGAAGCTATTGCAATGAGATTCAATTCCATATCGGCAAACTGGGGAGAAGACCTTTTATCAAACAGATGATGAACTTCTAAATCAAACTTGTGCACGCTCTGGCGACGATTGGTGATTTGACAGCGTCCTCGGGCTTGCCGTCTGACGCGATCCATTACTTTTTGGATGCGCTTATCCTTATCCGCTTCGTATTTCTCCAATGTGCTCAAGGCCTTAGGAGCGTAATCAGCGACGACCTTTACCCATTCTCGGCGATGCTTTTGAGTGAGTCGTACCCCCAGGTGTTTTCCCACTGCAGCAAGGCCAGAACGGCTGAGATATTTATGTTCAGATTCCTTTACCAGAAAGTCTTCTTCGATTTTAAGCGGCTCAATCTCTGTATTCTCACTGCGCTGAATTTCGATAAAAGTTCGATTTAAGACGTCTTGGCGCCTACCCAGGCCTAAAACTCCCCGGCATGCTCTCGGTGCCAAAAAGGCTCTGCCAGACTCAAATACGAGTTGGCCATCACCCAGATCACTAATTTCCTGAACTCGCTTGGCCACCATCAACCCTTTGAGGCGTCGATCTCGTTGTAATAGCCAACGCTTCCAGCGCTTTAAGAGTGGACGCTCCTCTTTTTTATGCTCTAAGTAGTTACAGATTTCTACTGCACCTTCAGGACTAAAAAGCCGCGAGCCAAACGGTCCCTGCTCAAAATGAACTTCCTTCAGCAATTCCCAATCATCATCGGGATCAGCGTCAAAAAAATCACATATATCAGCCAGCTTATCAAGCGTAATATCTAGCGCTTCTGCAAGCTCTTCATCGGTGATGTTGCACTTTCCCATCAGATTCTCCTGCTTTTCTTTAAGCGCACACTGACTAATAGGCCGCCAACAGGCTGTCTCGCATCGTCTTCAGTTTCTCGAAGACTTCAGCACGCCCGCCCTGATCGGGATGATGCTCTTTAGCAAGTTGATTGAAGGCAGACTTAATATCTTCAGCCGTCGCCATTTTGGGATCGAGCTTGAATACTTTCCAAGGCAAAAAGTTACGGAGTACATCTACCCCATTAATGGAAGTTGTGCCAATTGAGTCCCGCTCATTATTGGGCAGTCCCACAAACTTCCGATAAATCTTAAACCACGCATCCTTCTTATTCATTCTGAGATTATGCTCTTGCACAAAAAGGCTAAAGATACTGTTTTTCTTGAGATCTTTGTAGGAAGCACAATTGAATTCGGCAATGACCGCCTTTTTTAAGTCCTGCATGCTGGGCTCAACGGCTTTAAAGGCTCCACCATTAACGAACTCAGCAAAAGACAATAGAACCTGTGGCTCGTATCCATGTTCTTCAGCTAATTCATGGATTCGTGTTCTCACCTTATTGATGTTGGGACGATTTCTTCGGCTTGCTTTCTTTGCCATCTGTTTTCTCCTTATGAAAATTCACTTCCAGTACAAGTTAATCCTAGTCAAGAGAGATTTAAAAAATTACTGAGAAGCTTAACCCCTAGCAGCAGGGAGTTAATCAGATGAGAGAATATAGCTTCTAAGAATCTTTAAGCAATAGCATATGGACACACCCAATCTCTCATCCACTTCTGTTCAACAGGTATTTTTCATGATCTATACAGCCATAAGGCCTCAGAGAACCATAAGGATTCTAGAACGCTTATTTGTTGACAAGTAGAAGTCAGGAGTCAACAAAACAAATGTTTTGTAGAGAGCATCTGGTTGTTACTTTCCTGGCATCTCATTTTATTTGGCTAGGCATAGACTATCTTTAATGATCTCTTTTAAGCCTCAGCACCCTCAGCCATTCGCTCTAATTTTCGGTGACCTCATAGTGCCCAAAACCTAAAGTTGGTCATCATCAATTACTCGTAAATCAACAGCCGTTGATTATTCTTGCCGATAGCTTAAACTGTTGACCAAACAAGCAAATATTTAGAGTAGAAGTGATAGAAATCACAGCCGTTTTATTATCCGGCTTGCACAAATCGCTCTTCACTGAGACGTGCATTCGCTCAGCAGCCCTGCTCCTGGCTGACGGTTCTCGCCCAGGGCACCAGAATCAGTCCTAAATTCTGCCATTGCCTGAGCTGGGAAGCACCACCGCCAGCCGTCATGAATTTTATTAGCGATCGCTACTGCCAGTTTTCGCGACGTAGCAAGGGATTGACGAGTTCATTTAATCCTTCACCAACAAGTGATAGCCCTGTGACCATCAGCGTCAGTGCCATGCCAGGAAACAGGGCTGTCCACCAGATGCCTGTGGGCAAGGCATCTAATGCCTGGCGAATGTCAGCGCCCCATTCCGGGGTTTGTTCTGGGAGACCTAATCCTAAAAAGCCCAGCCCACCCAAAATTAAAATGGCGTCGGCAGCGTTGAGCGTAAACAACACCGGAATGCTCTGCACGACGTTCAAAAACAAATAGCGGCTCAACACCACCCAGGTCGAAGCTCCCATCGCTTGAGCCGCTTCGATGAAGAGTTCTGTTTTAACGCTCACCGTGTGATTGCGCACCACCCGGTAATACTGCGGAATGTAGGCAATACTGAGAGCGATCGCCGCATTGATCACCCCCCGCCCCACCACAAACGCCAGCGTCACCGATAAGAGCAGCCCCGGCAGCGTGTAAATCGTATCCATAAAAAAGAGCAGCGCGCGATCGAGCTTGCCGCCCAAATAGCCACTCACCATGCCAATGGGCACGCCGATAAACACGCTCATCGCCGTCGCCAGCAGCACCACCTGCCAAGCCGCGCGGCTGCCAAACAGCACCCGCGATAGCACGTCATACCCTTGGCGCGTGGTGCCCAACCAGTGCGCTGCCGAGGGGGGCTGATGCACCGGATTTTGTAGCGCTGCCGTCGGATCTTGCAAAATGCCCCACGACTGCAACAGCGGGGCCAACAGCGCAATGAGCACAAACAAGCCGGTAATGATCAGGCCCGTGACCATAAAGAGCACTGAAATATTAGCCCCCTGACCTTTGGGTTTCAGCAGGCGCAGCCAGGCAAAAGGACGTTTGGCATTCGCAGAGGTCATGGGCATTTCAGTCAGATCGGCTTGCGCCCCATTATTGCAGACCTCACCCACTCCCCCCGAAAGGAGTTGCCCCCACCCCCACATGGCGTCAGGTCGATGAGAAAAGTTAATACTCGAGACCCTGCACAACAGCCTTATGGGTGAGCAGCGTGTCTAAGGTGATGCGACCGCCCTTGAGTCCCCGCTGAGCCGACATCCCTAAGGCGATTTCACTGACCTGAGTGCTGTTCCGCTGAAACCGAGGAGAAGCATTCACATACACCGAGGCGCTGCGCACCTGACTCGCAAACTGCACGCTTTCCGTATAGGAATGAGTCGCGATGCCATCAGCATGACCGTTGCTATAGCAGTTAATCAGCGCGATCGCGGTGACCAAATCAGGCACCCGCGCCACCATCACGGAGTGATCGAGTTGGGCCTCGTGCCAATGCTCCTCTGCTTCTGGGTTGGTGAAGGGCGACATAGATGGTGGCGGCACGATTTTTACCGTTAACTGCTGCGCTTTGAGCAGCTGGCTCAGCGCCTGAATGTCACTGTCAGACACCTTGTCATCGACCAAGATCTTTTCGATGCCGTTGACCGGCTCGGGATTGCCGCAATGACTGTCGATCACCATACTGGCGACCCGCTCAGTGGGTACCGCGTGAGACCAGTACAAATAGCAGTTGGCGATCGCCGTCGATAGACTCGGCGAATTGGCTTCTCGCATCACCTGCTCTACCAGACTGGTGCGTCCGTAGGGAATCAGCAAATCCAGTTCGGTCGTTTGCATTAACCACCGCCGCGCCGCTTCGCCCTCACTGGGCGAAATAGCCAGGACGACTTGTGCGGGCAGGTCAGCCTGGGTCAGCGCTGACTGAAACACCTGAGCGATCGCCTGATTGGTTTGACTCGCCTCGTGCCCCCCCTTGAGCATGAGGCCATTCCCGGCGCGCAGACACAGGCCCGCCACCACGATCGCCAGTTCCGGAAACGCTTCATACACAAAGGCGACAATCCCCAACGGTTCGCCCAACAGGTAGGAATGAGTCGTCGGCGCGATCGCTAGCTGCGAATCATAGGTAAAGCTGGTCACCGCATCCAGATTGGCCAAGCGTTCCACAATGGTAATGGCCGTGTTGAGGCGTTCGGGCGTCAGCTTTAACCATTCCACCACGGTCTCTGGCACCGCCATTTCGAGGCTGGCTTCTAGATCTAAGGTGTTGGCCTCTAAGATCGTATCGGTAGCTGCTCGCAGCGACTTCGCTAACCGATGGAGGGCCTGGGTCGTATGCTCAACTTTGGCTAACGCTTTGGCCGCTTGACGAACTTGTTGGATCAACGCCGAAAGCTCGGCCAAAGACTGAACAGAAGTCATTGCATCATCCAGAAAACAAATACGGCAAGGCTAGCGCCGACAAGACAGCCAAAAGACGACTAAAAATAACAGCGCCACCGCCGCGACTGTTAACAGCCGCAAAAACATGCCCAGGCTGCTGGGCGGTTGCAAAATCGCCAACAACAGCACAAACATGCCAACGCCAAACAACATGGTGGCCAAGGGTAGGTAGTGATTGCTCAAAACTGAATGATCGAGCCGCCACTGCTGCCCCGTCCAATACCAAACGCGCTTGTAAGGATAATGGGTCGAAAGCTGCTCTAACAGGTAGCCTTCTTCCTGCACGACAAAAATTTGCTGACAGCGGTTACACCCAAAAGCCTCCGTCAGCGCAATGGGAACTAAGGTGCCATTACGACGACAAGGGCAGGGATACTCTGCTTGTAAGTCCAGCTTTTGAGCTTTTCTAGAGCGCACCGATCGCCATCCTAGGGGACATCTCAAGCCGCGAGGCCGACCTCTCTGAGGTTGCTCACACCATAACTAACCCAATTTGAGAAGGCAATATTATTATTACGCGACGGGACATCGATGGGTGGGTAGCTTTCTGCAAGGTTTTATAGCATTAGGGTTTACCGCATTCAATGCTCCCGCTGCTGGATCTTTCAGTACATTCTTGGCATGACGTCTGCTGATGCGTTATCACCTCAGCCGGAACTGGAGCGATAGGAGCCTAGATGTAGCAGCAGGTTCGGGGATGGGGAGCGGTGATCGCCCGACTAGCTAGCCTGGTGCAACAGCTGCCAACAGGGCACAAAATAATCAGCCAAGACATTGTCGATTTGCCAAAACTCAGCGTAGCTGTCGCCAGAACAGTAGCGGCTAATAAAGACAATCATTAGGTCTTGAAACGGCATTGTCGCTTGCTCCGTAAACTGTGGGTCGGTGTAGAGCGTATTAATGACATTTTGTAACTGCAGCAAATTGAGCGCCGCTTCGGCAAACAGGCTTTCTTCTGCTTCGATGCTGGGCAGGCAGGTATTGCCATGCTCGGTCAAAAAAATGTGATGCAGCTGGGCGATCGCCCGCTTCAAGTTCAGCTCTAAGCGAGGCACCTGTGCCGCGGGCAGATCACGCCACGGCGAGTCGTCTAACAGCTCAATTTCTAATGGGGAGGGCGTCAGCGGGGAGAGATGAATTTCGAGCAGCGGCTGCAAAATCCGCAAAAACAAAAAGTCGAGGTCAGCCAAGCTCAGATCCAGGTTAGCCGGATAGTCGGTGAACGCCGACGAACTTGGCAGCTGATGAGCCGACTGCGGATTCGTCCACACAAATTTGAATTCAGCAATGTCAGCGACCAGTTCTCCCAACAGGTGCGTAAACAATAGCCCTAGCCGCTGCCGCACTTCCCCTCGAAAAAACTGCAAGGCCCGCTCGGCGTCAATCAGCACATCGGTTTCGACAAACCGAAAGAGCTGACGACAGGTCAGCGGTCCCTCAGGGGTATAGGCCGTTTCGTCGGCCCGCAGCGCTTCGTCGCAGTCGGCGAGCAGGGCATAGTCACTGGCAAATTGGCTAAATAATAGTTGCCAATAATGCCCCCAAATGTCATGAACCAAGAACATTTCGGCATCTTTGCGGGGCAATACGCCCACACTTTTAGACAGCCGCTGAATCACTTGCTCAGGCGTGACCAGTGACCGCTGGTGGGGACGGGCATTGAGGCGATCGCAGATTTGTTGCACCCATCCGCGATGAATGCCCAGCGGGTCGCAGGGGCCAAAAGTGGGAAATCGCTTAAATTTCTGAAACGTGAACTCCGAGAGGCTTTGATACAGGGCCTGGAGATTTTCCTGATGTTCTGGCGGGCTGAGCCGCTCCCAGGAGTGAGCATCTTCTAAGGGCGGGAAGTCGACACAGAAGTAGAGCTGGCTCGGGGTAAACACGATAGCCAGGCAATCAGGATTCACGAGAATGCCCCCAAACAATTCTTGAAACAGGGAGGCTAAAGGCTCTGTCGAGAGCGGCACCGCCTCGTTGGTGGATAGCCCTACTGACTGCAGCACCGCCTCGATTAATTCGCCCTGCCAGGCAATTTCAGCATCCACCTGCTCTAGCTGACAAACAATGTGATCCAGTGTGGGGGGCGGCAAGGCGAAGCGATCGCCGAGGGCTGCCACCCCAGCGGCAGTTGCCCAATCAGCCGGCACCGGGTCAGAGCGATACTGCGCTAGCGTGGGGGAATCGAAGGAGCCTCGCCAGCCACTGCCCCCAGCCGCAAAATAGCGACTCACCAATAGCGCCGCTTCGACAAACGCCTGCCGTATGGGCAGAGGAATTTGCGCCGGCAAACTGGGCTGCTGGTTGATGGGATGAACATAAGCCTGTAGCTCTTGCTGAATGGCACGCAGGCGATCGCGCCGCCGCTGCACCACCTCACTATCGGCAGCTTTGCTCTGTGTAGTCAAAAACCGGGATAGGGTCAGCGCCTCAGCCATTTGCGATCGCTGCAGCGCGGTCAAGTTAGGGGCCATATAGCGGTAGAAAAAAGCAACATAACGAGAAGACTCACGGCAACAGACGTTGCTGAACACCCCTTTTGATCCTAGCCTTTCAGCCCCCAATTCCGGGAGAGACCAGCAGTTCCAATTCCCTGAGAATTACACCCTCTCGGCACGCTTCACACAGGGGAAATATAGAGGGTGGGCTAGCAGGGAAAGTCCAACCAGAGAGGGAGACCGCCGCTGATCAAGCAGGCCAGCAACAGTTGGGGAGTTGTGCAGCAATCGGGCCTCGATTGCAGGGGTTGAACACTGTCAAACCCTGACCGACAATGCGTCTATTCTAAGCAGCTGAACTGAATTAAAGATTAAACAAGTCGCTGATTGAGCGGCGTCAAAATCAGCTAGATTGCATGTCAGGTAGGCAGTTGAGGGTTAAGCGGAGTCGTTCGCGTTAGCGTCTCCGCCAGGAGAAAATCCATCGGCAAGAGATTATGCCTGCCGACTTAGCCTGTGACTCAAGTGCGCCCCCCTTAAGAATCGTTGGGCGACAGCGCCTTCATCGCCGCTTGCTGCCCCACAGTTTGATACAGATCACGCAGGTGGGCCATCACAATACGTGCATCGCTAACGGGTAGCGGAATGTTGTCGAGCATATCCAGCACGGTCGAACTGGAGGGCGTCACGACTACCAAAGAAGACTCCAGAGGCTGATCGTATTGCCAAAAGGTGCTGATATCCACCGGCGCAGCGACGGGCTGGACGATCGCTGCTGGCACACTCGTTGAGGTAGCTGAGGCAGCTGCCGTCACCGTCGTGCCATCAACTGACTGCTGGCGCTTTTGCCGCAGTGAATCGAGAATCTGGGCGCGATCGCGTCCCCGCAGCTGAAACAGAATAAACGGATCTTCGCGAAAAAAGTCGCCCAGTTGATAGTACACAGCAGCGATATGCTTGCAGGGATTCTTCGGATCGGGGCAGTCGCATTTGGAATGCACCTCCGACAGCTGAAAGGGGAACAAACTCAACCCATTGGCGGTAAATACGGCCTCAATGTCATCGGGCATCTCGCCCGCCAAAAGCTGAGCCGAAAACAACGCATGTTCTGCCAGGCTATCGACCACATAGTTCCAGTCTTCATCGGTGAAGGCATCCAGCCAGATTGAGAGCTTGTAAGGTTCTTCTGCAGTGCCCTGCACCAAGGCAATCACCTTCGCTCCTTTGTATTCAATGTTAAGAATATTGCCTTCACGGGCATAGCGACGCCCCCTTTCGAGCCGTTTCTTAAAGCGATAGTTGTTGAGCAAATCAACCCAACGCTGCACCCACCACGCTTCTTCTTCGAGCTCAAAATTGGGAGCGGCTTGAAAGCTGTTAACCATATCGCAAATATCCTACCGATCACTTCATCTTACAGGGATCACTCATGTGTAAATGCCAAGACCATTGGCTAGCGGTCGAGAGATAGCGTCAGCATGGCAGTTCGCTTCAGGCAAATGACACGAATCTGACTTAAAGAACCCGGCTCTTAACAAAACCAAGAGGAGCCCCACCCTGATTTCCCAGGAAAACTCAGAAATAACAGAGCCGTTTCACAAGTATCCCTGATCTCCTTCTACAGGCTGACTTGGCTCAGGTGGCTGCGCGGATCGCGAGTCCGTTGATTTTTGATCTGTTCATATAGCTGACGTTCTTGATCAGACAGAGACTTGGGAGGCGTGATCACTACTCGCACCAACTGATCACCTCGAGCCCCTTTAGGGCTGGGCCAGCCTTTGCCCCGCAGCCGCAGCGACTGCCCCGACTTGACGCCGGCCGGCAGGTTCATAGTGACGCTGCCATCGGGGGTCGGCACCTGAATTGGGCCACCGAGGACGGCCTCATCTGGCGCGATCGGCACTTCGCACACCAGCTTATCCCCGTCGAACTGAAAAATGTGGTGAGGCAATAGGCTGACAATCAGGTAGATATCACCTCGTTGCTTTGAGTAGGGATTCAACTGTCCTTTACCCCGCAGGCGCACCTTGGTTCCTTGCTTTGCCCCGGCTGGAATGCGTACTTCGACCTCATTTTCGCCAATTTTCAGGCGCTTTGAGGTACCTCGAAAGGCTTCACTAAGACTCAGCGAGATTTTTGCCTCTTGGTCAAAGGTCTTCTGTGACGGCCCGCCCACATTCGGATCGGTGCCAAAGCCTCCCCTAGGTGCCGTACGATAAGACGTGTAGCCCCCCGGTGCAGCGCCCCCAGTGCCCCCAAAACCGCTGTTGCCAAAGCGGCCTAGCAGCTCGTTGATGAACTCATCAAAACTGCCATAATTGCTAAAGTCAAAATTGCCATCGCCGGGAGCTCCGCCACCGTAGGCTGTACCTCGGCTAGCCTGCTGCCAATAGCGACCAAATTGATCATATTTTTGGCGTTTGTCGTTATCCGACAACACCTCGTAGGCTTCACTAATTTCTTTGAATTTGGCTTCAGCAGCACTGTTATTGGGGTTAACGTCAGGATGATACTTCCGAGCTAATTTACGAAACGCTCGTTTGATCTCATCAGCGCTGGCCGATTTGCTGACTCCCAGCGTTGAATAATAGTCTTTGAAGTCTGTCGCTGCCATTCACACATCCCTTCCCACAAATTTCGCCGCTCTAACGCTGTTTGAGTCAATAATCGCATCTGACGCTAACGCGCTCTCCCTATACACCCAAAGCCTCAGGGTTGGTCTGCTCTGTCTGCTCACAGTCGGGTGAATCGCAGCGGTTTTAGAGCAATCGCTAGCAGTTCCTTATTTATAAGCTACCAAAGGGCATACGAGATAGAAGTTCGGTTTTCACCGTAGCGATCGCGGTCAGCGACTAAAGAGCAATCACACCATTCAAGGTAAGAAGCGATCGAGCGCTGCCTTCAGCTCATCAATCTCAGCTTCAATATTGCCTTGTTCTGAAGCTCGCGTGATGCACTCACTCAAATGCTCATCCAAAATAATCCGTGCGACCCGATCTAACGCTCCCCGCACAGCGGCAATCTGCACCAAAACATCGGGACAGGGGCGACTGTCTTGCAGCATCGTTTTGATACCGCGAATATGGCCTTCGATACGAGCAAATCGATTAAGAATCCGCTGTAGGGATTCCGAGTCATGCACATGGGCATGTTCAGTACCTGAGCCATGCCCATGGGCGTCAACGTTGCCATCGGGGCGGGCAAAACCTTCATTATCTGGTTGTCTAGGCTGGGCGATCGCCATACAAAATCCCTAAAAGTTAAGCGAGACGGACGGGGAAAACGGCACTGTGTGACTACTGGGGCGCGGCGAAATCAGACAACTCAGCGAGTTCCTTCAGAGAATGGGGACCCAGATAAAACTCACCGTTGATTTCCCAAGTGGGATACCCTTGAATGCCCTTCTCCTGACAAAGCTGTGGTTGAGGATTCTTACCGCCCGGATCGCACTCAACATAGGGCATCGCCGCTACTGAGCGGCCAAACAGGGCTTTTTGGTCTGCACAGTGGGGGCACCAATAGGCCCCGTACATGACCGCATTTTGAGCCGTGAGGTGATTCGCTAGCTGCTCTGCATAGGTTGAACCGGTTGCCCCCGTCAGGCTCGCGACTGAGCTGCAACTCGTCAGCATCAGCCCTAAGCCAATCGCGCAACTGGCGACAGCCCATCGGGTGAAGTGGCGTATCCCAAAGAGCTGGCGAACTGATGTCATTAAATCCCTAAGTAAATGTTGCGACCGTGACAATTTATCTTAGCCAGCCCATCGGCTACTGACTTGCGCGATCTTTGGGCCGATTCGGGAATCTCTGCCTGAGAGCCAGGATTTCCTCACCTACCTTAGCTCGTTAACATAGAACACGATAGTTCTCATAGTAGCTTTCGAAAATATCCTTGGCTGACTGGCTAAGTATTTTCTCTCAATTCACCCCTTGCGGAGACTGTAATGACGGTAATGGCTCGGCTGCGCTCTTGGCAAAATTCTCTTTGGCGGCTCGTGGCTGCCGCTCTGTGTGCCCTCTTATTGATGGTGCTAGACCCACCTTTAGCCCAAGCGCAAACGTTACCGGAGCTGGCCAACCCGACACCTGGTCAAAGAAGCTTTGTGGCCGTGGCCGTTGAGCAAGTCGGTGCCGCTGTTGTTCGCATTGATACCGAAAAAACCATTGTCAGAGATGCTCCCGATTTATTTTTCGACGACCCCTTCTTTCGCGGGTTTTCCGGCCCGAATGGTTTTCCCAACTATCCTCAAGAACAGCTCTTGCGAGGTCAGGGGTCAGGCTTTATCGTCTCTACCGAAGGGGATATTCTCACCAACTCCCATGTGGTGGATGGGGCCGATCGCGTCACGGTAACGCTCAAAGATGGTCGCCGCTTTGAAGGCATTGTCGAAGGTCAAGACAGTGTGACTGATCTGGCCGTAGTGAAGATTGAGGCTGATGATGAAGCGCTGCCAGTCTCTCGCTTGGGCAACTCGGATGAGGTGATTGTCGGTGATTGGGCGATCGCGGTGGGCAATCCCCTCGGTCTCGATAACACCGTCACGCTGGGCATCGTCAGTACCCTCAAGCGATCTAGTGCGTCAGTGGGCATTCCCGATAAGCGGCTTGACTTTATTCAAACCGATGCCGCCATCAACCCTGGCAACTCGGGGGGGCCGTTACTTAATCAAGAGGGTGAAGTGATTGGCATCAACACGGCCATTCGTGCCGATGCGATGGGTATTGGGTTCGCCATCCCCATTAACAAGGCAAAGGAAATTAAAGATCAGCTGGTGCGCGGTGAAAGCATCGCTCATCCCTATTTGGGTGTCCAAATTGCCACGCTAACCCCAGATATTGCACGCCGCAATAACGAAGACCCCAACGCTGGTGTTCTCTTGCCAGAAATTGATGGCGTCCTGGTGATTCGGGTGATCTCGAACACGCCGGCAGCCGAAGCGGGGTTACGTCGCGGCGATGTGGTGTTAGAAATCGACGGTCAACCGGTGGTTTCTGCAGACACCTTACAGCGCCAGGTTGAAAATAGCGCGATCGGGCAAACGCTGCAGCTCAAAGTCAAACGAGGCGAACAAACTGAGCAGCTAGCTATTACAACGGCTGAGCTGCAAGATAGCTAAGCGATCGCCAATCAATCGGCATCGGCAAACTCGTCGCGTCCCCGCTGGGCTCCTGAGGCTGGCTTTGCACCCTGGGTCTCCTGCAGGCCGTCGAGTGAGTTCAGCGTTGGCGGCACCAGGCCACAGGCGTGGCTATACCCCCACAGATTAAGGACTTACTCAGGCGAGGGAGGGCATCATACCAATCCTCTGAAACTGGGCTACAGATCTTCTTTTCGACTCCGCTCAAGGAACGTCGGCTGAGCGGAGTCGTTCGCATCGCGTCTCCCCGAGGGAGAAAGCCGACTTGTCTGTGTAGCTGTAATTCGTAGAACTGGCATTGGCTTTGAGGAGCAAACGCACAATCGGGCGCTTCATTCAAAAGAGAACGAACGCCCGATAATGGCTCATTGCCATGGGAGATACAAGTTGTACAGCCTTTGCCAGCGGATTCAGACCAGCCAGATGTCAAGTCAAGCCAGCCGTATCATCCTCGTAGCCGAGAAGGCTTTGAGCTATAGCGCTTCCAGATAGTCGCGAATGCGATTGCGTCGCTTGGGTTGACGCAATTTTTGTAGCGCCTTGGATTCAATTTGGCGAACCCGCTCACGCGACAGCTCCAAGGTGCGACCAATCTCTGCCAAAGAATAGGGCGTACCGTCTTTGAGACCAAATCGGAGGTGAATAACATCACGTTCGCGCTCGGTCAGCTCAGACATCAGCTGTTTGAGATCGCGACGCAGCGATTCGCGCATCATCAGCTCTTCGGGGGAGATGTGGTCAGTCTCTAAAAGCTCACCCAACTCGGTATCACGCTCTTTACCAACTTTGGTATCGAGAGAGACTGAGCGGGGCACGCGCACTAACACTTCCCGGACTTGCTCCGGCGTCATCTCTAACTCTCGAGCGACATCATCCAGACTGGGAGTGTGGCCTTTGTCTTGCGAGAGCTTGCGCTGAGCTTTCTTAATTTTGTTCAGCTTTTCCGTAATGTGAACGGGCAGGCGAATCGTGCGGCTTTGGGTTGCGATCGCCCGCGTAATCCCTTGACGAATCCACCAGTAAGCATAGGTGCTAAAGCGATAGCCCTTAGTGGGGTCAAATTTCTCAACGGCGCGCTCTAGCCCTAACGTGCCTTCTTGAATCAAGTCGAGCAGTTCGAGGCCGCGATTTTGATACTTCTTTGCAACTGAGACGACCAAGCGCAGGTTGGCCTTAATCATGTGCTCTTTAGCCCGAATGCCTTCTCGAATCACCAGGTCTAGCTCATCAGTGGAAATATCGGCGAGGCTAGCCCAAACTCGTTTACCCTCCGAGAGGGTCGGCTTCAGCTCCAGCAAAGGCACCTCAGATTCTTTTGCCCAACGCTCTAGAGAAGGACGATAGCCAAGGTGAGAGGTGAGGCGATCGCGGGTCTGCATCAGGCGAGCATAGACTTCTAGAACACCGCCGCTTTGCTCACCAGTGCTGTCTCGCAGCTCAATGAGTTCCATGTAGCGGCGCACGTACTGCGCTTCTGAAACTTCTTCGTCCCTTTGCAGCAGCCGCACACGGCCAATTTCTTGCAAATACAGGCGCACCAGATCAGTAGTACGTCGAGTTTTAGTCTGACTGACCCCGAGGGTGACCCCCACCAGCAAATCGTCATCTGACGACATTAACTCATCATCTTCGGGTGGATTGACTTCCCTTAAATCTTGTTCATCCTCATCAAATTCACCTTCAGTCAGAGCCTTGGTATCAGTTTCTGGTGGAGTTGTATAAGTCATAGGATGTTTACGATAGTTCCAGGGGTGCACGACAAGGTGCAGGTGACTCTGGGCTTAATGTGCCCAGTTGCTAAGACCAAGCATCAAGCAGCTTGGTTCCGGAAAGATTTACAAGATGCACCCTAGAAAGACCAGGGAAGAGTTGACCTTAGTGTACGGAGTCTCTCTACATTGCTATGTGACCTGCATCAGACCGATGCGATAATCTTCATCACGCGATCGCTAAATTCCAGAATTCTGCACCGTCAGCGACACAACGCGACACAAATATCTGACTCCCAGCGATCGCGACGCTCATCATCAGGCGATCAAGAGTAACGACCTAAAGTTTTATCCCTAGACAGCCATAGAACTGCATATCGATGCTCCGAAACCGCACGATAAATCTGCGGCGATTGCGCCTAAGTTCCCTGGCTTTTCCAGGTTGCCCAGGCATCCTAACGCTCAGAAGCCATATCAGCAGGGAGTTAGAGAAGTCATGCCAACTAGCCATCTTTTCTTTGTGACCGACAAAAAAGCGTCAAGTCAGTCACCATACGGTTAATACCGTTGAGAACAGCATCATGACCTTTGGGAAAACATTGCAGCAAGCCAACGCTCTTGTCGTGGGAGCCAACCGGGGCATCGGTCTGGGCTTTGTGCAGCAGTTGCTGCAAGATGAGCGCTTCGGCACTGTTTTTGCGGCTTGTCGCCAACCCCAAACGGCTCACGACCTATTAGCGCTACAGGATTATTCCCAACTCGTCTGCTTGCCGATGGCAGCGACGCAAGCAACCAGTATTGCCGCAGCGGTGACCCAGATTCAGGCTCAGGTCACTCACCTTGACCTCGTCATCAACTGCGTGGGCATGCTGCATCAAACGGATTTACAGCCAGAAAAGAGCCTGCGCCAGATTAAGGCAGATCAACTATTGCAATATTTTCAGATCAACAGCATTCCAGCCGTGTTGCTGGCAAAACATCTACAGCCTTTGTTCAAAAACAGCGATCGCAGCGTGTTTGCCAATATTTCCGCCAAAATTGGCAGCATCGAAGACAATCGGCTGGGCGGTTGGTATGGCTATCGGGCGTCTAAGGCAGCCCTCAATATGTTCTTAAAGACGATTGCGATCGAATACAGCCGCAAAACGCCTCACACAACCGTTGTTGCCCTCCATCCCGGCACGACAGCCACTCAGCTATCAGCGCCCTTTCAGCGCCACGTCCCCCCTGACAAGCTGTTTTCGGTAGAGCGAACGGTGAAGCAGCTTCTCACAATCATTGATGGCCTGGCAGAGGCGGATAATGGCTCGTTTTTTTCATGGGATGGGAGCCGTTTACCCTGGTAGATCAGTCTATGGAGGAGCTTTTGAACTGGATTCTCCTGGAACAAGGATGCCCCCTTAACGCTCACCGGAAAACGCGACTTGATGAGCCAGATCACAGTGTTGTCACGGTGTTCGTCACCCACATGAGGGGGGAAATCTACGATTATGTGGATATCGAGAGTTTCGGAAACTGCAGGCCATTGAGTCTGACTTTTATCGTCATCGGTAATTAGCTTCCCTCTTCTCTTAAATCAACAGACAGCACACTTAAAATCCCCTCGATGAGTGACTCATCGAGGGGATTTTTTTGTCAGCGCTGCGGCGGGCTGCCAACGACCCAGGCTTAACGCTGCTGCGTAAACAAGTGAGACCGGGTCAAACGACTCGCCGTCAAACTCGCGCTCGTCAACGCGCCATGCCGCAACCGATTGGCCGTTTCGGCGTCATATTCCCGGTAAGAACCGGCAACGGAGGACGGACGGGAAACCACAGCTGCAGTCACAGAATTTGAGTTGACTGTGCGAACAAATTCTCGACTAGGCCCAGTGGCACTAGATATATCCGCTGCGGCAGCTTGTTGTCGCGAATCAATCCCCACTGCAGTCATAAAAACTGCCACACCGAGCAGCAACATGAGGCTGACGGTCAGGCGACGCCATAGTGAACGCAGCCACAGACTCGGTTGAGCCGTGCCAATAGCAACTTCTGCTGAATTCTGATGGTGACGCATCGCGCGAATACTCTCGAACCCAAGTCACCGCTCCACGCAACGTCAACGAGGAGGTTATCTACGCCGAGCAGTGACTTAGCAAATGTTTACATAGGTACATTATCAGAGCTTCGCTGATTAAGCTTTATAAGACTCTGTAAAGATTAGGAAAACTTGTCTGCCATAGAAGTAATTCTCATGAGGGAGAGCGTGAGGCCGATGGCAGAGATCGCAGTGCTGCTCCGTCGCTGGCTAATCACAACTCAGTGCGACGCAGGCTTACAAAGCGAGTAATTCGAGTTTGCGGAGGGGCATAAACCCATGAAGAGGCCATGACCGAATCCGGCGTATAGATCTCCCGCCAGCGTCAGGCAGCGATATGGAAGCGCCTCTTCAAAAGTTCTATCCGGCGTCAGGTAAGCTCAGTTCTGAGGAGTCAGCGGCAGTTTGGCAGGAATGCCGGGCAATCGCGGAAAATCTTCATTGGTCAGGGTGTGCTTGCCTACATAGACGCAATGTCGCACGCCTTGCGTTAGCGGCGTCTGACTAGATGCAACCGAGAGCAGCTTGCCCCCAAGTTGTTGGGCCACTGCAGCAGTGTTGCGGGAGTCTTCGTCGCTCCACTGGCCCCGATAGAGCACTGCAACACCGCCCACCTTCACTAAGGGCAGCGCATATTCCAGGCAGGTGGGCACCGGGCCAACCGCTCGCAGCAAGGCCAAGTCGTATTGTTCGCGGTGGCTAGGCTGATGGGCCAAAAATTCGGCGCGATCGGCGATCGCTCGCACATTCTTGAGTCCAATCGACTCAGCTGATTCGGTCAAAAAGCGCACCTTTTTTTGAGTCGCATCCAGCAAGGTGATTTGCCACGACTCAAAGGCGATCGCTGCGGGCAATCCCGGAAATCCCGCGCCTGTACCAATATCGATCACCCGAGCCGTCGCTCGCGCAGTCGCCCAGGCGGGGGCACCAATAGACGTCAACCAAGGAGCTAGGCCGCTAAGTGAATCCCACAGATGCTTTTCCCAAAAGGTGTCTGGGTCAGTGAGTCGGGTTAAGTTCATCTGCTGGTTACCCTGCAAGATGGCCTCATACACCCGCTGAAACAGTGTTTGCTGCTCAGGCGTGGGCTGCCACTGCAACGTTTGCTGCCACTGCGGTTCATAATCGAGCAGTGGCGACGGAGCCGGTTCACCTACAGTCACGCGGTGGCCTCCGCTGGGGTCATGAGCGTATAGGGCTGTAAGACGCCATGATCAAGGGTCCAGGCGCGATCGGCGAGTTCAATCAGCTCACTGGCATCGTGGGTCACAATCAGCAGGCTCCAATTTTTTTTGAGTTGCTTCAAGAGGCTGACCACTTGACGGCGCATAGACCAGTCGAGTCCGGCGGTGGGTTCATCCAATAATAATAAATAGGGCTGGCGAATGAGCTGCACGGCCAAGGCTAAGCGCCGCTGCTGTCCGCCGCTCAACGCATGGGGCTCCGCCTGTAGCGAGAGATGACCGAGACCAACGGATTCGAGAGTTTGCGTGATACGACCTTTAGACAGCTCAGGATGACCCAGGCGCAGTTCCTCCAACACGTTGTGACCGCAAAAGTGCCGCTCCGGAAATTGAAACACCAACCCAGCTAGCTGCTGCAACGCTTCAGGCAGCAATACTTGATTGCGCCAGCGCACCTCGCCCGCCGTCGGATAGGCTAACCCGGCCAAGATTTCGAGCAAAGTCGTTTTTCCAGAGCCGCTGGGGCCAATAACCAAACCGAGTTCTTGCGGGCCGAGATCTAAAGACAGATTCTGCAGAATTGGTTGAGGCGTTGAAGCTGGGTGATATGACAAATCGCAAAGATTGAGCATGCCGTCCGCTAGGCTGATGACTTTTATTTAAGGTACCCGCAATTGATCCAAGGCGTGGGCGATCGCCCTGAAGAAATGCCAAGTTTATCTCTTTTACGATTGCCACAACAGCGCGATGGGCTGAGCTGACTGGTCTTAAGGCTGTGGAACTCTTTCCGGAATTCGCCCGTCAAGCGGGGGAGATGTATCTGCCAATACAATATCGAGAAATCAACACGCTTTGCCGCTGAGGCGGCATATTAGATGCAGAGAATTGAGTCGTGTTCTAGAAGACTCACACTAGAGTCATGATTTTGCTAAAAACTCAGCAGTCACTTTGTCAGTCAACCTTTACGCTCTCCACAGATATGTCAAACTTCGTAACAGGTATTATTCATCAACCGTTCACACGCAAAATTGTTCGGCGTCTGGGCTGTTTGCTGATGGGCGCTAGCCTTGCCATTATTCCCCTAACTCAAACGGCCTTGGCGGGCGACCCCTTTCGCACTGAGGCCCCCCGCGACATCAGTGATACGAGCGAACAGATTTTTTACGCGATGTTTCGCGATGGCGACTACGTAGCAGCTCGTGAATATTTAGACAGTGCGGGCGTTGAGGCGGAAGCCGATCCCCTATTTCACGCCTTGGGCGCGGCCCTTGCCTACCTCGACGAAGATTGGGCCACGTTAGCCGCAAAAGCAGCGCTGACTCAGCAAACGGCGACTGAATTGGCAGGGTCTGATGATCTGCGGAGCAATTTATATGAAGCCGTGGGCGTATTTTTAGAAGGTGCCCACATCTTGCAAACTGAAGGGGTGGCTCAGGGCACGCCGAAAGCGCTGGGAATGCTGCAGCGAGTGTTTGACCGTATGGATGCGGCAGAGGCGATTGACCCGGAAGACCCAGAATTAAGCTTGCTCAAGGGCTACATGGATTTGCTGTTGGCGGTCAATTTGCCCTTTGCAAACCCTGAGAAAGCGATCGGTCGCCTAGAAACCTATGGCTACCCAACCTATGTCGCCTATCGCGGGATTGCTCTCGGCTATCGTGACCTTGACCGCGACGCCGAGGCGCTGGAAGCGCTTGATGTAGCCCTGGGGGAAGCGCCGAATAATCCTGATTTGCTTTATCTCAAGGCGCAGCTTCTACGCCGCTTGGACCGCACCGCAGAAAGTCAGGAATATTTCGCTCGGGCAATTGAGTATGCCGATCAGCTCCCCGCTGCCACCAGCCGACAAATTGCCTTTGAGCAGTGCCACATAACCGGAGAAGATCGGGCGGTTTGCAATGCTCGCGCGGCAGAACAGTTTGGCGAATAGGTTCGCGATCGCAGTGGCCGATCCGCGCTCCCATTATTAGCCACACCGCTGGTGAAGTTCAAGTGCTGTCCCTGGATGTCTTCAGAGGCAGCGCTTTTGATGTGGCCAGGCATTGTTTCCCAGCCGGCCCCGTTGAGGGCCCAACAACAGATTTTTTTCATCCAACAATTACGATAGTTGGTCAGACTTTCACAATTCGCATTCAAATCACCAGCTCAAACCGGGAAAAACTAATCTAAGAGTTCCTGATATCTGCGTTGAATTCTTTGCGAGGCCATGAGCCATGTTGTTTGATCGAGTTTTAGAGGATAGTCTGGGCTATATTCGGCGAAAGCTCTGGTATGACAGGGGATACAGTCCTGAATCGGCTCCCAAAACGTTTCAACCGGATCAATCAGTCAGGGGTGAATCGGGTGTGCTTCATCGCCTCGAAGGACGGGATACGCCGCGTGCCGTGCGGACGTGGGTATATTCACCAAACCGACAAAATTTGAACGCGGCTGAACCGGCAAGCAGCCCGATGGATTTGCATATTTATACAGATTTTTTGCGACCGTTGCCCCACAACATCACCCCGATGGGCATTGAGCAAAGAGCCTTTCGCGATAATCAGCGTCAGCACAGCATTCCCGTGATGACCCATCGGCTGCAAATATTGAAAGCTAGCCATTGTGTCACTGCAGAAGGTTTCTACAGTTGGGATATGGTGTTTTGGCAAGACATTGATCTTTTTCCACCCCTCAGAAGTAAGCTATCGAGCAAAACTGCCGATCGCTTAGCGATGCTACTGACTGACAAAGTCGCTTTCCGATGCTTAGAGATGGCTGATCCGTTGGAGACGGAGCCAGAGGTTTGGGAAAAAATCGTCAGCGAAGTGATGCCCCCAGTCTTGGCCAAACTGCTCCGGTTCTAAAGAGCGATCGCGATCAATACGTCACACCATCAGCGCGCCATATCCCTGCCAGCTCAATAGCCGGACCCTTTTAACGCCTGGGCAACCACAAATTGAGCCCTGATGGGCGATACTGGGCTCGAACCAGTGACATCCTGCTTGTAAGGCAGTATCTCAAATTCCAGAAGCTTTTCTATATAAAAATTCTGGCATCCTTGAAAAGACCTGATCTAATTCTGATCTAGAAAATGTGGTCAAGGAATCACTGCGGAGGAGGAGTACAACCGCCGGTTTGTTCAGTCTGGCGAATAGGTTGATGATTTCTGGTTAGTATTTCTAATGCCCGCAAATTATTTGTCTTACCCTCTTGAGGCTGAGCCCGGAGAATCTTCCTAGCTGGAAAAGAATATCGATATCCCTAAGCAGTTCGTAGCTGCCAAATTTGCGAGCTGCCGAATTTGTATATTGACCTGGTGACGATTCCACTTGGCCCAGCAATATCCCTATTAGACCTTATCGGAAATTGAACCGATAGGATGATTCATATCAGACGCATCGAC
>ERZ1740060.233-NODE-233-length-42587-cov-8.859376_pt1 | contig 42587 bp, 39 predicted proteins | sample MGYA00581743_ERZ1740060 | MGnify/ENA primary metagenome ERZ1740060 (study PRJEB43018, sample SAMN04849235) | marine metagenome | isolation source: floating plastic debris | place: Pacific Ocean | collected 2008-08-27 | study: EMG produced TPA metagenomics assembly...
GAGAAACCGCTTCACTGGTCTCAGTGCCTAAGATGCCATCCACAGCGCCCTGATAGTACCCCAAGCGTCCCAATTGTTGCTGGAGCGCTCTGACCTCTTCAGAGGGGAGCGGGGAGGAGGCTTGATTAGAGGGTTCACTTTCAGCCTCGGCATCGGTTGAATCGGGCGTTAGAGAGCCGTCTTCTGAGGCCGGTTCCGCAGGGGGATCAGCGAGGATAGGGGCCTGGGCGACAAAGGACTGATCATCGTCTTCCCTAGCTTGGGCGAATCCACCTAGAGGGCTTGCCAAGACAGCGACTGAAGTTAATGCCAGTAGTGCAACTCGGTAGGTCATGTTCTGACTGGGTATCAAACCAACTAAAGGGTCCTCTGACCTGCGTTTGTGATTCGGACTTGGCCTATGGGCAGCCTGCGCGTGCCTGTACTGATTGATGCCCGCCAAATCATACAGAAGTTGCTGAAACACCCTGCCTCACTTTAGCCCAACAGTTGTCATTTCATGGAACCCCTTTATCTTTGCCCGTATCTAGCGAGGTTAGGCCCTCTGATTGGGGGGGGCACACAGTCTCACTATCCCCGCCAGTCCATCCTTATTCAGGACAGTGATGGGCCTCAGACATGAGATCGCGGGTTAATTAAGATCACAACAGGGCTGTAGTCACCGCGAAAATAGGATACCCATCTCAACGGAGAGATTCGGTTGCTCCCCGACTTTGACACGCTGTGGGCGGTGCTCTAATCAACAGCTATAAAGATTCCTGTCGCCAAGGACCGAATCCAATCTCGGCACTAGGACCGTAGGGAATAATAGGGCGCGTCCCGAAAAACGCGTTTTTGAGGAGCATTTCATCGAACTGATCGCCCCATGATGAGGATCTCGTGATGCATACCCTTTCCCTTCAGCCAACCCGCCGACTCAAGGCCCGCCAGGATGTCCCCAGCCCCCCAAACTGCAGCGTGGACTATCACCAGCATCACCAAGATCGACCGCGATCGCTCAGCTACATGGAAAAACTCCTGGGTGAAGGCTGAGGCTAGACAAAACCCATCCTCAAGCAACCTTGGGGTCGGGGGCAGTTTTTGAAAGGCGAAGTTCCATGAAGGAAGCTATAGTCGCCTGGGAAAGATGCTTTCCTGAAATATCGACCCCTGAATATCAGAGTCTACTGTCGCGCTTGAGCCTGCCATGAAATTTAGTTTTGCCTGCCGTAATCTGGGCAGCGTTTGGAGTCTGGGGCTGATGGGTGCCCTCAGTTGGGCGGGTTGGGGGGCGATCGCCCTAGCCCAGCCGCAAATTTCCTCACGTAATGCCACGGGCCAGATTGCTCAAATCGCCCCGACAGCCAACATTAATGGCAACACGGTGGTCGTGGCCGGTCAACGGGGGGCCATCCCTTGGCAACAGCAAGACGACCGCATCGGCATTGCCGACATGGCCCTGATGCAGGCATTGGGGGTCGATCTCCAGGACACAGCCCAGGCCCAGCAGCAGCCCGTCCAGTGGTTTTCTGAAACAGCCACCCCCTTGGCAACCTGGCATGAGGGCGGCTATCGCTATGTGGACATCACCACCTGGGCGCAGCAGCAGGGGTGGCAACTCAGCCCCAACCGCAATGGCACCCTGATCATTCAAGCGCCGACGGGGCAAATTCTGAGTGGGCGGCGGGGGCGGCAAACTTGGGGCGATCGCCTCGTGCTAGAGGTAGACCGCCCGGTGGTGTGGACCCTCCAGGAGCAAGACACCCGCTTTACCCTCACCCTGCAAGGGCGATCGGGCCAGACCTTTACCCCGGCAGATCTTCAGGGGGATGGCAATGCCCTCAGTAACCTGCAGGTGCGTTCAGCGGGCGATCGCCTCGTGATTCAGGGGCAAATTGAGGCCACCGCCCGGATGCGGGTCTGGAGCCTGACCAACCCCAACCGGGTGGTCATCGACGTACGTCAGGATGCGGTCCCGAAGGATATTGCCTGGGCTCCGGGGGTGCGATGGCAGAGCGGCATGGTCACTGTGGGTAACCGCAGCTTTCCGGTCCAGCAACTGCGGCTAAACCCTCAACAGGTCCGCCTACGCCCGATTTGGGCCAGCCAGCCCCAAGTGCCGGGAATTACGCCCCTGGTTACCATGGCCCGCCAGTCTGAGGCGGTGGCCGCTATCAACGCCGGTTTCTTTAACCGCAATAATCAACTGCCTCTGGGGGCAATCCGAGACAATGGCCGCTGGATTTCAGGGCCGATCTTAAACCGGGGGGCGATCGCCTGGAATGATCAGGGTCAATCGGCGTTTAACCGCCTTTTCCTCAGTCATTTGATCACCACCAGCCAGGGACGTGCCTTCCCGGTTGGGCAGATCAACAGTGGTTATGTGCAGGCGGGTATCGGCCTCTACACGGCGGATTGGGGCCGTACTTACAGCCCCATCATCGATAACGAAATTTTGGTGACGGTGCAGCAAAATCAGGTGATTCAACAAACGCCGGGTGGGTCAGCAGGGCAAGGGGCAATCGCCCTCCCCAGTGAGGGCTACCTGCTAGCGGTGCGGTCCTACAGTGAAGCGGCGCGATCGCTGCCCCCCGGCACTCCAGTATCGTTGACAGCGGACTTACGGCCCTCAGAGTTGGCCGATTTTCCCTATGCAATGGGGGCGGGTCCTTTATTGGTGAAAGATCGGCGCGTGGTTCTGAACGCCCCGGCAGAAAACTTCAGCGATGCCTTCGCCCGCCAAGCCGCCCCCCGTAGCGCCATTGGTCGCACCCCAACCGGGGAACTGCTCCTAGTGGCCATCCACAACAGCCCAGGGGGACGAGGCCCCACTTTGGCGGAGACAGCCCAAATCATGACCCAACTGGGCAGCGTTGATGCCCTAAATCTTGATGGCGGCAGCTCCGCCAGCCTGTACCTGGGGGGGACTATGCTCAACCGCCATCCCCAGACAGCGGGGCGAGTTCATAACGGTCTCGGGGTTTTTCTCGTGCCTTAGCGGGTAAATCACAAACTCCCAACCCACTCAAGTGGGTTGGGAGTTTGCTTACTTAGGATTAACCTGGACGCCTGCCTTGAGATACTCAGCCAGGGCCCGGCTCAACTGATCTTCTTTAGTGGGTGGGCCTGCCTTCGGCGGCGCAAAGACGGCTTTGGTCCACAGAACGGCCACCACGGTGACAACCAAAATGATTTCCATGGGATGTGTTTTAGGGTGGCATACTACGAGTTTGTAGTTTTTGTAGTATATTGCCGTCAACCTGTGCAGTCAAGAGTTGAGAATGAATTACTCCTGGGCTGCCTGGTGCAATCGCTGAAGCCGCGAGATCGCAGTATTTTAAAAGCAACCATTGAACGGTGCTGCTGATATGAAGACCGTTACGGGAGCCGGATTGTCCGTGGGCACGTTGCGTCGGACCCACCACTTTGCCCTGAATGTGCAGGATATGGCGGCGTCACGGCACTTTTATGGTCAGGTGTTGGGCTTGCATGAGCTGCAGGGGGCGGAGGTGCCCGAAACCCTGGTGGCCCTGGTGGCGGCGGGTAAGGTGGCGAATTTTAGAACCCCGGACGGTTGGATTTTGGACCTGTTTGCGGAACCGGAGCTGGGGCCACCCCACGCAGACCCGAAGCAGCAATTTACCCGCGCCAATCACCTGGCCTTTGACATTGCCCCAGAGCAGTTTGATCAAGCGGTAGCTACCCTGAAGCAACATGAAGTTCCCATAGACCATGGGCCAGTGAGTCGTCCTACGGGTCGGGGGATTTATTTTTACGATCCTGATGGCTTTTTGTTGGAAATTCGCTGTGATCCGGTGGCCCAAAGAACAAACGGGTAAATTGCGTAACGTTTTACCAGGGCGCAAGGCCTTGCGCCCCTACCTCAGCAACTTTTGTGCTTGATGTATTTTTGAATTGCAGATCCCCACTGACGACATTACTCCAGCCATTGCAAAATCTGGACCTGGGGCGATTCGAGGTCTTGGTACTGACTGGATTTGGTTTCAATGCGCTGGAGCTGGCCGAGGGCGCGACCACAGGGGAAACCGTATTTGGCTTGGACGCGATCGCTGGCAATGTTAAGCGCAGTGCGGGCGCGGCTGACAAAGTCGTCGAGCGGGTAGGTTTCGCCCGGTTCGAGATACTGCTTGATGACGAGGGAAGGGGAGTAACAGTTGTCCTGGGAGCCATCGGGCCATTGGACTTGGACGTGCATTTCGGGCATGGCGAGGATGGGGTGGAGGGCGGTTGGACAGATAGTGTGGCGGAGGGAAAGCCCGCAAGAACCAGGGCTCACGACCAAAACGGGCGATCGCTGGCAGCGCTATTTTGAGTCATTCACCCACCGATTTATTGTGGCCCTGAATACTGCGGTGAGGAGCGCAATGATCACGACAGGGCTAGGTGTTGCAACGCTATTGGTAACGCCAGAAATCCTATGGGAAAAGACTTTCAGCTTCGGAAATCTGACCTCCATCAGCAAACGGTTGTTGGGAGTTCACCTATGTTTTGCCAATCAACCGCTTCAGAATGCTGCCGACTCGAAGCAGGTTGTTGTTCTCATCTGAGAGCAAGGTGAAGTTGTGGGAGAGGGCGTAGCGCGGGTTGTTGCCCTGCACCAATTTTAGAAACAGATAGTCATAGCCATTGGTAACCAGCCCAAATACAGGTTGTTCTGGCCTAGGGTTACCCATCATGTAAGCCAACGCCTGGGGAATGGCTTGAAGAACGCTAAACCCGCCGCGTTTGCCTTCTAGCACCACCAACCAAAGGTTACCTTGCAGGGTGAGGGCATCAATGCGTCCTTCCAGCATGAGCGGACCGGCATCACTATCGGTTTCTAGGGCGAACCGCATCCACTGCTCACCGCGAATGCGGTAGGGGGGGTCGCACAGGCCGAGGGCATCTAATAACGGCGACACCATAATGATGTTGGCGGTACCTTCACTGATTTCGCCATCTTCCATGTAGTAGAGGTATCGGTCTTTGAGGCGGGTTAATTCGGTGGATTCTGCTGCGGTAAGGGCGGGTAAAGGCGATTGCCATTCGTTGAAGAATGACCCATCGGTGACGGGGCTCAGGTGAAAGCGATCGTGGGCTTCTCTGAGGGTGGTAATGGCTTGGGTGACGGCAATTGTCGTAACCATTGGGGTGAAGCGCCTAAGTTTCTTTCAATCATAAAGGTTGCAGCTCTTGGCAAGTATGGGGTTGCGCGAAGCCCAAGCTACCAGCGACTATCAATGCCAGGTTCGATATCCTTATGCGGAAGGAGCACAACTATCAACAAAACAATAAGCATTTGAGCACAACAAGACGATTACTGATACAACCTTAAGAAAGGTAAACCCTTGTCAGGTTTAGGGTTGAAGGTTATGGCTCAGCTTGTAGCGACACTCCCAGACGGTAAGATTTGCGACTTCATTGATCAGAAAATTCGCAAAGATACCCCTGAAGAATATGTCAGACAAAATATCGAGCGTCGCTTGATATACGAGTTGGGCTATTTACCTGAGCAGATTGAGGTGGAATACCCGATTAAGCAAGGCAGTAAGACCGTTCGAGTTGACTTGGCTATCTTTAAAGCGGGTGTACAACACGAACAAGAGAACATCTGGATCATTATCGAGTGTAAGCGAGATACCATCCAACCCACAGCAAGTAAGGACGGAGAAAAACAGCTTAAATCTTATCTATCGCTTTGCGACAACTCCGAATGGGGCATGTGGACGAATGGCAAACAGAAACGGGTCTTTCGCCGCATCAAAACTGAGGAGGGTGTTGTCTTTGAAGAACCTAACGATATTCCCTCTAAAGATGGCAGCATTGATGAAGTAGATCGCCCGACCCGCGACTCGTTGAGAAATGCAGTGGGTGATAACTTACTGTTTTCATTCAAGATTTGTCATGACCATATTTATGTAACTGATGGTTTGCAAAAGCAACCTGCTTTTTTTGAGCTGCTTAAAGTTATCTTTTGCAAGATTTATGATGAGAGAAATTTTCCAAATCCATTGGAGTTTTATGCAACCGCAAAAGAGAAGAAAAGTAATGATGGTCGTCTGACCGTTTTTAACAGGCTTAGCAAAATTTTTAAAGCTGTCAAGAAACAGTATCCGGCAATTTTTGACACTAATGATGAAATCAAGCTTCAACCGAGATCGCTGGCCTACATTGTGGGTGAACTTCAGCGATATAGCTTTCTAAGTACAAATATTGACGTTAAGGGAAAAGCTTACGAAGAGTTGGTTGGGGCAAATTTGCGGGGAGATCGTGGTGAGTTTTTCACGCCTCGCAATGTCCAGAAGATGACTATTAAGATGCTGTCGCCAAAAGTGACGGACAAAATCCTGGATCAGTCCTGTGGCACAGGTGGATTTTTAGTGATTGCGATGAATGAGGTCATTGAAAGCTTGAAAAAGCAGGGCAAAAAGCAGATGGGTAGAGTCTCTGAAGACTCTGCGGAGTGGGGATATGCTCTGAATGAGAGTATTAAAAGGACTGCTAAGAAGAACTTCTTTGGTATTGACATTAATCCTGATCTTGTCAAAGCCACCAAAATGAATATGGTGATGAACAATGATGGTTCAGGCAATATTTTTAGACAGGATTCCTTGCTGCATCCCCATCAGTGGCAAAGTGATTTTAAAGAGCAATTGGCTGAGGCCCTTGGCATTGAACCAGCCGAACTGCGCAATGAGCATGCACTAGGCCACTTCGATGTAATTGCGACAAATCCGCCCTTTGGCTCCAAGTTGCCAATTAAGGATGAGGAAACGCTGAAGCAGTACCAATTAGGTCATGTGTGGCAAGAAACTGAAAATGGATGGGAACCAACAGATAAATTGCAAACCTCAGCGCCACCGGAAATCTTGTTCATTGAGCGGTGTTGGCAGTTTTTGAAGCCAGGTGGACGCATGGGTATTGTGTTGCCTGATGCCATTTTAGGTGCCCCTGGCTTGACCTATGTGCGGCACTGGATGATTAGACACTGCCGAATTGTGGCATCAATTGACCTGCATCCCGATACCTTTCAACCGCGTAATGGGACTCAAACCTCGGTGCTGATTTTGCAAAAGAAAACCGAAGCTGAAATTAACCGCGGTCTGATGCCGGACTACGAGATCTTTATGGCGCAGGTTAAAGCGATCGGCCACGATAAACGAGGCAATACGCTATATGAGCGCAACGAAGAAGGAGAGGAGATCCTTCATCCCCCTACTGATGAGGAATCCGTTTCTCTGCTTGAAAGGACAGCGAGCGGCGATGGAGTTGTCAGACCATTACCTCGACAAAAGCGTGAGGATGACCATACTGGAAAGGTAGCGGACGAGTTTATCGATTGGAAGCAGCAGGTGGTGCTGGGATGGTGAATTACGCCCTTCAATCCGACTACACTCCTATCTCACCCTCACCTCCAGAGGCGTGTGAGAAGCTTTCGACTACGATCAAACTCAGCGAAGTCTTGAATGTGGGAACTCGTTTAGAAGCTTCAGCTTTCAGCATTGAAGCCCATAATGCGTTGACAGCTTTGAGGAACAGTGGTCTGCAACTGCTTCCCTTATATGGCTCAGAAGGGCTTTGTCAAGAGGCCCACAATGCTTTTCGCTTTAAACGAATTTATGTAGATGCAGAGCACGGTGTTCCGTTTCTTTCGAGTTCAGAAATTATCAGCCTTAGACCTAAAACAGATCGATATTTAAGTCAAAGGTACACTCGCAACTTAGAAACGTTGCTAATCCAAAAATGGGATGTTCTCGTTTCTCGCTCTGGGACGATTGGCAACATAGGTTTCGCTACTGAAAGTTTTTTAGATCAGGCTCTTTCAGAAGATGTAATTCGTATTCGCTCAGAAGATCCGGATACAGCAGGTTTTGTCGCAGCCTTTCTCAGAAGCCGCTATGGTCGCCTTCAGTTAACTCAAGCAACATATGGTTCTGTCATTGTCCACATTGAACTTGAACATCTTGAAAGAGTTTGGATCCCTAATTTGCCTCCGATTCGGCGGATTTCGATTGGCCGATTGATGTGCAAAGCAGGAGAACTGCGGGATGAGGCCAACAAGTTACTCGACCAAGCCGATCTCCTCCTCCATGAGCGCTTAAAGTTACCCTATCTTAAAGACATCGCCCCCAGTGGCAAAGCGTCTGCCGTTGCCAAGGTCAAAGCCTCTGAACTCATGGGACGCTTGGAGGGGAGCTTTCATAATCCAGTCGCTCGTGCCGCTGAGCAGCAGTTAAAACAACTCTCTGTCGAAGTCACAACAGTCGGTGATTCTAGAGTCACTGAAGAGGTTAGGGCAATTACCCGCTTCCGAAAGCGAACCTACGTTGAGAAAGGTGGCATTCCTCTACTCAGTAGCAAGCAGTTATTTCAAGTAGACCCTATTGATGTCAAGCGATTAGCAAAAGGCGCACACACTAAGGACTTACCAGAAATCCAGCTGCAAGAAAATATGATTGCTGTCACTTGCTCTGGAACGATTGGGAGAGTTCAAATAATTCCGGCTTATATGGCAAGTTGGACAGCCAACCAACATGCCAACCGTTTATTAGCGGCGAATGACATGAATGCAGGTTATCTCTATGCTTGGCTAGCGTCTGATTATGGATATAGCCTGATTACTCGTCAATCTTACGGTTCAGTAATTCTAGAATTCGACAGATTTATGCTGGCTTCTGTTCAAATCCCGTTACCAGCTGCCAGCATTCGAGACGAAATCGGCAACTTAGTTCTTAGAGCCAATAAGCTCCGGGACGAAGCTTGGTGCAGCGAGCAACAGGCGATTACAAAACTAGAGAACTTAATTGCGGGTAAATCTACTCCTGAAAGCTCAGAGCAAGGGGCAGATACCATTTCACTCGCTAACGTTACCTACGATGCCAATGCCATCCCCATCTGGGAACTGGCAGCACAATTATCAGCCACCGTGCCGGATGAAGAATGGGCTAAGCTGCCCACCGATCTAGCCCGCAACTTTGATCATTACCAGCAATAAAGGAACGATACGTGAGGTTTGTGTTTGCCGACACGGGCTACTGGGTCGCCCTGCTGAATCCTCAAGATGACCTGCATTCCAAAGCTACGCACCTGTCGAAGTCTCTACAACCTGTCCACATCGTCACCACTGAAGTCGTATTGACCGAAGTGCTCAACGACTTTTCCAAACGTGGCGAATTCTTTCGCAATCTAGCAATTCGTTTGATTGAAAGCCTGCGCAGTCATGCCAATACAACCATCGTTCCCCAGAGCAGTCAGCAGTTTGACGAGGCTCTGCAACTCTACGCCCAAAGACTCGATAAAGACTGGAGTCAGACAGACTGCGCTTCCTTCAACATCATGGGTGAATACGGCATGACCGAAGCCTTTGCTTACGACAAGCACTTTGTGCAGGCTGGTTACACTGCTCTGCTGAGGAATTGTCCGGCTAGATAAAGCCTAAACTCCTGTATCAATCAAGTTCATAGATGGGCTCAACAGACGACAATTGCCCGCGAGTAATCAGCCCCCTTCTACTCCCTCGCCACCCGCGCTGGCTCCCCCAACCGCTGCTGCAACACCACTAAGATCGCCCCCGCCACAGTGGCACTGGCAATCAACCCCAACCACAAAGCCGTCGCCCAATCCTGAGGATGATCCAGCGCCCAACCCCCCAAGGCTGGCCCAATAAAAAAGCCGATCGCCCAGCATTCCGACTCCAACGCAAAATACACCCCCCGCAAATCCGCCGGAGCCATCTCGCCCACCAGAGCGATCGCGCTCGGGGCATAAATCACCTCCGCGATCGCCACCAATAAAAACGCCGCCACCGCAGGCACCAGCGCATTCGCTGAAATCACCCCCGTCGCCCAAATCAACCCAAATGCCCCCGCCCAGAGCCCTAGCGCCACCAACAGCAAACTGCCATAGGGGATCGGCTTCACCCAGCGGGTTATGGGCAGTTGCAACGTAATTTTCAGCAGCGCATGCCAGAAAAATAGATAGCTGATCCAAGTTTCAGAAAAGCCCGTGACCGTGTTGCCCCCCGGCACAAAGTTGGCCAGATACAGGGGCAAACTGCTGCTGAGCTGAGCACCGTACACCGCAAAAAAGATATTGGCCACCAGGAAAATTGCAAAGGGGCGATCGCCCAGGGCCTGCCCCCAGCCTTGCAGTAGTGATGGGGCAGATTCGCCTTGCTCAGGACGGGTTTCGGCGATCGCCCCGTAAATCACCAGGCCAAACACCAGATAGGTGACGCCCTTACAGATAAACAGCACCGGATAGCTGCCGGAGTGGGCAATATACTGCCCTGCCAGCAAGGCCCCCAGCCCCAACCCCAAGTTATTCGACAGTTGGGTAAGGGCAAAGGCCTCAGCTCGATTCTCAGTGGTGGTCAGATCGGCAGTGACAGCCAGAGTGGCGGGCCAGTAAAGGCTGATGCCCATACCCAGCAGCAGATTGCCCACTAGCAAAACCTCAAAGGTATCGGCAAAGGCCAGACAGAAGCAGGCCAACCCTGAAATCACTGCCGCCAGCAGCAGGGTGCGCCGTCGCCCCAGCCAGAGCGAATCCACCGCATTCCCGGCGACAAAGCGGCCCAAAATTCCCGAAAGCCCCGCTGCCCCTAGGGCAATGCCCACTTGGGTAGCAGAAAACCCCAGTTGATTTACAAAGTAAATCGAGGCGTAGACCAGGGTGAAGCCCTGTCCAATAAAGAGCAGCAGCTGCCCTGCGGCCAAAATCCAAATTTCCTGTCGGAGGTTGGGTAACCAAGCTCGGATGGCGCGAAAGGGCTGAAGGGACGACGTTGGCTCTCCCATGAACCTCCTGGGTGATCAAATATCTCTATCCTAGTGAAGGTGAGACTAGGACGGGGGCGAAGTTATGGCCGATGCATTGATGTACCAAGAGGAAATGTTCGTTCTCTTGGTACCGGGGCAAGCGGAGGTCATCCTCACCCCTGAGGAACTGCTGGATTATCTGAAAACCACCTTGACCGATTACCCCGGTGACTTACCCCGAGATGTGGCTAAGTTCACCACGGTAGAAGAGCAGGCCACTTATCTGCGGGACGAAAGCTGTGAGCTGCCTTTAGAACCGGGGCAAACCCTGCAGTGGTACGTGATTCGGCTGGAAAAATAGACTAACCGATAAAGAACTGGGCCTCCTTTCCGCTCTTCACACAACAGTGTGGGTGCCTTTTCATCCCCGTTTGGACACTGCTGGCGAGTCTGTCAAATACCAGCGCCAGGGAATATCGGCTCCTTGGGTGAGACCAATGCGGGTGGTTTGGGTAACAGCGAACTGCTCTTGTCGGATGGGTTCTGGGGGCTTTAGCCAAAGGGACTCACCCGGTTGGAGCAGGCTACCATCAAGGGACCGATCGATCTCGAATAATCGACAAAGCTTGCCAGGGCCAGCAGCCCAGCGGCGCAAGGGCTGGTTTTTCGGACCCTGAAGCCAGGACGGCGGCTCCGGCAAATCTAAGGCTCGAATCAGCACCGCACTGGGCACATCCGCCCCGTCGGTGACCACGTTCAAACAGTGGTACATGCCGTAGATCAGGTACACGTAGCTGTGACCCGCAGGGCCAAACATGACCCCATTGCGCTGAGTACGACGACGGTAGCCGTGACAGGCGGGGTCCCCTGGAGCATAGGCTTCGGTTTCCACAATCACCCCTTCGGCTTGACGGCCATCGGGCCAACGGCGCACCAGCTTACAGCCCAGCAGCTCGGGGGCGACTTCGGGGGAGGGTCTGGCCAACCAGGCCGGTGAGAGAGGCATTTGCAAACTAGACATTAAGCTTCACCGAGGTCCAGAGACCAGACTTGATCGGCGCTGTACCATAGGCACCAGTAGCGAACGTGCAGGCATTGATGAATGCCCTAGTTTCCCATCAAAAGGATTGACTGGAGCCGCGATCGCGCCTTTTATCATCATCCAGTCTAGGATTTTTTAGGATTCTCTATGGATATCAAAGCAATTCTGCCCGTCCTAACCGTGGCCTTTGTGGTGGCCTGTCTTTTCTTTGGCACCCGTAACGGCTTTTACGACAGCGACGACTTCCTGGGCAATGGCTCTGCCCACTAGTGAGCCACTGTGACCGAGTTAGCCTGTTTACCCCATGGCGTTGGCCATGGTGAAGAGGGGGTCTGTCTGCAGTTGCAGATTGGCCCCCATCGAGTGTTGCTAGATTGCGGGCTGGCACAGTTAGAAACTTTGGTTGGGGAGGTGGCGGAACAGCCCCCCGCTGACCTGGTGATTTGCAGCCACGCCCATCCCGATCACGCTAGGGGCCTGCTCGAATTTCACGATCGCTGGCCCCAGGTCCCCATCTTTGCTAGCCCAGCGACGACAACCCTGCTGCCTCTAAACTGGCCCCAGTTCGACCCTTCAGAACTCCCCAAGTTTTGCCAGCCTTTAGCTTGGCGGCAGGCCACCGACATTGCCCCCGATCTCACCCTCACCCTTTGGCCTGCGGGGCATCTGCCCGGTGCGGCCTGCTGCCAGTTCACCTATGCCACCCCTGATCGCCGCTACACGGTTTTTTATACCGGCGACTTTTTGCTCTCTAATGCCCGCCTGGTGGAGGGGTTGCCCCTCAACGAACTGCGGGGGCTGAAGCCCGATGTGCTGATTGTGGAAGGTAGCCACGGCACGGCCCGCCATCCCCATCGCCGCCAGCAGGAAAATCGCCTCGCCGATCAAATCAATCAGGCAATCTCCACGGGACACAACGTTTTGCTGCCGGTGCCAATCCTTGGGCTGGGGCAAGACTTGGTGATGCTGCTGCGGAGCCACCACCACTTTACGGGTCAAGACCTAACCGTATGGGTCGATCCCTGGGTGGCCCAAGGCTGTGACGCCTATTTAAAACTGCTGCCCCATTTGCCCAGCACGGTGCAGAATTTTGCCAAGCACCAATCTCTGTTTTGGGATGAGCGGGTGCTGCCTAGGGCACGCCAGATCCCGGCGGATCAGGTCCTAGAGGAGGATGACTATCCTGCCATCGTGATTGGCTATCAGAATGCAGATTTATCCACTTATATCCGCCAGGGCGATCGCCCTTGGCGCATCCTCTTGCCGGAACCGCTGGCCTCTAAGGTGATGGCGGCGGGCTTTGCCCAAGACCCTTCCTCAGGCACGAACCCCACTCTGGAATGGCTGCAAACCTTGGATCCCGAACTGGCAGAGGGACGGGCCACCCTCGCCACCTACCTGCTCACCACCCACTGCGATGGTCCAGGGACCACCCAACTGATTCATAACTTGCGGCCCCATCATGTGCTGCTGGTGCATGGGGCCTCCAACTACCTGGCTGATTTGGCCAACTTAGAGGATTTGCAAAGCCGCTACAAAATCCACATTCCCTCGGTGGGGCAGGCGGTTGAGCTGGCCATTGGGGAGACCTTCATTCAACCAGAAGCTCCAGACGCGGTATTTGAAGGGGAACTCACGCAAGTAGAGGAGGGCCTGCTGTTGGCCTTGCCAGATACCCTTGAGCAGGATCCTCGCTGGAATCGCTTGACCGATACCGGGGTTGTGCAACTGCGCTGGCAGGGCAATGATCTGGTAGTGCGAGGCATCAGCCAGAAGAGCTTGCTCAGGCGAGGGGCACCCCCTGCGGTGGCCGTCTCCACGACTTTAGAATGCTGTTTCCGCTGTGCCCATTGGCGGCAGCGATATTGCAGTAACTCCAAGTCTCCTCTATTCGGCTTCCAAGTGGCGGCGGAGGGCTACTGTCCGGCGTTTCAGGCTAAGGGTCGCCCCGCTAAAGCCGCTGAGCCCAGCCCAGATTAGGCGCATTGTTTGACGGATTCCCTAACCCATTTGGGCGACAAGCTGTGTTTGGGAATTGAGCAGTGACTCTTCACGCACCACCTGCAGGTCTTGATCAATCCAGGTGAGGGTCGCGTCTTTAACTTTGCCCCCCTGCAAGGTGACGAGGGAGAAATTGCGCTGACAGGTGGTTTCAGTTTTGATGATTCGAGGTACCGCTGCGGCATTTAAATAGACCGTGCCTTTGGCGTCCACCGTGAGCCGATCGCGCTCTCGATCGCGGCGATGACGCAAGCCGTGATGCATGTGGCCAAAAGTCACCAAAGGAAGGTTCTTGCCGATGTCCTGGGCATGGGAGATCGCTGCTGCAAAGTCTGGCTCCCCATGATCGCCCCCAGGGGGATTCCAATCCTTGCCACAGATCGATTCAGGGAAATCGCCCAGCCCTTTGGGGCCGCAATGGCCGATAAACAGGAGGGTGTCGTGGGCGGCAGCTTCGATGGACTCGACCATGCGTTCAATCGATTCCGCAAAGTTGCTTACCCCAAACCACTTCCGATAAAAGTCGGTGTTTTGCCACTTGGGGCCGCCCCAGCTAAAAGGCCGCGCTCCCACTACAGTTAGACCGAGTTCAGGGATATCGAGGTGGCCATAGCCCACATGACTGGGGCCTAGCAAATCTAGCTGCGTGGCAATGCGATCTTCGAGGCTGCGATCGTAGGGGCAGCGCTTTGCCCCCCAGGGGGTGGCGGTGTACCAAGCGTCGTGATTGCCTAAAATCACCGCCTTGGGAATGTCTAGCGCGGCTACCTGGCGGACGATATCTACGGATTCATTGCCAAAATCCCCCACCAACAGCACTAAATCCACGCCTAAGTGCTGCAGCGCAATGGCATCCTGCGGGTCCCATTGATCGTGGACATCGCCAACAATTGCAATGCGATAAGCGGATTGGGGACTCGACATGGCGGGATCAGTGGCGATTGGGTGAAACTCCATGCTACCTGTCTGTTGCCAGGGTTAAGAAAGGACAAAACTCGCTCTGGGGAGCAGCGACGGTCTTAGAATGAGGGCCGAATGTAAGCCGTTTAGCGGTTTGCGGCCCGAGTTTTACCTACAGTGCCTCTGTAGACTGTTCATTCTTTTACCCCCGCGAGGACTCCCCCATGAGCTACCGCATGGATCGCCGTGCCTATGGCGAAACCTATGGCCCCACCGTGGGCGATCGCCTTCGCCTAGCCGACACGGAATTGATCATTGAGGTAGAACAGGACTTCACCACCTACGGGGACGAGGTCAAGTTTGGCGGCGGCAAGGTAATCCGCGACGGCATGGGCCAGTCGCCCATTTCCCGAGAAGACGGGGCAGTGGACACGGTGATCACCAACGCCCTAATCCTGGACTGGTGGGGCATCGTCAAAGCCGACGTGGGAATTAAAGACGGCAAAATTGCCAAAATCGGCAAGGCCGGTAACCCCTACATTCAGGACAACGTCGATATCATCATTGGCCCCAGCACCGAGGCGATCGCTGGGGAAGGCATGATCCTCACTGCTGGCGGCATCGACGCCCACATCCACTTTATTTGTCCTCAACAGATCGAGACCGCTATTGCCTCTGGAGTGACCACCATGATCGGTGGCGGTACCGGTCCCGCGACGGGGACCAATGCAACAACCTGTACCCCTGGCCCCTGGCATATTTGGCGGATGTATCAGGCGATCGACGCCTTCCCCCTTAACTTCGGCTTTATGGGCAAGGGCAACAGTGCCCTACAGCCCGGACTGCGGGAGCAAGTGGAAGCGGGGGCTGTGGGTCTGAAGCTGCACGAAGACTGGGGCACCACACCAGCGGCGATCGATACCTGCCTCAGCGTGGCGGAAGACTATGACGTACAAGTGGCCATTCACACCGACGCGCTAAACGAGTCGGGCTTTGTGGAAGACACTGTCGCGGCCTTCAAGGGCCGGACCATACACACGTATCACACCGAAGGGGCGGGGGGCGGCCACGCACCGGACATCATCAAGGTCTGCGGCGAGAGCAACGTGTTGCCTTCTTCGACCAATCCCACCCGGCCTTACACCACCAACACCCTAGAAGAGCACCTGGACATGCTGATGGTGTGCCACCATCTCAGCAGCAGCATCCCCGAAGACGTGGCCTTTGCAGAATCCCGCATTCGCCGGGAAACCATTGCCGCTGAGGACATCCTCCACGATCTGGGGGCCTTTAGCATGATTTCCTCTGACTCCCAGGCAATGGGTCGGGTCGGGGAGGTGATTATCCGCACCTGGCAGTCCGCCCACAAGATGAAGGTGCAGCGGGGGCCGCTACCGGAAGATAGCGATCGCAACGACAATCACCGGGCTAAGCGCTACGTGGCTAAATACACCATCAATGCGGCCATCACCCACGGCGTTTCCCACATCATTGGTTCTGTCGAAGCGGGCAAGTTAGCGGATCTGTGCCTCTGGAAGCCTGCCATGTTTGGGGTGAAACCGGAAATTGTGATTAAGGGAGGGGCGATCGCCTGGGCCCAAATGGGCGATCCCAATGCCAGCATCCCGACGCCGCAGCCGGTGCATATGCGACCGATGTTTGGCAGCTATGGGGGGGCGATCTCCGCGACGAGCGTCAGCTTTATGTCTAAAGCTGGGGTCGAAGCCGGTATTGCGGCCCAAATCGGTCTACAAAAAACCCCTGAAGCCGTTCACACCATTCGCAGCATCAGCAAAGCTGACATGAAGCTCAACACTTACCAGCCTCACATGGAGGTTAATCCTGAAACCTATGAGGTGCGGGCGGATGGGGAACTGCTCACCTGTGAACCGGCGGATGTGTTGCCCATGGCCCAGCGGTACTTCTTGTTTTAGCCCCTTCCGTCCTTTTTCCGTTTGCAACCCCGTGCGCCAGTCAGCCCCGCACATCGCCCTAAAGGCAACCGTAACCGTGCCCTGCACACATCTGAGGACAATGGTTTACTAACTTCGGTGTGCTTAAACGGACATTCCGCAGGTCTGTAAGTTCATAGATCTGTCTGAATCCGTAATCAATGCATCTGCTGCTGCACTTGGATAAAATCCTCGACTATCCCTGCATGGCGAGTCGGTGTCAGCGGCGGCACATGTACAAAAATGCAGGGTATGGTCTGACCTAGATAATGCAGCACCTCATAGTAGGTGTGGCTGCAGACAAAATTTCCGGCATCGTGACTGATGTCAGTCTGAGAGCAGTTTGCAATCAGATCTGCTAACGGCACCGACGTGTAGAGGACTTGATCAGGATTGTGATGGCTACAGCCGTTGGATTCCACCGTCAGGTGAGTACGCCGTTCAGCCATGCCGCACAACACAACCCCATCTGGTTTAAGTTGTTCAATTGCATTAATCACTTGGATTGGAGCCGCGTCAAAATCGACTGGGAGCTGGCGGCAATAGTGCAGCTCCCCCGGTATCGGATCGCGATCGCTCACTGTTACCAGCAAATCATCAGAGGCATTGCTGCGATGGTGATTTTCCCAAGTGGTGAAGGAGGTAAGCAGCAGCATTTTTGCTTACGCTACTTTCCCAGCATGGCAAGTGTTTCGCATCAATAGCCGCGATCGCACGTAACTAAGGTCAAGGTATCGCTCAGGTCATCTATACCGAGGTGTCAGCTTACAAACCCTGTCTGACCACTTCTTCGTTCAGCCAGTTTAAACAGGCATCTCAGGCAATTCTTAGCTAATGCTGCCATGATTTTGGGAAGCTATCGTGTGAAGATTAGCCAACCATTCAAACCAATAGGGTTGCCATGACCTCTCAAACCAATAGGGTTGCCGTGCCCCCTGCTGCAACTAAGCCTGGACTGATCCGTCCTCAGCTCGCCACCCTGATGATGATCGGCACCGTTGTGGTGAGTGCAGTGATTGCGATTGCCTGGTTCTCTGGCAATGGCTGGATCAGCACCATCTTTGAGCAGCTCGACCTAATGCAGCAGCATCCCCCCGCTTGGGCCATGACCCCGATGATGGTGGGCCATTACTTTCTGTTTTGGACGGCTGCCCTCATGGTCATGGTCTGGATCATCATGGCCGTTTCCCCGACGCCAACCCATTGGTCCCGGATCTCAATGGTGGCGATCTTAGCGATTTTGACCGTTCGCTATTTGATGTGGCGGCTGCTATCGACCCTAAATCTGAGTAATCCTTTAGACGGCGTTTTCAGTCTGGGGCTCTTGACCCTAGAGCTGGTGGTGTTTAGCAGTACCCTGATCCAACTGTTTTTGCTGCTGCGGGTCAAAGATCGGCGTAAAGCCGCCGACCAGCTCTCCGAGATGGTGCAGCAGGGAGAGTACCAGCCCACGGTGGATGTGATGATTCCCACCTATGATGAGCCAGCCTTTATTCTGCGGCGTACGGTGATTGGCTGTCAGGCCCTAGACTATGGCCCCAAAACAATCTATCTGCTGGACGACACCCGCCGCCCTGAAATCAAAGCCTTAGCTGCAGAGCTGGGATGCGAATACCGCACCCGCCCCCATAACAAACATGCTAAGGCCGGTAACCTCAACTACACCATTCCCCTCACCGATGGGGAGCTGATCGTGGTGTTTGATGCCGACTTTGTGCCCACCCAAAACTTTCTCACCCGCACGGTCGGCTTCTTTCAAGACCCGAAAGTAGCCTTGGTACAAACCCCCCAAAGCTTCTACAATCCTGACCCGATCGCCCGTAACCTGGGTCTCGAAGACATCCTCACCCCAGAAGAAGAGGTATTTTACCGCCAGATCCAGCGGGTGCGAGATGGGGCAGGGGCCGTGGTCTGTGCGGGCACCTCGTTCGTAATGCGGCGATCGGCCCTGATGGATATTGGTGGCTTTGTTACCGAAGCCGTCTGTGAAGACTTTTTCACCGGGGTGCAGTTAGCCGCCAAAGGCCATCGGTTGGTGTACCTCAACGAAAAATTGAGCGCCGGTCTCGCGGCTGAAAATATTGCTGCCCATGCTGTGCAGCGGGTGCGGTGGCAACAGGGCACCCTGCAATCATTTTTTATCCCCTCTAATCCGATCACCGTTCCCGGTTTAAACCTAATCCAGCGACTGGCCTATTTTGAGGGCTTGCTGCACTGGTTTAGCAGTATTTCGCGGGTGGGCTTCTTGATGATGCCGTTGACCTACGCCTTCCTGGGCGTCGTGCCCTTGCGGGCATCGGAATCGGAGCTGATGTATTTCTTCATGCCCTTTTATCTGGTGCAGCTCAGCGTCTTCTCCTGGCTCAACTATCGCTCTCGCTCGGCCATTCTGTCCGATGTCTATTCTTTAGTGCTGGCCTTTCCCCTGGCGATTACGGTATTCCAGGTGATGCTGAGCCCGTTTAGTAAGGGCTTTAAGGTGACGCCTAAAGGCACTGCTAGCGATCGCTATCGGTTTAACTGGGCTTTGGCTTGGCCCCTGATTCTGGTCTTTGCCTTGACTGCCCTGAGTCTGTGGATCAACCTGGGCCATTGCCTATTTACCATGGCCGACCCCGCCAGTCACTGGCGCGGGCTGGGGGTCAGTTGGGTTTGGAGCGCCTACAACCTGCTGATGCTAGGGATTGCCCTGCTGATTTTGCTCGATGCCCCCCGCCCCAGCCCCTATGAATGGTTCAGCGTGCAGCGCATCGCCCGCGTCAAGCTGGGCTCAGAAACTAAGTCCCTCTGGGGCTACACCACCATGGTTTCAGAAGTGGGGGCCGAGTTTGCCTTTACCAAACCCGATCACTTGAGCCAGCAGAACCTAATGGGGCAAACGGTTGAGCTAGAGCTGGTGGATGAGCAGCTCACCCTGCAAGGGACGGTTAGCACTGTGCAAACCCAGGGTGAAATGCCCACCTTGACCCTGCAATTTGCCCCCCTTGATTTGCCTCAGCAGCGCCAGCTCGTGGCGCTGTTATTTTGTCGCCCCGGTCAATGGCAGAGCCGTTGTGCACCCAATGAGTTCTATTCTCTCTGGCTAATCATTAAATCTGTATTTCGGCCTCGATTTTTATTCGATCGCCATACCCGCACGCGCCCCGTGCAGGTTAGCAAAGTTTAGAAACGGAGATATAACAAAAGGCTGGGGTAGAATTTCATTCAAGAATGATGGAGTTACCTGTGGCTGGCCAACCCGAAATAACCCCCAACGTCGCTGAGTTAGTCGATACCTTTATAGCTGCGAGGAACATCAGCCAGCAGCAATATCAAAACCTATCGGCCTTGGTGCTGGCAGACGGCACCATTGACGAACAAGAGCGCCGTCAAATCAATCGCCTCTTCGACGCCATTCAAATGGGTATGGTGAAGATTACGGACTAGGGCGTGTGGACAATTGACGACAAAACCCTTTCTGGGTGAGCCTGACCACGCCCGCCCCGACAAATCAAGCTAGGGGCTGTAACCATCGCACCATAAGGATCCTAGTTTTAGTTGTCCACAGCCCCTAGATACTGTTCCATGGCTTCTTCCCAAAGCCTAGATCCGCAAATTGACCGTTTAAATCAGCGCCTCAAGGCGGCACGGCTGGGTCTCCGACTCGAACAGAGGGGCGATAAGTTGGCCCTACGGGGAACATTACCGCCGCGTCCAGGCAGCGATCGCCTCCGCCCCCATCAGCAGCGCATTCCCTTAGGCATCCCAGCCACCAAAACGGGTCTCAAACAAGCTGAACAAGAGGCCAAGGTGATTGCCGCCCGACTGATTGAGAAAACCTTCGACTGGCACGCCTACCTGCCCCTGTCTGGCAAAGTGATGGCCTCAGCAGAACTGGCAGACAAGGTGCTGGCTTTCCAGACCCATTACTTAGCTGAGGTGCAAGGGGATGACCCTAAGGCGTTGGCATCAGCGACCACCACCTGGTCAAAAGCCTACGTCCCTTACCTGAATAAGCTTCAAGCCCTCTGCACCCAGCGACCTAACCTAAGTTTGCCTGAGGCAATTTTGGCCACAGTCAAAACCACCCGCGCCAACTCCCGCAGTCGCCAGGTCTGCTGCACCGCTCTAGATGGGTTTGCTCAGTTCCTAAATCTTACCCTGCCCCAAGACTTAAAGTCCCTCTGGGGCAACTATGGCAACCATCAAACCCAACTGCGAAATCTCCCCACTGATGCCCAGATTGTGGAGTGGTTTGAGCGCATTCCTAACCCCAGTTGGCGGTTTGTCTATGGGGTGATGGCCACCTACGGGTTGCGCAATCACGAGGTGTTTTTCTGTGATTACGGTAGCCTCAGCCAGGGGGATCTAGAAGCGCCGATTGAGGTGTTAGAAACCACCAAAACCGGTGCCCACGATGTGTGGCCTTTTTTGCCGGAATGGGTGGATTTGTTTAAATTGCGCCAGGGGCAGTTGCCCCCGATCCAAACCGATTTAACCCAGACCACTTTGCAACGTATCGGTCAGCAGGTGACGGTGCAGTTCCGTCGTTACGAGGTGCCGTTCTCGCCCTATGACCTCCGCCATGCCTGGGCGGTGCGCACCATTTTGATGGGGCTACCCGACACGGTGTCAGCCCGAATGATGGGTCACTCGGTCACGATCCACAATCGCACCTATCACCGCTGGATTACCCGTCGCGATCAGCAACGGGCGGTCCGGACGGCGCTGCAGGGGCACGCCAATGCTCCCAGGGTCATGCAGTGAGCTGGGCTATTTGGGGTCAAATTGATGTTTGCTGCTGACAAAGTTCTCTGGATCTTGTTTCGCGATATGGATTACCCAAAACAGAAAACGGTAGCATCAAGGCGTCAGTCAGCCTACGGGTGGGCCTCAGGATTATTCAAGACTGGCTCACCCCCTCTTCAAACAGCCTTTAAGGCTGGTTTCTGGAAATGGCCTAAAGATGGCGGTATCAAAAACAGTCTGATCGAACAGTAGAGGAGTATCATGGCTCAGGCCATGTACGACCGATAAAGATAAACCTTGAAGTAAGGAGAGTGTTCATGCTTAAGCGTCGCCCCCGCTCATGGGTGGCTTCTACCAGTGCCGCGATCGTGCTGTTGGTCGCTGGCTGTGGTGAGTCGAAAGTATCCCAATGCAATCGCCTTGCTGAGGTCGTCAATCAGACCCAAGGGTTTATGCAAGAGTTTGAAGCAGAGATCGCAAGTTTTAGTAGCAATGCAGCTCAGGTTGAGAGCCTTGACGATATTAAAGGTGCTGCCGATCAGTACATTACTGCTGTTGATAAGGTGGTCGGCAACCTCGATACCCTAGTTACCGATCTCGAAGGCACAGAACTAGCCGACGAAGAATTGATTACTTATCGAGATAACTATATTCAGGTTGTGCAGGGCTTTAGCACCGCTTTACAAGGCGCTAGCTCCGCCATGGCGATTGTGGGCGAAGTTGAGTCTGAAGCCGATTTGCCTGCCAAGATCGAAGAATCTCAGCAGGAGACCATGAATGCTGTCAGCTCAATTCAAGAGTTGTCGGTTCAAGAGTCCACGATCATTGGTGAGGTAAATGCTTACTGTGGCGCTGATGCCACCTCTGTAGGGGGTGGCGAAGCAGAGGAGTAACTGCTTCAATATGGGTGTTGTGAAGCGTCGCCCATATTGAAGCTGAATCAGACAAATTCAAGCTTTAGAGCGAGTGTGGCAGTGCCGCACTCGCTTTTGTATAGACAGTCCAGATACTGTCACAATTTGCTTTTTGAACCGAAGGAGTCTGATTACGGCAGGAGAATCGTCACGAGGATGTCACATTCTTTTTCTATAGTCGTGACTAAGTTGGCAGAGTCACCCGTTGCCAATTCTCAAGCCGACTCAGTTCCTAACGTCCAAACTTAGATGACTACCGTACTTGCCCCACCTAAACCGCGCCAAGTAACTGCCTACACAATGCTTCCCCCCGACGATCTATTAACGACTCCTGTGGTCGTTGAAGGCTTAGTCACCCGCTTTAAGTATTGGGATGGGTCTATTCAAGAGGGCATCCAATATCAGGGCGATTTGTACAAATGTGTCAAAACTTACTCCATTGCAGAGCGGCTAGAGGCATTTTCTGAGAGTCAAGACTATGCGACTGCGGGGCAGAGAGTCTGTATTACCGTGTCTAAGCAGAGCTACACGCTCTGGGTCGGTTTGAGATCGCTTGCCCTGTAGAGCCCGATGAAGTTGCCTTGTCTAGGGTCCCGTATTTTGAATGTATTTATGCTTTAGATGGTGAGTTGCACCCCGATGGGATGCTCCGGTTACCATCAAGGCTGCTTCTACGATGAATGAAACTTTTAAAACGTCAACGTCTGCCCAGGCCCCTAATCCTTTTAAAACGTTGGTTGACCCTACCGAAGATGCGTCTCTGTTTATTAGCCATGAGTTAAGAACGCCCCTCGCATCCCTTCAAGGAGCATTAGGACTCATTAGCACAGGGCACTTTGGGGAGTTATCTGAGCAAGGACGAGAACTGTTAGAGGCGGCGCTTAGAAGTGCAGATCGCCTCACCCGCCTAGCCAGCACCATTGAGCACCAACCCCATACGATGCAATCCCTATTGTCAGCGGAGGAAATGGGGACTTTGCAGCTTGAGAATGAATTCACTGCGGCCTTTAATCCTGCAGATTTCCATCTGTGGTATCAACCTATTGTCTCGGTTCAATCGCAGCAGGTTGTTGGCTTTGAAGCTTTAGCGCGCTGGCAACATGCTACAAAGGGGCTGATTTCTCCTGAAGTCTTTATTCCCCTAGCTGAAAGAACTGGGCTCATTCATCAGCTCGGTCTAAGTTTGCTCAAAGCTGCATGTCAGATGCTACGCACTTGGCAGTGCGACTTTCCGACCCTGCCCTCACTGACGGTGAGTGTCAACCTTTCAACTGTCCAGTTGAGAGATCCGCAGCTCTTTGAGAAGATCTGCGTCATTTTCGACGAGACAGGTGTCGAGCCCAGCTTGTTAGGTTTAGAGATTACAGAAAGTACGTTTATTGAAAATAACGCGATCGCCCAAGCAACCCTGCTGCAGCTTCAAACCCTTGGCGTGCGCATCTACTTGGATGATTTTGGCACCGGTTATTCTTCCTTGGCCAGGCTGCAAGATCTGCCGCTTAATATCCTCAAAATTGATCGGGCATTTGTGCTGACTCGAAACTGGACCATCAGTGAAGCCGTCATTAATTTGGCCACCCGATTAGAGCTAGAGGTCATCGCCGAAGGGATTGAAACGATGGAGGAACTAGAAATTTTGCAGGCGATGGGATGCCAAAAGATGCAGGGCCATCTCTTTTCTCGGCCGCTAACGGGCAAGGCTGCTACTCAATTACTACAGCAACAGCGGGCATTGCAACAGCAGCGATATAAGCCATCCTTTTTACAGCAAGTCGCTGTACCGCAGACAGGTCGCACCTCGTTCTGCAACTCTGTTGCCGATACGATTTCCTAGGACGTGCAGGCTTGGATTGACAGTGGCCTCTTAGGAGGCGTCGTACCGTTTTGAATTAATGACCCGCGCTTGTGTGTTTGAGCAGGTCCGGCTAAGGTGGCCCAGACAGCTCTTCAGTATTCATTCAATGGCGCGTTCTAAAACGAAACTACGCTGGTGGCCCCGGTTGGATCGCCGTGTTTGGATATTAGCGGTTGGTCGTCTCCTATCCCAAGTTGGGATAGGCTTTGTTCTGTTTTATGCGCCCATCTTTTTTGTTAATCAGGTGGGTTTCTCAGCCACCCAGGTGGGTTTGGGGCTTGGTTTTGAAGCACTGGCGGGTTTGATTGGCCGTTTTTTGGGCGGCTCTATGGCTGATTCCCCCCGTTGGGGCCGACGTCGTACCCTGCTGCTATCGGCCCTAATTTCTGCCCTAGCCGATGGCATTTTCCTGCTGACCTATCATTTTCCAACGTTTGTGCTGGCCAACATGTTGATGGGGCTAGGGGTTGGTTTGTATTGGCCAGCCACAGAAGCAGTGGTGGCAGATGTTACCCCTAAGCAGGATCGCAGCGAGGCTTTTGCCCTAACCCGCATGGCAGATAATGTCGGTCTAGGTGTGGGGGTGATTTTAGGGGGGATACTGATTTCTCTTGTTCCCCTTACTCCTGTTCTCTGCGCTTCTTTTCCCCTCTCGCCTCTTTCTCTTCTCGCCGTGCTAGGTGCGCGGCTCCCTCCCGGCGGGATACTGATTTCCATATCGGGGACCTACCGAGCGCTGTTCGCCATTGATGGCGCTACATTTTTGATCTTCTTTGCACTAATCTATGTCGCGATCGCTGAGACCTTACCCCGCCGCCGCCGCCGCCCCTTTTTGGCAGGCTGGGGAACGGTCCTGCAGGACCGCAACTTACGCATTTATGCCACAGTCAATGTTTTGTTCACGGGGTATATCGCTCAGCTCCATAGCACCCTGCCGGTTTATCTGAATCGCTTTGTCCCGGCGGGAGACTTTGGCATGGGCTTACCTGAAGTCGTGTTGAGTGGTTTATTTACGGGGCACGTGGCCCTGACCATACTGTGTCAGTTGCCCATGACCCGTGCTCTGAAACCTTTGAGACAGCCCCGCGCCCTGATGGTCTCTGCCGGTTTGTGGGGCATGACGTTTGTCGTGATTTGGCTGACAGGGCGGGGCAGCATTCCTGGGTTGCTTGGGGCGGGCACGGCCCTGGCGATCGCGGCCATCTCAATTACGGCCTACACCCCCATTGCCTCTGCTTTAGTCGTCAAGCTAGCCCCTGAAGCATTACGAGGAGTTTACTTGTCCGTAAATTCAATGTGTTGGGCCTTAGGGTATTTTATCGGTCCACCTCTGGGGGGGTGGGCTTTAGATCAACCTCGCGCCGTTACCGATGGATTTTGGCTATGGGCTGCTTTCAGCGTTTTGATTGTGATTGCAGTTCTCCAAAATCTTGACCGTCGCCTGAAATCAACTTGAGTATATTTGCTTATGGACATCATTGACTTTCGCTCAGATACCGTCACCTGGCCGACACCTGCCATGCGAGCAGCCATGGCTGCTGCGTCTGTCGGGGATGACGTGTACGGCGAAGACCCAACCATCATTGCCTTAGAAAATCGGGCAGCAGAGCGCTTAGGCAAGGAAGCCGGTCTTTTTGTCAGCAGCGGAACTCAGGGTAATTTGATTGCAGCACTGTGCCACGGCCAACGGGGAGATGAGGCAATCGTGGCCGAAGATGCCCACATGTTTTGTTGGGAGGCTGGGGGCATGGCCGTGTTGGGGGGAATCACGCCCCGACCACTCCCTACCGATCACCTCGGGCGAATGGACTTAACCCAGATGCGTGAGGCCATTCGGGGGGATAACCCCCACTGGCCCCGCAGCCGATTGATTCTGACAGAAAATAGTTCTGGGGGAAATCAAGGCGCAGCCATTCCGCTCAGCTATTTTGAAAAGGTTCGAGCGATCGCCCAACCCCACAATTTAAAGGTGCATTTAGACGGTGCCCGACTCTTTAATGCCACAACGGCCTTGGGCTGTGATCCTCAAGAGATGACCCAGCATGTCGATTCGGTCAGCATTTGCCTCAGCAAAGGGCTTTGTGCGCCGGTCGGCTCTGTTTTGGTGGGCGATCGCGACTTTATTCATCAGGCTCGGCGCACGCGCAAGCTTTTGGGTGGCGGCATGCGTCAAGCGGGTATCTTGGCTGCTGCCGGTCTGATTGCCTTAGAGACCATGACCCAAAGGTTAGAGGAAGACCACCTTCAAGCCCAACGGCTTGCGAAGGGTTTGGCCCAAATTCCAGGGGTGATTTTAGATCCAACTCAAGTGCAAACCAATATGGTGTTCTTCGACCTTGACGATACGGTCAACGGGTCGCCAACAGAAATCATTGAACAGATAGAAGCGAATTACGGCATTCGCATTGGCCTCTATTCAGGGCGCACCTTCCGAGCCGTCACCCATTATTGGATTCAACCTGGGCATGTTGATGCCCTGATCCAAGCCTTTAAGGCAGTCTTCAAAGCACACCCTTAGAGCTGGGAATTTGCCCGACCCGCCTTGCGTCCACCTCCGTTGCCATGCGGATTGATCGCGCAAAAGCCTTAAAAGTTGCCTCAATAATGTGATGGGCGTTAATGCCGTCGAGCTGACGGATATGCAGCGTCATCTGGGCATGGTTGACGATCGCCACAAAAAACTCTCGCACCAGTTGCGTGTCATAGGTGCCGACCCGTTCTGTGGGAATCTCTAAACCGTAACTGAGATGGGGTCGCCCCGAAAAATCGAGCGAGACCTGTACCAAAGCCTCATCTAGCGGCGCGACAAAATGGCCAAATCGGACGATGCCTTTGCGATCCCCCAAGGCTTCTTTCAACGCCATCCCTAAGGTGATGCCCACATCCTCATTGGTGTGGTGGTCGTCAATCTCGTAGTCTCCCTTGGCGATCACATGCAGATCCAGGAGCCCGTGGGAGCAAATCTGATGCAGCATATGGTCCAAAAAGGGAATTCCCGTCTGCGCTTGGCACTGTCCGGTGCCATCGATATTCACCTGCACCTGCACATCCGTTTCCCCCGTGGTGCGACTGACGGAGGACTGACGGGCAACGGTTAGGGTTTCGGGGCGTGGGCGAGTTTGCATAACGGCGCTGAGGAATAAAGCTCTTATTTTACCGGCTATGCCCCAGCCCCCATGGATTGCAGTACTGGAGCAATGTCGCCATGGGTGACCTGATCGGTCATGAACACCTCTGCGATCGCCTTCGGCAAAATAAACCGCACCCGACCTTCTTTGACCTTTTTATCTGCGAGCAGGCGGCGGGTAATATCTTCCACTTGCAACCCTGCGGGCAGAGTTACCGGCAGTTGGGTTTTCTCAATTAATTGCTGTTGACGGCTTTCTGCCTCAGCAGGCCAGAGGGCTTGGCGGGTTGCGATGCGGCCCACCGCTACCATCCCAATCGCTACCGCTTCGCCATGGTTCACGATTCGATAGCGGGTGGCGCTTTCAACAGCGTGACCAATAGTGTGGCCGTAGTTCAAGATGGCCCGCAGCCCCGCCTCCTTCTCATCCTCAGCGACCACATCCGCTTTGGCTTGACAGGAGCGCGTCAGGATTGTCTGCAAGAGTTCTGCCGACAGGTAGCGGTATTGGTCCAACCGCTTCACCGCTTCTAATTGCTCAAACAGGGCTTCATCCCAGATCACCCCGTACTTAATTACCTCCGCCATCCCAGCCCGGAACTCTCGGGCTGGCAGAGTCTTGAGCACCACCGGGTCAATTACCACCAGATTCGGCTGATGGAACGCCCCGATCAGGTTTTTACCCTGAGGATGATTTACCCCGGTTTTACCCCCGATCGAGGCATCCACCATGGCGAGAAGTGAGGTTGGAATTTGCACAAAGGCAATGCCCCGCAGCCAAGTCGCCGCCGCAAAGCCGGTCATGTCGCCAATTACGCCGCCGCCTAAAGCCACCAGGGCCGAGCCCCGCTCTAAGCCATTCTCCAGGGCGGCATCGTAGATTTTCTGGATAGATTTCAGGGTTTTATAACGCTCTCCAGCGGGCAAGATGCAGGTGCTGACCCGATACCCAGCTTGGGTGAGGGAGGCAATGGCGCGATCGCCATAGTGCTTAAAAATGACTGGATTGGACACCAGCAGTAGCTTTTGACCCAACTTCACGGTTCGCTTGCCGCTGGCGAGCCAACCGCCCACATGGTCGAGCCCTCCAGGGGCAATAATCACCTCATAGGCTTTGTCAGGTAAGGGGACAGCAATGACCGATTTCATGGCGCGACGGAAGAGGGATTTCTCTAGAGTATATGGGGCGTTTTTCTATTCAGCGGGCGGGTAAGTCCAAGATATAGTTTTCTAACTCACTGACCAGCCATGCTTTTTCGGCAACAGACAGCATCGTGCCGAATTTATAAGTCTGCGTCCCCGCCAAGAGCGTGATTACCTTCACGGGACGGTTGTTTTGGCTATGGGCCGTGCGCAGCTCTACCCGGTCTAAATCTGCAATATGGCCGTTACGGCACTGTTCCCAACCCAACAACTTGCGCCGCAGGATGAAGCGATCGCCTTCAGTCCTGTAAAGCAGTCTTCAGCCTCGTAGGTGATGCCGCTACCCCCCTGCCCCAGCACCCGTTGGAGCTTATAGTGGGCTTGAATCATCGTGCCTGTTGGCTTTGGGTTATGCATGAACGCTAGAAGAACCTACTTCGATAGATTGCACATCTAAGATTGACACCTGTTTAGCCTCATTAAACGCTGTACCCATCGAGCGGGCATCGCAACCCTGGACCCGAGCTCGATCCGTCTGCAGCGTTTGAACCCTAGGAAACCCATGCGCACAAACTGCAGGTTCACAGACTCACTCAGACTGCCGCCCTGCAGTTTGTGCGCACACGAATGGTCATCGACGTTGGGTGAACCTCATCTTTAGGGCTTGTGGACAATTAGATAAATCCCATGTTTGTTTTGCATAGGGTTCATGCATTTAAACCAGGTTTTCCTCAAAACTGTTGTTGATAATACCTTTTTTGCCGATAGAGCAAATTACGCTTCAAATATCTGGTGGAAATTTATCCAAGCTTTAAATTAAACAAACGATCCTTATTCTCCCCTTTAACCAATTCAGGATTGGGTTTTATACCGTTGTAAATGACTCACAGGGTTGATGCAAAAACCCATCACTACAGATTTTGAGGGTCACTTTCTATGGCAAATGCTACTTCCACCCCAATTCGCTCCCGCGAAACACTTCAGACACTTCAACCCATGAGACTCCTTCAGCCGTTACGCGCTTGGCTCAGCACTCGTTCTGTCGAGGATCCAAAACGAGCCCGTCGTCTGGCCCAACTGATTCCAGCCCAATGTCCCTTTGCACGGGATATCACCTTGTTTGGTCACTTAATTGCCCAGATTCCGCCCCTTTGTCAGATCAATCCCTTTTATGAGGAGCTGATGGCGCTAAGGTTTCGCGCCCTATGTTATCTAGCGGATGAATGCGGTGAGGACGTTTCAGCTTTTATCTAAGGATTAATGATCCGCTGATTGTCTATGGAGGCTGTTTGAAAAGAGGGTAAGTCCGTCTTGAGCAATGCTAAAACCCATTAGTAGGTTGACTGAAGCCTTGACGCTGCCGTTACCTTCCTGGGTGATTCATGTCGCTAAAGGAAGTCCCGAGAGCTTTTCAAGCACCCGCTTACGGTAGTTTGCCAATTTTCAATGCGGTCTTGGGAGCTACAGCCCCTTAACGGGGGTGGCCTAGCAGCCTGCAAACTCACCCAGTAGTCGCACCTCAGGATGTAAGGCTAAAGACCACTGAGTTTGGACCTGATCCTGCACATGCTGAATTAAGCGCAGTACATCCATGGCTTTAGCGCCCCCACAATTCACGATGAAATTGGCATGGAGTGTTGAGACCTGGGCTTGGCCAATTTGATATCCCTTCAGACCGCTTTGCTCGATAACCTGACCCGCACTACGAGGGGTTGGGTTACGGAATACGCTGCCACAACTGGGGCGATTATAAGGTTGCGTACTGCGTCGCTGTTCTAAGGCATGTTGGGTGTCTGCGATCACTTCAGCTGGGGCATATCCCGGTTGGAGTTGAAGCGTTGCTTGGGTGACTAAGCAGGGGGTCTGTTGCAAACTTGAGGTGCGATAGGCAAATTTTAGATCTTGGGGTGACCAGGTCATTTCATCACCGGCAAAGCTCATGCCCTGGGCTTGAATTAGGCTTTCAGCGGTGCAAGCCCCATGGGCTCCAGCATTCATGAAGACTGCACCTCCTAGCGTCCCTGGAATACCCACGGCCCATTCCAGGCCCCGCCAGCCTCGGCGAGCGGCTTTCCAGGCGAGGTTAGGCAAGGGTTCTCCGGCGGCAGCGGTCAGTTGCCCTGCATCGTCATCAAAGACCATCTGCCGGAGATAGCGGCTACAAATGACAAGGCCGGGTAAGCCGCGATCGCTAATCAGTAAGTTTGAACCTGCCCCTAACAACGTCACAGGCAAGCCTTGGTCGTGTGCCCAAGCCAATCCTGCAGAGACCTGCTCCGCAGTGCGAGGTGCCATAAACCATTCAGCCTCACCTCCGACGCGATAAGAGGTATATCCCGCCAGGGAAACCTGGCGTTTAAGGGGGCAATCAGTACCTGGTAAAAGCTCGTGTCTATCCAGAGAAAGAACCATAGGGTGCTCCAGCGTGGCTAAGTGATTGAAAAAAAGGCATTACGCCTGTCGCATCAGGGGGGGCTGATTGGATACAAATGCCGACATCACATCAGGAATAATTCGATTGAGGTTACCCGCCCCCAGAAATAGGGCCATGTCTCCGGGGCGAAGGTGGCGCACTAACTGGGTTTGGACGTCTTCCAACGTGGGGCAATAATCGACATCCACTTGGTGGGTCGCAATTTCATTGGCTAGATGCTGCCCTGAAATACCCGATTCATTTTGCTCCCCAGCACTGTAGATGTCTGTCAAAATCACCCGATCTGCATCCCCAAAAGCTTGGGCGAATTCTGCCAAAAAGGCAGCGGTGCGGCTATATCGATGGGGTTGAAAAACGGCGATAATGCGCTGAACTGAGGCTGTTTCACCTTCATTGGCTTGGCGCTGGAGATTCGCCGCAGCCAAGGTGGCCCGAATTTCGCTCGGGTGGTGGGCATAGTCATCAACAAACTGCACGCCGCCCTGATACCCGCGCAGCTCAAACCGTCGCTTTGCACCGCCAAACGATGCCAGCCCCGCCGCCAAAGCTTCAAAGGGCTGCTCTAAATGGCGGCTTACGGCGATCGCTGCTAAGGCATTACTGAGGTTGTGATGGCCCAATACAGACAGATGAAGGGTCCCTAGACAATTGCCTCGCTCCCAAATTTGAGCCTGGGTGCCGTTCCCCTCGTAAACAATTTGATCGGCCCAGTAATCCGCGCCGCTATTCGCGTCCAAGCTATAGGTAATAGTCGGTTGCAGGGTCTGCCGAATTGTGGGGCAATCTGCAGAAGCAATCAAAATGTCAGACTGCTGAGCAAATTGCCGAAACGTTGCCACCACCGACTCTAGGGTTTGATAGTGATCGATATGATCAAGCTCAATATTGGTGACAACCCCAACTGCGGGAGAGAACTTGAGCAAAGAGCCATCTGACTCGTCTGCCTCCGCTACGAGCCAGTCGCTGAGGCCTAGTCGAGCATTTCCTTCCCAAGCGGCAACCTCACCACCAATCACCACAGTTGGGTCAACGCCAGCTTCCAATAATGCACAGCTCACCATACTGCTCGTTGTGGTCTTGCCGTGGGTGCCAGCTACAGCAATGCTTTGATACTGGCCCATTAGGCCCGCGAGCACATCCGAACGATGAAATATCGGGCAGCCTAGTTTCTGGGCTGCCCGATATTCAGGATTATTTTCATTGATGGCCGTGGAACAAATGACCTGGGGAAGACGGTCAATAGAGTCAGGTGATGAGCCTGGGTAGGCATCCTCGAAGAACGCTAGATTCTCTGCGACTTGACTCCAAAAAATATGAACGCCTGCATCTTGCAAACGCTGAGTGATATGACTTAAACGCAAATCAGAGCCTGAAACAGGGAGCCCCCGCTTGGTCAAAATATAGGCCAAGGCTGACATGCCGATACCGCCGATGCCGACGAAATGGAACGGTTTACCACCGAAATCGACGGAATTGGGCATACTATCACTCCTCGACTACCACACCACACCAAATGTCAGGCGTATCATACCAGGATTTTCTAGGAAGGCCTAAATCGCTCTAGGGGAAGGCTATCTAGACTTCAATCCAGCCTGAAAACGCATTTCCCTAGGGCAGGGAGAGATGCGCTATTTAAGCTTCCAAGCGGAGATCAAACATCCCGGAAAATCCATGCTGCAGCCAGTGCGTTGTGCAGATTGAGTCTGCAGATGAAGCCTGTAGATGACCCGTGGCGTCTCAAAGCTTGGATAGGGGATGCCTTTAACTCACGCTGCCAGGTCAGCACTTTGCCCATAGAAGCAACGAATGCCAACGTCCTTCTTATGGAGCGGTAACCCTTAAACGCAGCGCATGAAGACCCTGCGCTTAAGGACGGAGCCCAGTGATCTCGCTGTCGCGAATGCCAGTCAGCTAACGGTTAAATCTGCCCTGTCCAAAATCTCCCGTAGGTATTTTGTCCTAGTCGTTGAAATGTGAGATTATAACCAATGTTATCTATATGAATTAACAGAGGGTTAGGCGCAGTGATTAGAGTGGCAATCAACGGTTTTGGGCGCATTGGGCGGAACTTTCTGCGTTGTTGGCTAACCCGTCAGGATAGCCAACTAGAAGTTGTTGCTATCAACGACACATCAGATCCCAAGACAAACTCCCATCTTTTGAAGTACGACTCTATGCTGGGTCGTTTGGATGCCGATATCCAACCTGGTGAAGATAGCTTGATTGTCAACGGTAAAACCATCAAGTGCTACTCCGACCGTAATCCCAATAACTTGCCTTGGAAGGCCTGGGATATCGATTTGGTGATTGAATCAACCGGCGTTTTTGTGAGCGAAGAGGGCGCTTCTCGCCACATTCAAGCGGGTGCTAAGAAGGTTCTAATCACGGCTCCCGGTAAAGGCGGCAATGTCGGCACCTTTGTGATGGGCGTTAACCACGAAGACTATGATCCCGCCGCGTTTAATGTCGTCAGCAACGCCAGCTGTACCACCAATTGTCTGGCCCCCGTCGCCAAAGTGGTCAACGACAACTTTGGCATCATCAAAGGCACCATGACGACCACCCACAGCTATACGGGTGATCAGCGTTTGCTGGACGCAAGCCACCGTGATCTGCGTCGGGCACGGGCAGCTGCCCTCAACATTGTCCCAACTACCACAGGGGCTGCGAAGGCCGTTGCATTGGTGATTCCTGAGCTGGCTGGCAAACTCAACGGTATTGCCTTCCGCGTCCCCACCCCCAACGTATCCATTGTGGACTTGGTCGTTCAGGTCGAGAAGCCGGTCATCGCCGAGCAAGTGAATGAAGCTCTCAAGGCAGCGGCTGCAGGCCCCATGAAGGGGGTTTTAGCCTACAGCGATTTACCCTTAGTATCCATTGACTATCGCAAGACGGATGAGTCTTCCATTGTCGATGCCAGTCTCACCATGGTGATGGGAGGTGACATGCTCAAGGTTGTCGCTTGGTACGACAATGAGTGGGGCTACAGTCAGCGGGTTGTTGATTTAGCTGAACTTGTTGCTAAGAAGTGGTAGGTTTGGTGCCGCCGCAAGAGTTGGTTTGATACAAACATTAAGTGGGAGGTTCTTTTCAGAGCCTCCCACTTGCTTTTGGAGGGTGTTTAATTCTCTGGGCTCCTTAAGGGGAGCCAAGCGAAATGAGTTTACATGGAGTCGGTGAGATAATTGATATAGCGTTGAAACCGCTCAAAATCACCGACGGCTAAACAAGCAGTTTTGAGGCTAGTGAGGGCCTGCCTCTGAAGTAATTCGTCCGAAAGCTGCAAGGCTACTTGTAGGCGCTCCTCCCGACACTGGAGGGCTTGAGAGCCGTTCCCTAGGGCTTCGTAAGCAATGCCTAAACTCTCTAGGGTCTGGGCTTCTGCACGATAATCACCCAGGTGTCTAACCAGCTCTAAACGTTCTTGCAAATAGGCAATTGCCCGGCGGTAATCTCCTAGGGCGTAACAAGCACTGTTCAAGTTGCGCAAGATTTTGCTGACAACTTGGTGATCCATGCGATCGCGGGCAAAGCGTAGCAGCGAATCGTAATAGGTAATGGCCTTAGCCGAATCTCCCAGCGCATGATAGGTATTGCCCAAATTCCGGAGCAGTTGTTCTTGGGTCGCCTGATCGCCTAGGGATTCCGCTAGGGCCAGACTGTTTTCATAGAGTTGGGCTGCTACTTCGGCATTATTTTGAGTGCGATGGATTAAGGCAAGATTACTCAGGGCACGCATTGTTGCTGAGGTGTCTCCAAGTTCCTCCGCCAGCTTTAGGCTTTGGTCCATCGCATCAGAGGCTTTATCTAAGTCGCCCAGATGACGATAACTATTGCCCAAGTAGCTCAGCGCCTCTTGCATGAGTGGCTTTGTTGCCAAGAGATTGGCAATGGCTAAGCTCTGGCGAGCACAATCGATCGCCCACAAGTATTCTCCGAGGCTGTAATTGAGGCGGGTCATCACAATTAAGATCTGAACCTCTGCGGTCAAATCTTCTAGCTCACGGTAGACCTGCAAGGCTTTTTGAAAAGCTTTTAGAGCCGCATGATGAACGCCTTGATGATACTTAGCGATACCTGCCTGTAGATATCGATGTGCTTCAGCGATGGAGGCCCGATATTGCTCTGGTGTGAAGGCACAGGGAACGGCTTCCACAGGTGGCCCCAGGGTCAACTGTCCAAACCAATCCTCTGCTGGCACTGCGCAATGGCCTTTGGGGGGATAAGTGTTCACCTGTGATCCTATATTCATTGAATCTCTAAACAGTGACGCCTTAACAGTGCTGAAGTCGATAAATGCCCCGATCTAGCGCCTAAGTTTAGATAAAGGCATTCGCTCACAGGTAGATAACGCTAGCTTTCTCATGGAAAAACTAAGGTTCTTGACAGCAATCCTAAAAGAGCACGGCGGGATTGGTAACCGTGGTTTCTCCCAGAGTAAGGACGATAATCATGACCATGGGGATGGATAGCGAGGGTTTTGTGGGGTAATTTCACTTACGGTTACACTGAAATCGACCCACTGATTGAGAACCCTCCATTGTGACTAAACCGTTTTCCAGGTCGCGCTTGAGTGGTGTTGTTCTGGGTTTCACGCTATTGCTGGCACTGACCTCAGCCTGCACGCGCACGAATCCTTCCGCCATAGCAGAGGTCCTGCCTGAGGCGAACCATTCAACATCCACAGCCGACAGACTCTCAGGCTTGAGGGCTGCAAATGTGATTTATCTGGGCGAACGGCACGATAGTGTGGCCGATCATGAGGCTCAGTTAGAAATTATTGAAGCCCTACATGCAGAAAATCCAGATGTGGCGATCGCCCTCGAAATGTTCCAGCGCCCCTTTCAGCCCGTGCTGGATCAATACCTAGTCGGTGAAATTACCGAAGAGCAGTTGGTCGAGCAAAGCGAATATGAGCAACGCTGGGGATTCCCATGGGCTTTATATGCGCCAATTGTGCGGTTTGCGAAAACCAATCAGATCCCACTGATAGCCTTGAATGCACCCACAGATGTGGTGCGTCAGGTGGCTCGTCAAGGCTTGGAAAGCCTGGAATCAGAGGATTTAGAGTATATTCCTCCCCTAGAAGATATCCACACAGACAACGAGAACTATCGAGCCTTTGTGCTCCAAGCCTTAGGTGCCCACGGCAGCCATGGCGACTTCAACCCAGATAACTTTTTTGCCGCCCAGTTGATTTGGGATGAAACCATGGCCGAGCGCATTGCTCAATTCCACACCGCAAATCCTGACACCCAGATCATTGTCTTGGCAGGGCAAGGACACGTTTTATATGGTTATGGCATCCCAGATCGGGTAGCGCGACGTTTGGGCGAGGCTTTGTCCCAACAAATCGTAGTGCTCAACCCGTCAGAGGCCATTGCAGCCCAGACAAATTCAGCAGATCTCTTTTGGTACAACACTGCAAACTGACCAACGGGAACAATCAAATCGGTTGCAAAAAGATTTGACAAGAACGCGAGACTATCCGGAAGACTATGGCTATAACCGGATTGTGGGAGTGGTGAGATCGCGTATCAGTCACCTTGGACAAGGGGCAATCGTTAGTCCCAAATAGTTCCGTTTTTCGATGTTGTAAAGGCTTTTCAACCCATGGTTAAGACCACCTTGCTAGCGATCTCGATCATTCCTCTGTCGCTGCTGTCTACCAGCACGGCAAGAGCCGATAGCTCTGAAGGGGGCTCAACCCAATTACTGCCCCTCGAAGGCCGAAGCCTAGTCGTCGAGGTTGACCCAGACCATTTACAGTCAGCGGCTCAGGAGATCAATACCTCAACATTTGGGGGCAAGGAAACCTCAGGAGATGTGCTTGATTTGGGAGAGACCCTAGGCATAGACGAAGAGGGCGGCACTCAGCTCCCCTTAGGCATTCGCGTCTTCAGTACCTTAGGCGACCCATCCATTGGTTTTGGCGGAGACTTTTAAGTCAATTTATCTATAACTGTACTCACGCCTGCTGACTCAAGATAAATCTGAGCTTTGGCCATCGCGGCGACCCAGCTCATAGATGCCGCTACCCATCACCGCGATCATGGCTAAACTCAGCGACCAGCTTTGTCCTAGACTCAGCTGAATACCAAACTGCATGAGCACGCCAACGAGCCCAAAAGGCAGCGGACTGAGGAGGGAAGCCAGAAACGCATTTTGAGATTCGCGGCCTTTGCGATCGCGCTCAAAATCCTGGGCTGAAAAATAAAGGGACTGTTCAGCAAAGTTAAGCCACCGATTCAATTGCCTAGTAATCCAGTCTCCCACCGGTGAAAACGCCAGATAAAGGGCCAAACTCCAGAGGGCCGCACCCGCAATTGCAGCGGAGTCAAAAGGAATCGCGAAGGGCAAAAACTCTGAAAGCATAGAAGTCTGGGCCGCAATTTGGGATAACGGAACCGTTATGGAGCACGTTCTCTCTTAACTTAGGCGTACATTACGTTACATTGCAAATAGACAACCCCCTAAGGCTTTCGATGCCCTCTCTGAATGGCCCTTCGTATTACCCAGGCTAAGACACCCCTTGCAGTACTTTTGCTGATCTCGCCTTTCTTTTTTTGGGGGACGGCCATGGTGGCGATGAAGGGGGTGATTCCAGAAACCGAGCCCTTCTTTTTAGCAGGGACGCGTCTCTTGCCCGCCGGAATCCTGGTGCTGTTAGCCGGTCTCTGGATGGGCCGCAGTCAGCCCAACTCGTGGCAAGGCTGGGCCTGGATTAGTCTATTTGCCTTAGTGGATGGCACCCTATTCCAGGGGTTCCTGGCCCAGGGGCTGGTCCGCACCGGGGCGGGCTTGGGGTCCGTCATGATCGACTCCCAACCCTTGGCGGTCGCCTTAATGGCCCGGTGGCTCTTTGCTGAACAAATTGGCCCTTTGGGCTGGATCGGGCTCGCCTTTGGATTGATGGGCATTAGCTTGTTGGGTCTGCCTGACCACTGGATTACTGGATTCTTTCAAGGGCAGTTGAGCTGGCAAGATCTGCCTGCGGATGGACTGGCCTTGGGACGGCTGTTGTTTGACCAAGGGGAGTGGCTGATGCTGTTAGCCGCCCTCTCCATGGCAGTGGGCACGATTTTGATTCGCTATGTGGCTCGCCATGCCGATCCGGTGATGGCGACTGGTTGGCATATGGTGATTGGTGGCGTGCCCCTTTTAGTGCTGTCGGGGGTTTACGAATCCCAGCCTTGGAGCCAGATTGATGGGGCTGGCTGGGGGGCGATCGCCTATTCCACCATACTCGGTAGTGCCTTGGCTTACGGGGTGTTCTTCTATTTGGCCTCTAAGGGCAATCTCACCAGCCTTAGCGCCCTCACTTTCCTCACCCCGGTCTTTGCCCTCACCTTCGGCAATCTCTTTTTAGGAGAAGTGCTCAGTCTATTGCAATGGCTGGGCGTGAGCCTGACGATTGTTAGCATTTACTTGATCAACCAGCGAGATGCATTAACTGCTCGCCTCAAGAACTTGAGTCAAACCCAGATCGAAATTCAAGCCAGCACCAAATCAGAACCACCGCTTGAGTCAGACCTCTAGGAATCATGCTCAGTGGCTTAGAACAGCTGAACTGGGTAACCTAGGGAGACTTAATCAGGGGATGCCATGCTGGCCAGGGTGTGGAGCGCGGCAATAGTCGGAATTGACGCCATCAAAGTCGGGGTCGAGGTAGATATCTCTGGTGGCCTACCTGGCATGGTGGTGGTGGGACTGCCCGACGCCGCCGTGCAAGAGTCCCGAGAGCGCACCAAAGCGGCGCTGAAAAACGCGGGCTTCCCCTTTCCGATGCGCAAGATCGTGATCAACCTCACCCCTGCCGATTTGCGCAAAGAAGGCCCCAGCTTTGATTTGCCGATTGGGGTGGGCATTTTGGCAGCGGCAGATCAGGTCAAAACAGACCAACTGGATGAGCTGCTATTTTTGGGCGAAATGTCTTTGGACGGTGGCTTGCGCCCCGTGGCTGGGGTATTGGCGATCGCAGCGGCTGCCCAGCGGCTCGGCTTTAAGGGCATGGTCGTCCCTACAGATAACGCTCAGGAGGCGGCAGTGGTGCCGGGGCTGGCGGTTTATGGCTGCAAACACATCAATGATGTGGCCGACTTTTTGAACAACCCTGGCCAGCAGCTCCCGCTTCAGCTCGATGGCCAAGCTGCCTTAAATCAATCCGCTCAGCGGGGGCTGGATCTGCGGGATGTGAAAGGTCAAGCCCAGGCCCGCCGCGCCTTGGAAATCGCGGCGGCAGGTGGACACAACCTTGTATTCGTGGGGCCACCCGGCAGTGGTAAAACCATGCTGGCGCGGCGGTTACCCAGCATCTTGCCGCCCCTCACCTTTGAGGAAGCCTTGGAGGTCACCCAAATCCATTCCGTGGCGGGCCTACTCAAGGATCGAGGCTCGTTGGTGACGCTGCGCCCGTTTCGCAGCCCCCACCATTCCGCCTCAGGGCCTTCCCTAGTGGGGGGCGGCAGCTTCCCGAAGCCAGGGGAAATTTCCCTGGCCCATCGGGGGGTGTTGTTTTTAGATGAGCTAACCGAGTTCAAGCGGGATGTGCTGGAGTTTCTGCGTCAGCCCCTGGAAGATGGCTTTGTCACCATTACCCGCACCCGCCAATCGGTGGAGTTTCCGGCCCAATTTACCCTGGTGGCGAGTACGAACCCTTGTCCCTGCGGCTACTATGGCGACCCGGTGCAGGACTGCACCTGTTCTCCCCGCAGTCGAGAGCAATATTGGGCCAGATTGTCAGGACCTTTGATGGATCGGATTGATCTGCAGGTGGTGGTGGGTCGCCTCAAACCGGAGGAAATGACCCAGGTGGCCCAAGGGGAAGAATCCAGTCGCGTGCGAGAACGGGTGGAAACGGCCCGAGGGAAGGCGCGCGATCGCTTCCAAAAACAACCGGCGCTGCAGTGTAATGCCGATATGCAGAGTCAGCATCTACGGCACTGGTGCCCTTTGGATGACAGTACGCGGGGTTTAATCGAGGCGGCGGTCCGCAAGCTGGGGCTCTCGGCCCGAGGCACCGATCGCATTCTCAAAGTGGCGCGCACAATTGCGGATCTGGATGGCGCAGAGGAAATTCAGGCGCAACATGTGGCGGAGGCGATTCAATATCGCACTATCGATCGTATGCAGTAGGCGGGCGGCTTGGTTTTAAGGGCATGGTTGTTCTTGTAGACAATGCCCAGGAAGCAAGCGGTGGTGCCGGTTAAAAACCCCGTCGTGCTTCCAGAGGTTGTACCAGTGGCCCAAAGCTTAGTGGTGCAGAAAACTTTTGCCAGTCTCAAGTGAGACTGTGAATGCAGGTGAAACAGAGGCTGAAACCCATTGCCTACGTGGAAATTTGGGATAGTCAAAATCAGTTTTCAATGAGAATCCTTTGCTGGCAAGGGTTTCAGGACTTTTCTGCACCACTAAGCCGTTTCCTTGCAGGAATCTCTATGGTGCCTGACATTTCTTTGAGGGAATGATTATAAAATCCGGGATTTCAGTACAGTCTTAAGCATCAACAGCTGAAGGGCATCTCAAAAATCCTCTAGAGACTATCAAGCCAACAAGATTCGAGGCTTGTGCGGTCAACCGAAGAAATTGTCAAAGAAAAGTAAGACTGCGGCTAATAATGATGAAAGTCAAATTATTCAGGTCTATATTTTTATTTTTTCTAGCTATTTTTCTAATTACTGTATCTGGCCTATATGGTTGCCAGTTCTTTGGTGATCGCGTGACACTTAGAGTTCTTGATATACCAACAGGTATATCTGATATCTCAACCGGAAAAATCATATCTTTTCCTCAAGTAGAGGATCTCAAGGGGAACAAGCAAAGAGTCGATTTTCTAAGTAATCCTAATAGCAATAGAGAAGAAAATGACAAAGAGAATAGTAATTCAAGCTATCCTAAAATAGTGATAAGTTCGTTCAAAGAAGAAATTCGTTTGATAGATTTTTACCTCCCTGGAAGGAATGAAGATCCTGTATTCAGTTTTAAAAATACGGCGAAAAGTCTCATCTTGATGAATCCAGTTTTTGCAGGTCTGCCGCCCAAAAAACTGTATTTGGTCTTGGACCGTATTGAAGGAATAGAGAAAAATAATTCAGGGGAAACTGATCTAAGTAATCAATACCAAGCTTTAGTGAACCGCATTGAAGTCGCGGATTCACTCCTCGATGATGAGGTTATTGACTTGGCTTCTGGGATAGCGCTTGGCATAAGTTTGACCCTTGGGGAAACTGAACAAGGAAGTTCCAACCTTGGACACCCGATCTCACTGAAAAATATTTTTGAATGGATTTTTCCAAGCGCACATGCTCAAGAATCGGGTGGAAGCTCGGGCTTAGATTATTCAATAACGAAGCAGTTCAATAGTGATGGACTATTGAATGATTGGCCTCAGTGGCATGGCCTTGAGTTACAGGCAGACACATCAGGCATTCGCGTGACTGGTACATCACCTATTGCACAGCAGATAATTGTCCTTCCAACAGATAAAGTTCAATATCCGATAAGTCCTAATGACTATGGATGGTGGGGAAGAAATAAGGAGCAGGATATAGCTGGAGAACTTCTTATTTATCCAGCGCCTATCAACTTATGGGAAGGAGATGCGTGGAGCACTATCACAGGGGGGAATGAGGTTCAGGAAACTCTTAAACCTACCTCCGGTGGTGAATGGCCTTCGGGTTTATATACTGTCATGTTATCCGGTGCCACAGTGTTTAACCGGTGGACTGACACTCAGAAATTTGGGGCATTTCAGCTGAATATGGCCATGCTTTATAAAGATTTAATGGCTCTTTTGTTAGGTCAGTCTGATCTTAGCGTTCTAGAAGTAGCAGAACTATCGAGTGAAATTGCACTTAGTTGTGGAGTTGAATATATTCAGGGGACTCCGACGTTGACTGGAGAAATCTCTCTTGAGACACAAGACACACAAGATATTGTGAATGCATTATCTAAAGTTTTGGAGTGCTATAGTAATCCAGAAAATCTGATAAAAATCGTAAGCCTAATAGGCATTGATATTGAGGAAGAAACTTCAGATTACGTGATGGGTGCCAACCTGGAAAATATTGGAAATGTTTTTAGGATTTATGGGCATTTATGGGCAGCAAATATAGCAAATTCCTTGAAGGAAGCCTGGAAGCGCAAAGATGTTCCTGCAAGGGCATTGTCAACCAGTAGGGTAGGTGTTCTCGGACTTTATTTAGATTCACATAATAAAGCTCGTGATGCATATAAAGCTGAGTTTAGGGTGATTGACCCGTCTCAATTTCAAACCTCACCAATGGATTGCTCATCCAGACCCGTGGGGAGCTTTTATGATTTAGAAGTCACTAAATGCATTAATTCAACGAGTATAAAAGCCAAAAACTACTCTAACGATTGGTATGAAGTTCAGCGCTTTTATGCACAACCAGAAGAGAGAAATTCTATATTTAATCGAATACGAGGCCATTATAGAACTGGACGTCCAAGAATCAATGGCCTTCTCTCAACGATTATTGGTCCAAACCGTGAAATAGAATTGAGAGTTAATACTGAGAACCCTCAACTTGATATCAGACGATTCAATGGTCCACCATCAAGGGATATATCGATCAGTTGCGATGACTCGCCACAGGAAATCTGGGATATTGAGATTTTCCCTAAATGCAATACTGACGGAACATTTGTGGAATTCAAGTCATATTCAAACCCTCACAGCCTTAGTGGTGCAGAAAAGTCCTGCAACCCCTTTGAATAGGTGAGTCTCATT
>ERZ1740060.234-NODE-234-length-42514-cov-25.293295_pt1 | contig 42514 bp, 38 predicted proteins | sample MGYA00581743_ERZ1740060 | MGnify/ENA primary metagenome ERZ1740060 (study PRJEB43018, sample SAMN04849235) | marine metagenome | isolation source: floating plastic debris | place: Pacific Ocean | collected 2008-08-27 | study: EMG produced TPA metagenomics...
GCGATCTTGGTCGGCAGGTCCATCGCTGCGTCAAAGGACGGAGCGGGGTCGGCGGATTTGGCGTGGGACGACAGCCCCAAAGTATCGCGCACGAGTTTTCCCGCATAGATGGGACCTGCCGCCTCCACAAAGGCGAATGAGGATACGGCAGCCAGCTTGAACCGGCCCCAGGCGCGCACGGCGCGGGCGGCAAGGCGGGTCGACATATCTGTATCAGACGGATCGGTCGTGACCGTGTTCACACCGGGGTTCAGCAGAACCGGTAACCGGTTTTCAGCCACGTCCGAGGCAAAGCTATGGTGCTGCACACCTAGGCCAAAGAAGCCTGCAAACCCGATAGTCTCGATCCCGGCATCCACGCTTTCCAGCGCCCGCCGGAACACTTCCGAGCGCACGTCGATACAGAACGCCGCCTGCAATGCGGGCCGCTCTGTCCCTTTGCTCAGCGCGCCATGGGCGAACTTGGCAACCAGATTCCGCTCTGCCGCGCGGTCGGCAGCGGATTGCAAAAGTACGTCGATGATATGCTCTTCTGTCGGCGCAATCGGCGTCTCGTGGGCAGTAATAACCTCGACCCATTTCGCGTCGATCTGATCCTTGTGCTGCATGTAAAGTGCCGCTTCCCACAGCATCCGCGCGGTCAGCAGATCGGTCGCCGTGCTGTCTTCGCCCTCTTTCAGCTCGGCCTCAAACAGCTTGAACCGCGCAACCTGACCCCACCCGGACAGGTCCGTCATCAGCCGGTGGAAATAGCTCTCTGCGGCCACAGGCGATAGCCCGATGGTCAGCGCCGCACTCTCCAAAGCGGAAGACGCGGTGCGCGACGTCGTCTCAACCGTCATCGCGAAATTGGCGAGGCCAAGGATTTCGGGCGTCAGATCGCGGCGGGCAAAGGCGTGCCATGCTTCAAACGCACCGCTGCGCTTGGCGACAGGCCACAGCGCCTGACCTTCGTCAAAATAACCAGCCGCCCAAACGCCGATCCGATCCGCCACAATCTCGGGCCAGTTCGTACCGGTGACGTCTTGCACCAGTTCGGCAATCGTCGGCAGCGCTTTGGGGGCGGGCTGCGTCCGGGCCGCCGCTTTGCGCAGTGCCGCAGGTGTGGCAGGCTTGTCGCCGTCAAACGCATCCAGCGCGAGTTGCATATCCACATCGGTGATCTCTCCGGCACGGATCTTCGCCAGATAATCCTGCCGGGGCAGCGTCACGCGAATGCCTGCGGCACGCTCCATCCGGGCGGCGGTCATAGCAAGGCTCTCGCCCGTCTGACCCAGGAAAGGGTTCACCGCAACGCTGGTCGCCAAGGGCCAAAGCGGCGGGATCTGGCGGGTTGCTGCATCGGCGGCCTGACCCAAAGGAGCATCGGTTATCATCGTTGTATCCTGTTTCATAAGCATGATCCGGGCCTTTCCTTAAGTGGTCTTCCGCAAGCGCCAGCCTGCAACGAGACGGTCAAAGACCGCATTAGCGTAAAGCCCATTGGATAGGTGAACGCGCAGGCCCGACGCCGCCGGATGGCTCGCCCAAAGCGGGAACATGGCTTGCGCAATCGCGACCAGACCGAAGCTGATAAGCGCCAGCACGATCAGCGCCCATTCCAGCGGACCGGGGGCCGGGGTCGCGGGCAAGGTGCCTTTGGTGATCCACTCGGCTCCACGCTGCAGCGCGAAGTAGCTGACCGAGGCGATGGTCGCCGCCGTCGCCGTCCGCAGCGTCAAAGCCCGGGGGGCAGCATCGGCCAGACCTTGCGCCAACAGATACGCAACACCGAAGATCAGGATCGCACCCAGCGCGATGGCTTGCGGGGACTTACCGTCAAAGCCAAAGACTAGACCGATCAGGCCATAGATCGCCAGCGCCGCAATGAACGCGCGCAGCACCGCTTTGCCATTGGGGATCGCCACAGGGCCGGGCCTGCGGATCGAGGCGACGCCTTGCACCGCGCTGCCCGACGCCATGAACGCATGCGCTTTATAGAGCGAGTGCGCCACGATGTGCAGGAGCGCCAGCGGGAACAACGCCAGGCCGCACTGTAAGATCATAAAACCCATCTGCGCGACCGTGGACCACGCCAGTGACGTCTTCACCGCCGATTGCGTGAGCATCACCAACCCGCCGAACAGCGCCGTAAAGCCGCCAATCATAACCAGCACAGCCATCACGCCGGGGGCCATCAGCATCACGTCGGCAAACCGGATCAACAGGAAGCCGCCCGCGTTGATGACACCTGCGTGCAGCAGAGCGGAGACAGGCGTCGGTGCCTCCATCACTTCGGTGAGCCAGCCATGGGTCGGGAATTGCGCAGATTTCAGTAGCGCCGCCACCGCGAGCAGCCCCGCCGCGGTCAGTGTCGCCGCCGTGGCCTCCGCCGTGCGCGCCTCGGTCAGGATGGTTGCGATATCGCCGGTGCCGAAGCTGACGATCAGCAGAATGGCCGCCACGATCAAGGCCACATCGCCCGTGCGCGCGGTGATGGCCTTCTTTTTGGCTGCCCGGATCGCCCCCGGGCGCTCGGGATAAAAGAGCAGCAGCTTGTGCAAGAAAAAGCTCGTCGCAATCCACGCGATGACCAAGCCGCCGATATTGCCCGACTGCACCAGCAAAAGCACAGTGCCCAGTGTCATGCAGAGCCATCCGGTGAAGCTGCCCTGCCGATCTTCACCGTCCATATAGGTCGCCGCAAAGCGCACCACGACCCAGCCCACGAACGAGACCAGCGTCAGAAGTGTAATGCTCACAATGTCCAGTTTCGCCGCAAAGCCAAGCCCGGCGACCCCGATTAGCGGGCTTGTCGACGGCCCATGCGTATACAGAACAAACGCGCTGAGCACCGACAGCCCCAGCGCCGCCAAAGTCGCCAGTTCGGCCACACGCGGCACCCCTGCGGGGCGCATCCCCGGCGTCCGAAACGCGAAAAGAGCGGCGGCATACAAGGCCAGCGCGGCAAACAGAGGTAGCAAGGACAGATACATCGGGGGCGGCTCCTGAAAGTCATCTTGGTTGGAGACTACCTAAATGTCGCACCCTCATAGGTTAAATACATTGTTTTTAATATATCGTTCTATATTTTAGATGTATGGATCAAATGAATTACAACCATCTGCGCTATTTCTGGGCCGTGGCCCATGACGGCAACCTCACCCGCACGGCCGAGCGGTTGAACCTGTCGCAATCGGCGCTGTCCACCCAGATCAAGACGCTCGAAGAACGGCTGGGTCACGCGCTGTTCGAACGCCGTGGCCGCGCGCTGCACCTGACAGAGGCGGGGCGCATCGCGCTGGATCACGCCGACACGATCTTCGCCACCGGGGCCGAACTGCTGGGTACGCTCAACCAGACGGGGGCCGCCCGCAAAGCGCTTCGTGTCGGCGCGCTTGCGACGCTCTCACGCAACTTTCAGATCGGGTTTCTACGTCCGTTGCTAGGGCGCGAGGATGTCGACGTGATCCTGCGCTCTGGCACCGCCTCAGCGCTGATGCGCGGGCTGGAAAGCCTGAACCTCGACATCATCCTGCTCAATCAGGCCCCGCCTGCGGACGCGCTCACGAAATTCGTCGTGAACCGGCTGGACGAGCAACCCGTCAGCCTTGTCGGCGCGCCAGAGCGGTTGGAGAACGCCCGCGACCTGCGCGACTTGCTGTCCCGCCAGCCCGTCCTGCTGCCCAACCGCGAAAGCAGCATTCGCACCGGGTTTGATGCCCTGACCGATCGGCTTGGCCTGCAACCCCAGATCGCCGCCGAGGTAGACGATATGGCCATGCTCCGCCTTCTGGCGCGTGAAAATGTGGGGCTGGCGCTGGTTCCCCCCATCGTTGTGCGCGACGAGCTGGCCAGTGGCGTGCTCTCCGAAAGCCCTTTCGATCTGGGCATAGCCGAGGCGTTCTTTGCCGTGCGTCTGGAGCGCCGGTTCCCCAATCCGCTGCTCAAAGATCTTCTGGACGACGCCTAAAGCTCGAAATCCGGCAGGCTGTCAAAGGCCAGCTTCAACGCATCGCCCCAGCCATTTGACACAGTTTGAAAGTAAGGATCATCTGCCTCGATCCGGCGGCGCGGACCAAGGGTCAACGCGCCTTCCTCATAGATATGCAAATCCAGCGGGGCGCCCACCGACAAATTGGCTTTGATCGTAGAATCAAAGCTGACCATCATCAGTTTCACTGCCGCCTCAAACCCCATGTCAGGGTCATAGGCCCGCACCAGAATCGGGCGACCGTACTTAGTCTCACCGATCTGGAAAAACGGCGTGTCTTCCCCGGCTTCGATGAAATTCCCTTCCGGATAGATCAGGAACAACCGCGGCGCGCTGCCCGCGATCTGGCCCCCCAGAATAAGCGTCGCATCAAAGGTGCTGTCAGCCTGCTGCCCGCCATTGGCATGCGCCTCGATCTCCTGGTGCAACAACTCCGAAATGTGCTGCGCCGCCCGAAACATCGATGGCACCGTCAGCAGCGAAGATGCCCGGTCATCAGGCGCCTTGTTGCGCTCTTCCAACAAGCTGATAACAGCCTGCGTCGTCGCAAGGTTGCCCGCGCTCATCAGCGTCAACACACGCTCGCCCGGCACTTCCCATGTTTGCATTTTCTGAAAGGTTGAAATGTTATCGACACCCGCATTCGTCCGGGTATCCGACATGAACACAAGCCCCCGATTGAGCTTCATGCCGACGCAATAAGTCATAATCCGCGCACGCCCCTGCGTTTTATTGTTGCTGCATCACCTCTACCGAGACCGACAGCGTTTCGCCAGCACTCCCGTAATGACGTCCCGACACTGGGGCCGCTTCGGTATAGTCAAGGCCCGTCGCGACACGGACATAGCGCATATCAGGCGAAATGGCGTTCGACACATCGAACCCGACCCAGCCAAGATCATCGACATGCACCTCAGCCCACGCGTGGGTCGCGTCCTGATCGACCCGGTCGTTCATCATCAAATAGCCCGACACATAGCGTGCCGGAAAACCAAGGTGCCGCGCGCAGGCCACAAAGACATGGGTGTGATCCTGGCACACGCCACGCCCGGCCGCGATCGCATCCTCGGCGCTCCAGGTCGGCTCTGACGCGTTGATCTCGTACGAGATCGCTTCGCGGATGCGCGCAGACAGATCATGCAGCAGCTTCAAATCGGTCCCGCCCTCGGCCAACCTTGCAATCTGGCGCACTCCTGCCCCGATCTGCGTTTGCGCTGTGCTACGCAAGAACAACCAAAGCGGCGTAAACCCCTGATGCAGCCCGACAATGCCCGCCGTGTCGGCCATCTGCACTTGCCCCTCCGAACGGATGACAAGGCTGGTGGTGCCCGCATCAAAGCTCAACAGTTCGGTCGTGTTGCGGTGGTAATCTTCAAAGCTCAGCTGCTTGGATCCCCCCTCCACGCTGGTTTTCCAGTTCAGCACTGACTGACCGCGCGTTGATTTCGGCGTTTTGCGCAGCTGCTGCAAACCAAACGGCACCGGGGCGTCGTAATCATAGCGGGTCGTATGAGAGATTTTCAAACGCATGGGCTACTCATAGAACCTGTAATCAATTTCGATCTGCCGGCTCAGCCCGCCTAACGTGCCAATCACATCCTGGATGTATTCATGCAGACCGTAATCAAAGATCGCATCAATATCATGCGACATGAACCGGCGGCACAGTTCGTCGACCATCATGTGGCTAGGCTGCTTCATTCCGTAATCAGACGCCAGATACCCCAGATTGTCGCGCAGCTTGCCAGTGCAGAAAAAGAGGCTCCGAGGCATGCGCGGATCAAGCACCAGAAATTCTGCAATCGCACGCGGGCTGACCTTATGCCCATGGGTCATCCGGTAGCCGCCATGCGCACTGACGGATCGCAGGATCGTCTCCCACTGGACATTATCCAGACTTGATCCCACCGAAAGCGCCGAGGGCAGCAGCACATAGTATTTCACGTCCAGAATGCGCGCCGTATTGTCCGCGCGTTCGATAAACGTGCCAAGCCGCGCAAAATCATAGCAATCGTTGCGCATCATCGTGCCGTGGGTTGCCCCGCGCACAAAGGCGCTGCGCTGGCGGATGATCTCAAGCGCTTTGGGCAGGTCCCGTTCCGAGACCTTGCGGGCCAGCACCTCGTTCAAGCGGATGTAGCAGGAATTCACCGCTTCCCACACCTCGTTGGTCAGCGCCGTGCGCACCATCCGCGCGTTGTTACGCGCCGTGCCAATGACCGAGCGGACAGAGGATGGGTTGTCCTTATCGCGCAGCATCCAGTCGATGGCTTTGTCGCGCGTCACCTCGTCGAATTTGGCGTGATAACCTTGGCTGACCGCCGCCGCCTGCAGGATCGACGCCCATTCATCATCGCTCGCCTCGGCCCGCGTCAGCGCGATCCGCTGGCCGGTTTCAATCATCCGGGCCGTGTTTTCCGAGCGCTCCAACAAGCGAAACATCCAGAACAGACCATTTGCGGTTTTGCCCAGCATCGCCTCAGTCCTCCAGCACCCAAGTGTCCTTGGTGCCGCCGCCTTGCGACGAATTCACGACCAGCGATCCCTTCTGCAACGCCACCCGCGTCAGCCCGCCGGGCGTGATGTCGATCTTGTCGGGCGAGACCAACACAAAGGGGCGCAAATCCACGTGGCGCGGCGCCAACCCGTCGCGCGTGAAAATCGGCACCGTCGACAGCGAGAGCGTCGGTTGCGCAATGTAATTGCCAGGCCGGGCGCGCAGCTTCTTTTCGAACGCGCGGATGTCCTTCTTGGTGGCTGTCGGCCCGATCAGCATGCCGTACCCGCCCGAACCATGCACTTCCTTCACCACCAGATCAGCAAGGTTCTCAAGTACATAGCCCAGCGAGTCCGGATCCGAACAACGCCATGTCGGCACGTTCTTCAAGATCGCCTTCTCGCCGGTATAGAACTCCACAATCTCGGGGATGTAGCTATAGATTGCCTTGTCGTCGGCAATCCCCGTGCCCGGCGCATTGGCAATCGTAATGCCACCCGCGCGGTAGACATCCATGATGCCCGGAACGCCCAGCGCGCTTTCGGGATTGAAATTCAACGGGTCCAGAAAATCATCATCGACACGCCGATACAGCACATCAATCGGCTGATAGCCTTGCGTGGTGCGCATCGCGATCCGGCCATCGACCACGCGCAGGTCATGCCCTTCAACAAGTTCAACGCCCATCTTATCGGCCAAGAACGAATGCTCGTAATAGGCCGAATTGTGAATGCCCGGCGTCAGCACCGCCACACGCGGCGGGCCGCTGCATCCCGGCGGCGCACAGGCCGCAAGCGAGCGTTGCAACGCCCGCGGATAGCCCGACACGGCGCGCACCTTGTTCTGGCTGAAAAGCTCGGGGAACATCTGCAGCATCGTCTCCCGGTTCTCCAGCATATAGCTGACCCCGGACGGCGTGCGCGCATTGTCTTCAAGCACGTAAAATTCATCAGCACCGGTGCGCACCAGATCGGTGCCAACGATATGCGTGTAAATTCCACCGGGCGGCGTGACCCCGATCATCTGCGGCAGGAACGCGTCGTTCTGCGCGATCATCTCTTTCGGAATACGCCCCGCGCGGATGATCTCTTGCCGGTGATAGATGTCATGGAGAAACGCGTTGATCGCCCGCACGCGCTGTTCGATCCCGCGCGACAGCTTTTGCCATTCGCGCGCGGCAATGATGCGTGGGATGATATCAAACGGGATCAGCCGCTCTTCGGCCTCGTTGCGACCGTAGACATTGAAGGTAATTCCCATCAGGCGAAACACTTCTTCGGCTTCGCGCTGCTTGGCCCGCAAGCTTGCCAGATCCTCGCCTTTGAACCACTCGTCAAAATGAGCGTACGGCATGCGCACCTCGTCGCCCACACCGTTCATTTCGTCAAAAAAGCTTTGCATAGAGGTCTACCCTGCACGCATCGCAACAAAAACATCAACGTAAATGGCGGAAAGTCGTCGCTTTTGCAGCGGTACGCCTGTTTTTTGGGCGTTTTGCGTTAGGGGAAAGTACCCGGAATTCAAGGGCCTTTATTTCTGACTATTTCCCTAGGTCTACTTGCATCCCGGTAGGATTCGGGTATCCGATGGATTTTATCAGGAATCTGATTATGGGAGTATACTAATGCGTTTCACCACTAAAGCATCTTTGATGGCGCTCGCTGCTGCGGCAACCACCATCACAGCTGTCCCGGCATTCGCCGAAGGCGAGCTGAACCTTTATTCTTCGCGGCACTATGACACCGACGAACGTCTCTACTCTGATTTTGAAGAGATGACAGGCATCACAATCAATCGGATCGAAGGCAAGGCCGACGAACTGATTACCCGCATGGAAGCCGAGGGTGCGAACTCACCCGCTGACATCTTCCTCACCGTCGACACGGTCCGCCTGACCCGCGCCAAAGAGCTTGGTCTGCTGCAGCCGACCGAAAGCGAAGTGCTTGAGGCAAGCATTCCCGCTTACCTGCAGGATGACGACAACCAGTGGTTCGGCTTCTCACAGCGCGCACGGATCCTGTTCTACGACAAGGAAAACGTGACGAACCCACCCCAGACATACCAGGATCTGGCAAACCCGGAATATGCGGGCATGGTCTGCATCCGGTCTTCGTCGAACGTCTATACACAGAACATCGTGGCCTCGCTTGTCGACCACCTGGGTGAAGACGCTGTGAAAGGCTGGGCCGAAGCCGTTGTGGGCAACTTCGCCCGTGCACCGCAGGGCGGTGACACCGACCAGCTGCGCGGTATCGCATCGGGTGAGTGCGGCATCGCAATGTCGAACACCTACTACTATGCACGCGCGCTGCGCAAAGGCGACAGCACCATGTCGGCAGAAGATCTCGCAGGGATCGGCTGGGTCTTCCCCAACCAGAACGACATCGGCGCGCACATGAACATCTCGGGTGGTGGTGTTGCTGCGAATGCTCCGAACAAAGACAACGCTGTGAAGTTCCTCGAGTATCTGGCCTCCGACCAGGCTCAGCAGTATTTCTCGGCGGGCAACGATGAATACCCCGGCGTCCCCGGTGTGGGTCTGTCTGAATCGGTTGCGTCTCTGGGCATCTTCCGCCCCGACACGATCAAGCTGTCAGACATTGCCGACAACATTGCACCGGCTCAGGAAATCCTGAACACGGTCGGCTGGGAATAATCCCACCTCTCCAGACTAAAGAAAGGCGCGGCTTCGGTCGCGCCTTTTGCTTTTTGCGACAGGCGTGGCTATCGCAAAATCATGACCCGGAACGCCACTCTGCTAACCGCGCAGCCCGTAGCGATCGATCAGCTCAAACCGCCCGTCGGCACGTTCGCCACATAAAGCGATCTGATCCAGAACAAAGGGCCTTGGAAGCGGCGGCAAATGACTGGCAAGACACGTCTGCCAAACGGCAAGTCCGGCCTTTGGCACCTGTCCGATCAGTGTCAGATGGAAGCGAAAATCCTCCATTACATAAGGATACCCCCATCGCATCAGCAGCGCGTCTTGCCGCGCGCTCAGCCCAACCTTGCGCCGCTTGGCAAGCTCGGCAGGGCGGGCGCGCGCGCGAAACCGGTCAAGCTGGCGGACACAGGCTGCAGCAAGCTGCTGCAAGGCCGCCGGATCACCCGTTGGCGTCAAGGCCAAAAAGCGGTCCAGAACCGACAGTTCCAGCCCCTCGCAGGTGACCGGCTCAAGCTGCCCCGCAAGCGCGGCTGTTGCAGCCTGCAAGCCCTCGCATGTCTGCCCTGCGGCCAATCGGAAGGGCGGCTTCAGCGTTCCGTGCAACCCGTATTTGCCCGGTGCCGCTGTGACATCCGCCAAATCGGGCACGTCGAGCTGGCGGGTCACGCACCCACGCGCGATGTCCCACCCCAACCAGGCAGCCCCAAAATCCGCCAATGGCCCGGCAGGCGGCAGATAGTAAATCGCAAATCGAGCGTAAGACATAAGCGTTGCTTTTCCCGCGTCCTCTTTGAGCCCGCATCAGCAACAGTATGTCGTGTCGTCTTTGGCTTGCCAACGCATGGCGACTGCGGAATAGTTCAAGCGAAGGTGCCGCGATGCCGATGCGGTACAATGCCATAGATCACCGCCCCAAGACCGCATCCAGTCTTTTGGCAGTTTTAAGAAATTCGAGTGTCCATTTGCGTCGACTTCATCATATTTTTGGCGTTCTTTTCTGCCTAACCCTCGTGGTCAGCGCAGTCATCCGACCGCCGGGCACAATGCTTGTGATGCAAGGCGATACGCTGACCTACACGTTGTGTACCGGAGCCGACACTCAAACGATTTCGATCAATCTGGACGAAACGGACGACCGCGAAATTGATCTGAGTTGCGATTTCTTCGCCGCCCAGATCGCGGCACTGCCTTTGACCGCTCCAGCCCTTAACGCACAGATCATGGCTTATGCCGATGCGCCTCTCACCACGCGCGACAGCCCGTCCATCACGGCCTTTGCCTGGCCACCCTACGCGTCCCGCGCGCCCCCTGTTGTGATTTAGGTTTTTCTCGAAACTCTATCCCTCAACAGGATCCAAAATCATGAAACACGTCTCCTTTTTCGCGCGGACAACCGCCGCGACGTTGCTGTGCCTGCCGCTGGCCTTCTCTGCAGCCCTTGCTGAAAACGCCCTGACCATTGCTGTCAAACAGGACCGATATTCAGTCGATCCGGAAAAGTTCACCTTCACCACGCGCCGCCCCGCCGCGCAGATCGTCGAAACGGCGGTCAAGCCGGATGAAAACTTTCTGCCTGCACCTCTGCTTTTTCAGGATTGGGACTATGCAGACGGCACCTACACCGTGACCCTGCGCGAAGGCGTGACGTTCTCGGATGGGACACCGCTGAACGCCGACAGCACCATCGCCGCGCTCAAGCTTTACGATACCGGCAAGTCCGACTTTTTGCAGATCGATCAAGACAGCTTTGAAAAGCTTGGCGAATATCAGATCAGCTTTGCGTCCGAAACCGGCTCTGCGCTTGTCATCGAAAATATGACCCATCGCGGGACATCGCTGTTCGGGCCGTCCGAGGATCGCGCTGCAAACCCGGTTGGAACCGGCCCTTACCTGCTTGAAAGCTACGATCCAAACCAACAGATCACCGTCGTGCGCAACGAGGCCTACTGGGGCGACGCACCCTATGTCGATCAGCTGACCTTCCGCTTTATCGCTGATGACAATGCCCGTTTGCTTGCCCTGCAAAACGGCGAAATTGACATCATCGGCGAGGTGACACCGCAAATGCTCTTGTCGATGCCGCAGGATGGCTCGGTCGTGCTGCATGAAAGCCGTCCGATCCGGTACGTGGCGATGATGACCAACATCAACGGCGAAGCGCCGTTCGATATCATGCAGGACCGCCAGGTCCGCGAAGCGCTTGCCTGGGCCATCGACCGCGAGACCATCGCAAGCGTGCTATATGCAGGCCGTGGTGAGCCCGCAAAGGGCATTTTGCCGGGCTGGATGTTCAACCTCGGCGATACGCATACCGACGGATTTGGCTATGATACCGCCAAAGCCGCCGACCTGCTGGAAGCCGCCGGTTGGACCCTTGGCAGCGACGGCATCCGCGAAAAAGACGGGCGCAAGCTGACCCTGCGTCTGGTCGCGGCTTATCCGAATGTCTCGACCGTGAAACCGATGCCGGAAATGCTGGAACAGATGTTTGCGGATGTCGGCGTCGATATCGATCTGGTCGAGGTCGATGACAGCGGTGTCTACGGCTCCACGTATCTCGATACCGGTGAGGCGGATCTGTACCTTGAGTTTGCATCCAACAACAACACCGATCCGACCTACCTGCTCAATAACCTCTTCACCACGACAACGCCTTGGGGCGGCTACAAGTTTTTCGCCCCCGGCGCGCATGTTGACGCGTTGCTAAGCGACGGTCGCAAGGCGCAAACGCGGGACGAAGTTATCGAAAAGGTCCGCGCAGCACACCGCGCCATCGTGCAGGATGATCTTGTGGCAATCCCGATCCTGATGGTGCCGAATTTTGCACTGTCGCGTCCGGGCGTCGATGTTCCAATGTCGGAATACGCCGACTGGATCGACTACGGCAATGTCACGATGGTCAATCAGTAAACCGACCTCAACAGGCAGAGCCTTTCCTAAGGCTCTGCCCTTCAGGACTTGATAAATGCTCAGATTCATTCTGATCCGGCTGGCAGTGGCCGTGCCGACCCTGCTTGGCATGTCCGTGGTTGCCTTCGCCATTGTCGCCATCGCACCGGGCGATCCCGTGATGATGGAACTACGCGCCTTGGGCGTCGTGCCAAAACCCGAAGACATCGCCGCCTTGCGGGCCGAGTATGGCCTCGATCAGCCGTTCTTGCTGCGCTATCTCGATTGGCTTGGCCGGGCCGTCCAGCTTGATCTGGGCACCTCCATTGCAACGGGCCGCAGCGTCGTGACCGAAATCGCGATGCGGTTGCCAGCAACGCTTTCGCTTGCTGTCAGCGCATTGATCGGAGCGGTGCTGGTGTCGGTCGTCTTTGGCGTTTGCGCGCTCAGCCGCAATCGCGGCGTCGCCGCCTGCATGCGCGGGCTGACGATCCTGTTGGTGTCGATCCCGTCTTTCTGGCTGGCGCTTCTTTTTATCTACCTGTTCGTGCTGACCATCGGCTGGGGTCGTCTGGTTAGCGATGGCACCTGGTCTGATCTGATCCTGCCCGCCCTGACCCTTGGGCTTGGCGCAGGGGCATCGCTGGGGCGCGTCGTCTATGAACGGATCCGCGCCGAGCTCAGCGAAGATCACATCCGCCTTGCCATTGCCAAAGGCCTTGCGCCAAGGCGGATCCTGATAAGCCATATCGCACCGCGCATCGTTGGCCCCCTTGCAACCGCATGGGCCAATACATTCGGCGCCTTGCTTGGCGGCGTGGTCATTGTGGAAAGCATCTTTGGCTGGCCGGGGCTGGGGCAACTCATCCTGCAAGCCATCGCCCAACGCGATTTTCCCGTGATCCAGGCGTATCTGGTGTTCATGGGGCTGATCTTCTTCACGATGAGCATCCTTGCCGATATCGTTGTGTTCTTCACCGATCCTCAACTGCGCCGGACCTTGTCGGATGATTGAACGGCACCTCTCTTTACCCGCCTTGCGCTTTGGGCTGCGCGGTGGGCGCTTTGGCCTGATGATGGGCGTTGCGCTGCTTTTGGGATTTGTCGTGCTGGGCCTGTCGCCGCTATTTGTCGACATCGCACCACCTGCACAAATGGATCTTTTGGCCCGCCTTGCCGGACCGTCCGACACGCATCCGTTGGGCACCGATCATCTGGGCCGCGATGTGTTATCGCGGTTGATCCACGCGGTGCCGGTCTCTCTTGGGGCGGCCTTTGCAACGATGCTGGCAATCCTTGCCATCGCGCTGCCTTGGGGTGTGATCGCCGCCGTCGCCGGAGGCCGCGTGGATATGGTCATGATGCGGCTTGCCGATATCATCATGGCGTTTCCGACACTGGTGCTTGCGCTGGCCATTATCGGCTTCATGGGGGCGTCCCTTCAGGCCTCTATCATCGGGATTGCCGCGGCTTGGTGGCCGTCAAACGCGCGCATGGTGCGAGCCTTGGTGCTCTCCGCCAGCCAGCGCGATTTTGTGCGGGCCGCCTACCTGTCCGGTGCATCCCGGCTGCGCGTTATTGTGCGGCATATCCTTCCACAAGTGCTGCCACCGCTTGCCGTAATCATCTCGCTTGAAACGGCCTCGGTGCTTTTGGCACTGTCCGCGCTCAGCTTTCTGGGCATCGGCGCACAGCCTCCAACCCCGGAATGGGGTGCAATGCTGAACCAAGCACGCCCCTTCTTCTCGCAGGCGCCGCATATGCTGCTCGTGCCGGGCCTGGCAGTCACCGCCGCAGTACTTGCCCTGAACCTGATCGGCGAAGGACTTCGCGATCTTCTAGACACGCGGGAGCCTTACGAATGGTAGCCCTTTTACAGGTGCAAAATCTAAGCGTCGGCCTGCCGTTTTCCGCGCCTTTGCTAGATGCCATCAGCTTTGACATCGCCGAAAGCGAACGCGTCGGATTGGTCGGGGCCAGCGGTTGCGGCAAGTCGCTCACAGCGGGAACGCTCTGTGGGCTGCTTCGCACGCCGTTGCGCGTTTTGGCGGGATCCATCCGGCTCGACGGCACGTCGCTCACAGATGCCAGCCCCGCAACATGGCGCGCGGCGCGCGGGCGCAGTGTCTTCCAGATTTTCCAAAGCCCCGGCACCGCGCTGACGCCGGTGCGCCGCGTTGGCACGCAACTGGCCGAAGCCGCCCAAATCGCCGGGCGCGACACCAAGGCCGCAGTGTCACAGGCCTTGGATGCCGTGGCCCTGCAACCCGATGTGACCGGGCTTTTTCCCTATCAGCTTTCGGGCGGCATGAAGCAACGCGTGCTCATCGCGATGGCCCTGATCCTGCGCCCGCGCCTCTTGATCGCAGACGAGCCAACGACCGGGCTCGATGTACTGACCGAACACGACATCCTCACCGCCCTCAACACCGCCGCCGATGAAACAGGCGCGTCAGTCCTGTTCATCAGCCACGATCTGCGCGCCGTCCGCAGGATCGCCACGCGCACGCTGGTGATGCATGCCGGACGCCTTGTCGAAGACGCAGATATCGCCGACCTCGCGATCTCCAAAGCCCCCGCCGCCCGCGCTTTGGCCACGGCTGCAACCGCACTGCAAAACCCATGCTAGACATTCAAGGCCTGACCAAAACCTTCTACGGGCGCGCCTGGCTACGCGACGTCAGCCTGAGCATCGCCAAAGGCGAGGTTGTCGGCCTGATCGGCAGGTCCGGTGCCGGCAAATCAACCCTCGCACGGTGCCTCACCGGGCTCGAGACGGCTGATACCGGCACCATCACCCTGAACAGCGAAACCATCACCCCGGGCCGGGGCGCTGCGCGCCAACAGATGCAGTATCTGTGGCAGGACCCAACCCAATCGCTCAGCCCATATCTAACGGCGCAAAACACCGTTCTGGAAACGCTGAACGGCTTTGGCATTGGACCGCGCGCGCAGCGTCTGAAGCAGGCGCGATCGCTTTTGGCGACGTTCGACCTGCCGCAAGACAGTTTCACACGGCGCACGCACGCGCTGTCGGGCGGGCAGTGCCAACGCGTTGCACTTGCACGCGCCTTGGCCGCTGAACCGCAGGTCCTGATCCTGGATGAACCGCTCTCATCGCTTGATCTGGCTGCGCAGCTTAGCACGATCCGTCTTTTGCAAGACATCCACCGCAAGCGCGCCACGACGATGCTTATCGTCAGTCACGACCTTGCCCCCCTGCGCCATCTCGCCCACCGGATTGTCGTTCTGGACGACGCCCGTATCGTCGAAGACCTGCCCATGAGCTGTTTTGCGACACAGGCGCAGAACCCACTGTCACGGGCCTATGCGCAAACCTTGCAAACAGACCAGGCAGAGGCGGCTTCATTGTCCGCTCACCGCGAAACAGAGCCTGCGACAGGCGGCGCGTAACGTGAAAAACATCGTGAAATTGGTCGGGCTGAGAGGATTCGAACCTCCGACCCCCTGCTCCCGAAGCAGGTGCGCTACCAGGCTGCGCTACAGCCCGACCGTGCGGGCGGCATAAGCGAGGCCCGCGCAGTTGGCAAGACCTCACGGGCCCCTGTCTTTTGGATCAAGCGATTGGCTGACCCGAGGCGCCGTGCCCGTCTCGACACGACTGCGCGTGCGCAACACAGGCCGGTTTTCAGATCCGCCACCCCGGCTTTCGCGCAGCACAATATAAAGACCCGACGCGATGATAACGCCAGCGCCGATGGCCGTTGTCTGGCCAATCTGTTCGTCGAAAAACAGCGCTCCAAAGACCGAAGCCCAGATGATCTGGCTGTATTGCATCGGCGCGACGATCACCGCCTCGCCAGATTTGTAGGCTGCGATCAGACACAGCGCGCCGGTAAAGCCCAGCACCGCGATTGATGCCATCATGCCGAATTCCTCAATCGGAACAGGCTTATAAACAAAGGGCAGCAAGGCGCCCATCACCAGGAAGTTCGCAATCATCGGATACAGCATCATCACAGCGGTCCGTTCGTCCCGTCCGATCTTGCGCACAATGATTGACGCAAAAGACCCGCCAATGGCCGCCGTCAACGCTGCAAGATGGCCCAGCTCAAGCGGCGTCGCACCCGGTTGCAAAACGATCATCACGCCGGTGAGCCCGACAATCACCGCGATCCACCGGCGAATGCGCACGACCTCGCCCAGGATCGGGATGGCCAGCACCGTGATAAGCAACGGCGCCGCAAAAAGGATGGCATAGACCTGCGCCAGCGGCAGCGTCGAAAACGCGTAAAACGCCGAGACCCCGGTGATGACAACCGCAGCGGTGCGAAACAGCGTCCACCACGGATGCACCGGGCGCAAATGCCCTTCGCGGGCATCGCGGATCAACATGAACATGACCAGCGGGATGCCGAAAATCACACTGAAGAAAACGATCTGGATCGCTGAATACGTGCCGCCCAACAGCTTCACGATCACATCATGGGTCGCGAAAACGGTGAACGCCGCAAGCGAAAATAGCGCGCCTTTAAGGTTCGGGCTCATCTTGAGTACCGCGTTGTCGGGCCGGATGGCCCCAATGCTCAAAGCCTAAAGGCTGGCCTCCAGTACGGCAACAATTGCGTCACCCATCTGGGCGGTTGTTGCCGGTGTGCCTTCACCGCTTTGCATCAGATCACCGGTACGCGTCCCGTCGGCCAGCACCTTTTCGACAGCCGTTTCGATCCGCGTGGCTTCATCGCCCTGATCGAAGCTATAGCGCAAAGCCATCGCAAGGCTCAGGATCGAGGCACACGGGTTGGCCTTGCCTTGCCCCGCAATATCAGGGGCCGAACCATGCACCGGTTCATAAAGCGCTTTCGGACGCCCGTTCTCCATCGGTGCACCAAGGCTGGCCGAGGGCAGCATGCCCAGCGATCCGGTCAGCATCGCCGCCGCATCCGACAGCAGATCGCCAAACAGATTGTCCGTGACGATCACATCAAACTGCTTGGGCGCACGGCACAGCTGCATCGCACCGGCATCAGCGTACATATGGCTCAGCTCGACATCCGGATAGTCATCGTCATGGACCTTCTGGACAACCTCGCGCCACAGAATGCCGCTTTCCATGACATTGGCCTTTTCCATCGAACAAACCTTGTTGCCGCGGCGCCGGGCCAACTCAAACGCCGACCGCGCGACGCGATCAATCTCGCTTTCCGTGTAACGCTGGGTGTTGATGCCCACGCGCTCATTGCCTTCGGTGATGATACCGCGCGGCTCACCGAAATAGATGCCCGAGGTCAGCTCGCGCACGATCATGATATCAAGCCCGGCCACCACATCGCGCTTGAGCGACGAGAAATCCGCAAGCGCGTCAAAGCACTGCGCCGGGCGCAGATTGGCGAACAGATCCATCTCTTTGCGCAGCTTCAGCAGGCCCCGCTCGGGCTTCACGCTGAAATCCAGATCGTCGTATTTCGGCCCGCCCACGGCGCCCAGCAGCACCGCGTCGACCTCTTGCGCCTTAGCCAGCGTGCTGTCCGCCAGCGGCGTGCCATGCGCATCATAAGCGGCACCACCCACCAGATCCTCGGTCACGTCAAAGGTCAGGTCGCGCTTGTCACCCAGCCACGCAATCACCTTGCGCACCTCGGTCATCACTTCGGGGCCGATGCCGTCACCGGCGAGGATCAAAAGCGAGGGGTTGGTCATGGCGCGCGTCCTTTAAATGTCATTCGCAGCGTGGGGTATCCACGTTTGCCGGAACGGTCAAGGAACCGCGATATCCACCCAGATCACAGCATGGCGGCTTGCGTCATCTCCCATCGGCCAGTGCAGGCCTGCATCGACGACACGCAAAGCAGCCGCGGGCAAGACATAGTCGACGCGCAGCGGGCCCGTCTGCTCGAACACAACGCTGTCGGTGCCGGCCAGCGGATCTTGAAGCAGCGGGTTGGCAAGCAAGGTCTGCATCGCCTCTGATCGCCCGTCGCCACGCGCCGGGTCCAGGTTCGCATCGCCCAGCAGGATCGGGTTTTCAACCTCGGCCAGACGCGACAGCCAAAACAGCGTTTCATCCGCATTGCGGCGCCCGTTGCGATCCTCGGGGCCGTCAAAAACAGGGGGCGTGGCGTGATAGGTCAGCAGCGTCAGCACGTTTTGACCGATAGCAACCGGCACCTCCCAATGACCTGTCGTCGGAAGACGCTGCACAGGGCGCGCGGCCTCCGTCAAGACGTCAGGAGCCGCCCAAAGCCCGCCCTCCAGCTCGCTCCAAATGAACGCCGAGTGGTCAACGACCGCCTCCGTCAAAACCGGATAGCGCGACAGGATTGCCATACCGCCCTGCCCGTGAAACCGGCCAAAACCCTGCGCGTCCCTTTCGGTGCCAAGCCGACGGTCGCCGTTCAGATCAACGCCGCTTGGCATGCCCGTATTGGACAGCAAGGCAAAACGATGCGGATAGTCGCGCCCAAGACCCTCGACAAAGGCGGATAAGGCGGCCCCTGTCAGATCATAATCAAAGCTCTGTAATGCGATGATATCCGGCGCAACCGCATCAACAGCCGCGCGCGCCGAAAGAACGTCATCAGCCCCTTTCAGGATATCACGCAGCAAAAGCCCGGGGCCGTCGCGGGCCAAATCGGTATTGAAGGTGGCGATGCGCAGCGTCTCGGCACTGGCAGGCAGCGCCATCAGGCCAAGGATCAGGCCGTTTGCAATTGCTCTTTTTGCGCCTGCGCATAGGTCCGCTTGCGCTTTTCCTCGATCATCGAGGCCACGCGCCCCATCGCGATACCGCGCATGAAAAGAGAAGCGGGAAGGAAAGCCCATGCTGTCATCGTCCAGATCAAAGTATGCGAGTTGGACATCGACACCGGATCAAAGATGTTCGAGGCCAATTTCACAATTGCCGGGATCAGGAATGGCAGCAAAAACCCTAACGCAATGTTAATGCGCGCATCACGATTGAGCCGTTCAACCACGTCTCCGCCCGCTGTGGGGTCAAATGTCGGCAGGTTCACCCAGACATTGAACGCGCCCGACCGGGTCGGCCAGTGGTTCACGCCCAGCGCCATGACAAACACCGTCAAAGACAACAGCGAAATCAGATAGCTGATACCCGCCGCCGTGCGCACATCTGAAACAAGGGCGGCATCGGTCTGGTCTGGCATCATCAGCACCACCAACCGGACGGGCGAATAGGGAAAATCGATAGAGTGGCCGATAATCGTGCCCACAGCCGTGACAAACTCGGTCAAGGTCGTGGGGTCCGTGTGGCCGCGCATGATGATGGCCAACACCAGCACCGTCGCAAACAACGATCCGAACCGCACGCGGTTAAACGGCGGTGCGTCGCGGAATTCGACAAGACCGGGATAGCTGGATGCATATTCGACAAGCGTCAGGATCGCCGCAAAGATCGCGACCAATGCCACAATTTGCTGCGCGTCCGAACTGGCGTCCGGGACAAGGACAGACGGTGTTACGATCAGCAACACCACAAGAAGTGCGCGCGCGATGGCGCCTGGTAGTCGTGAAACCACAGCCCTAAACCCTCAACTTGGTCTGACACGATACGATGCCGCGCCTTTGTCCCAACTTGATCGCGCCTGTCGGCGCTACCTCAATTGAAAACAGTGTGGCGACAAACCCCTCGCACCGCAACTTACTGTTTAGACAATGGTAAACAGTGTGGCTTTTTCGTGGAAAGGGTGGTGCGAGAATGCATCAATTCCGCGCAACTCTTTAGGCAGTCTAGACGGCAGACCTACATGTTGGGGATCGCCGAAACTCAAACCCAAGGGCGTGCCTGCGCAGCTGTTTCTTCAAACGCATCAATGCTGCCCGCCTTCTCCATCGTCAGGCCGATATCATCAAGGCCCTCCATCAGGCACCGACGCTTGAAGGCATCAACCTCGAACGGGTAGGTGGTGCCGTCCGATGCGGTGACGATCTGCGCATCAAGATCAACCGTCACCCGCGCATTCGCGCCGCGCTCGGCATCCTCCATCAGGGCGTCGACCTGATCTTTTGGCAAAACGATCGGCAAAATGCCGTTCTTGAAACAGTTGTTATAGAAAATATCCGCAAACGAGGTCGAAATCACGCAACGCACGCCGAAATCAAGCAAGGCCCAGGGCGCATGTTCACGCGACGACCCGCAGCCGAAATTATCGCCGGCCACGATGATCTGCGCCTCACGGTAGGCGGGCTTGTTCAGCACGAAATCCGGATTCTCATTGCCGTCCGCGTCATAGCGCATTTCGTCAAAAAGGTTCACACCAAGGCCCGAGCGTTTGATCGTTTTCAGGAACTGCTTGGGGATAATCATATCAGTGTCGATATTCATCAGCGGCATCGGAGCCGCGATCCCGGTCAGTGTCTCGAACTTGTCCATAACACACCCTCTTTGCGAATTGGCCTGCTGATACGCGATCCGGTAAGGGCTCGCAAGATTGCCCTAAGGCGTCTTGAAGGTCAGCGCCGCCCAAAGCGACTTCCACACCGGGCCGGCCTCTGGATCATCATTGTCTAGCGCAACCATCTTGACCGCATCCACCAGATATTCGGTGCCGGGCAGAACCGGCAGGCGTGCGATGCCGTCTTCATCCGTCTGATGCAGCGTGACCGTCACGACACCGCTGGGATCCTTTGCAAAAAGCTCGACCTGCGCATTGGCCCGGGGTTCATTTTCAAACAAGACCTGAACAGGCAGCCCCGCCCCCAGATCATCCGTATACGGATTGGCCAGAGCCACGATTTCAGTGCGCAGACCAACCGGGCGGTCCTGGCCCGCGCCATCCCCCACAGCGATCAGGGCTTTGGCAAAGCGCCGGTAGCTTTCCTTGAACCCGGCCTCTGGCAACCCACGCGCGGCATGCGCGGCAAGCGTATCCGCAAACGCTTTATGCGCAACAAACGCTTCGAATTTGGCCGCCTCGCTGTAGGTTAGGGTGCTGTCGCCTGTTTCATGCACGACGATCCACAACCCTTCATCCTCCAGCGCGCCTTCAAACGCGGGATTGTCCCCGCTTCGCGCGGCAACTGGCACCACCACGTCACCGCGTACCAGATCAAACCGCGTCGCGTTCCGCTCAATATAGCTGAACGCGGCCCCTTTCAGGTTTTCGCCCACGCGGAAGCTTGTTGCGACCTGCTCACCGGGCGAAATCTGGTAACGATCCGGCGATATCCAGAACTCATGCGCAAAAACAGGCTGGACTGACAGCGCAAAACAGAGTGCTGTGACGCAGTATCGTAACATCGAAAGTCTCCGGTATGATGGTTGTAACGAGGGTGGCATGGGTATGCCTGGTGTCAATGTTATTCGCCTGGCCCCTCGCGTCACAAGCGCATGAGGTCCGCCCCGCAGTTGCGACTGTGACGCTCGGCGCAACGGCGGCCGAGGTCGAAATGCGGCTGACGCTTGAACCGCTTGTGGCCGGGATGGACCTGAACGGGCTGGACGATATCAACAACAGCCCGCTTGCGGGTGAACATGACCGGCTGCGCGCGCTGGACCCCGCAACGCTTGAAGCGCTTTTTCGCGAAAACTGGCCACGCATCGCGTCCGGTCTGGTGATGAGGGCGGGGGACACCACGCTTGGCCCTGCGCTGCGAGACGTCGTCATCACACCAGAGCCGGATCTTGAGCTGCCCCGCGACGCCACCCTGACCTTTCGTGCCGATCTGCCTGCGGATGACACGCCCCTCGTGATGGGCTGGGCATCGGAATACGGCCCGCTTGTGATCCGGCAAGGCGACGGCGCAGACGCCTACACCGCTTTTCTGGACCAGGGCACCTTGAGCGACCCCATGCCCCGCGACGGCACAGCCAGGCTGGGCGCAACAGCCGCCTTCGTTGCGTATCTTGTCATCGGGTTCGAACACATCATCCCCAAAGGCCTCGATCATATTCTGTTCGTGCTGGGGCTGTTTTTCTTCAGCCTCGCGATCCGGCCTTTACTGATCCAGGTCACGACATTCACGCTGGCCCATACGATCACGCTTGCCATGGCGACCCTTGGTATCGTGACCGTGCCTGCCAGCGTCGTGGAACCGCTGATCGCGGCGTCCATCGTCTATATCGCGGTCGAGAACGTGATCGGCAGCGCCATGACATGGCGGCGCATCGCTGTGGTTTTTGCGTTCGGCTTGTTGCACGGACTGGGCTTTGCGTCAGTGCTGGGCGATATCGGGCTTGATCCGGCGCGGTTCATAAGCGGGTTGATCGCCTTCAATATCGGCGTCGAGATTGGCCAGCTCGCCGTGATTGCAATCGCATTTCTGGCGGTCGGGATCTGGTTTGGCAAAAAGACGTGGTATCGCCCATATGTCGCCGTTCCGGCCTCGGTCGTGATTGGTCTGGTGGGCGCTTACTGGGCAATCGAACGCGTTTTGGTCTGATGTCGGATTTTCGGTATTTTTAGACAAAAGAAGCCACAAGGACGGCGTGTCATGCTCGGTGGAGGTGCTGCCTTCTGAAGGGGTCGTCATAAGGCGAGGCGCGTTAAGGTTAATGATTGGGGATGGCTTGATGCATCGCAAATCCCAAGAATTTCCGGTTAACAGGGCGCGCGTTTTTGGTGCAATTGCGAGCCACCTTAACCTTAATATCAAGCTAAGACGTCGGGCGGTTCAGGCGGCTTTGGTGTTATGTTAAATCTCAAAAATATACCGGCCACGCCTGTTGGCCAAAGTCCCCGAATAGCCGGTTTCGCATGCGAAACCCTTGGCAGAGCGGATCGGCATCCACGCCTCTATGATATCGTCGCTGTGTGGTTTCGCGTGCGAAACGCCGTGATCGCTGAAGCGTTAGTTAAGCTCCCGCACGTCGGTCAGTTTGCCGGTCACAGCCGCCGCTGCCGCCATCGCCGGAGACATCAGATGGGTCCGCGATCCGCGCCCCTGACGACCTTCGAAATTGCGGTTCGATGTTGATGCGCAGCGCACTTCGGGGCCCAGCTGATCTGGGTTCATCCCAAGGCACATCGAACAGCCCGCCAACCGCCAGTCGAAACCGGCATCCTTGAAGATATCTGCCAGCCCTTCTTCCTCGGCTTGCAGACGCACAAGGCCCGAACCGGGCACGACCATTGCCATGATCCCGTCTTTGACCTTTTTGCCTTTCACGATCTCGGCTGCGGCGCGCAGATCCTCGATCCGGCCATTGGTGCAGGAGCCGATGAAAACCGCGTCAACGTCAACGTCCTGCAGGCGCGTGCCCGGGGTCAGCCCCATGTAATCCAGCGAGCGTTTGGCCGCGTCGATCTTGCCGCCTTCAAATTCGGCCGGGTCCGGGACGGTGCCTGTGATCGGCAGCACATCTTCGGGCGACGTGCCCCATGTGACCACCGGGGCGATGTCTTCGCCCTTGATGGTGATGACCTTGTCGAAATGCGCGCCATCGTCGGAATAGAGCGTCTTCCACCACGCCAATGCCGCTTCCCATTGCGCCCCCTTCGGCGCATGCGGGCGGCCTTTGACATAGGCGAACGTCGTCTCGTCTGGCGCGATGATGCCTGCGCGCGCACCGCCTTCGATGGCCATGTTGCAGACCGTCATGCGGCCTTCCATGGACAGATCGCGGATCGCCTCGCCACAGTATTCGATGACGTAGCCGGTGCCGCCTGCCGTGCCGGTCTCGCCGATCACTGACAGGGTGATGTCCTTGGCGGTGACACCGGGGCGCAGCTTGCCCGTGATCTCGACCTTCATGTTCTTGGATTTCTTCTGGATCAGCGTTTGCGTGGCCAGAACATGCTCGACCTCTGACGTACCGATGCCATGGGCCAGCGCGCCGAACGCGCCGTGGGTCGCGGTGTGGCTGTCGCCACAGACGATGGTCATTCCGGGCAGGGTCCAGCCCTGTTCCGGGCCGATGATGTGGACGATGCCCTGGCGGATGTCATTGACCGGATAGTAATGCACGCCGAACTCGCGTGCGTTTTTATCCAAAGCCTCCACCTGAATGCGGCTTTCTTCGTTGTCGATGCCGTCTTCGCGGTCCCATGTGGTGGGCACGTTGTGATCCGGCACGGCAATCGTCTTGTCCGGCGCGCGGACCTTGCGGCCGGTCATGCGCAGACCTTCAAAAGCCTGCGGGCTGGTAACCTCGTGGACAAGGTGGCGGTCAATATAAAGAAGGCAGGTGCCATCCTCGGCCTCGTGGGCCAGATGAGCATCCCAGATCTTATCATAAAGCGTCTTTGGCGCAGACATGACACAGCCTCCTCTAAGCTGGCAGACAGATATCGCTCTGTTGCCGTAGCTTCAAGATCAAGAGTGATCCAGATGCTGCGCCGCTGCGTAAAGATGTGTATGAAGCAGCTTTTCAAGAAATCCTCCGCCACGCGGACCATCCATCTGGGTCTGATTGGCCTGATGTTTGTCACAGCCCTTGCCGTTTATGCGGAGGCCGAGATGTATCGCGGTTACGAAACACCCCCCTATCAGGTCGTGCGTAGCAATGGTGAGGTCGAGCTGCGCGAATATCAGCCCCATCTGCTGGCCGAGGTGACCGTGCGTGGCAGCCGCTCCAGCGCGATCAGCAGCGGGTTTCGGACGCTGGCCAACTACATCTTCGGCGGCAATATTGAGGCCGAGAAAGTCGCCATGACCGCGCCTGTTGCGCAGACAGCCGCAGCCGAAGGCACGTGGACCGTCAACTTTATGATGCCGTCCGAATACAGCCTCGATACTCTGCCCAAGGCCAAAAACCCTGCCATTCGTTTCACCGAAGCGCCGCGAGAGCGGCAGTTGGTTATCGCCTTTGCAGGGCGCGGCACGGATCGTAACCTTGCCCGGCACACGGATAAACTCCGCACTCATGCCGCCGTCGAAGGCCTGCAGATCGCAGGCGCACCGCGCTATTACTTCTACGACGATCCTTTCACCTTGCCGTGGAACCGTCGCAACGAAGTCGCGTTCTCTGTTCAATAACAACGGCGTTGCACCCTTAAGCCAGCCTGTGCGACGCTTGCGCTGAGGACAGGGATCGGCGGGTATGGAACCAGAAGAAAATGTCACCGAAGAACTGATCGATACCGGGCAAGAGCTTTGGATGCAGATCGAAAGCTTCGCGGAATCGCTGTTGCGTCCGTGGAATGCCTATCAGGTCGGCATCGCGGTTGGTCTTTTCCTTGTTGCTCATCTTCTTAATCGGTTTTTCGCACCTCGCCTGCATGAATGGATGCGCACCCGCGAGGGCTGGCCGAAATGGCGTATCCGCATTCTGGTGCTGATCCATCAGCGTCTCAGGGCGATCCTGTTTGTCACCGTGATCTGGATTGCCGTGTTCATCATGCGCGAGGTCACGTGGCCCAGCCGGTCGTATATCCTAAGCGTGATTGCCACACTGGCCTTTGTCTGGCTTGCCATCGCCTTGCTCAGCCGTCTGATCCGCAATGCCTTCCTCAGATCATTGATCCGGTATGGTTTGTGGATCTTTGCGACGCTGCAGATCCTTGATCTGACCGATACGGCTACCACGGTTCTTGACAGTGCCGCGATTGAATTTGGCGAAACCCGCATCTCGCTCTTGTTGATTATCAACGCGATTGTGATGCTGGGTATCCTGTTTTTCGGCGCCCGTTTCATATCGACCACCACGTCTCAGCGGATCAGCGCAAACGAGGAAATCTCGCCCTCGATGCGGGTTTTGGTCGTCAAGGCGCTGCAAGTCGTTCTCTATGGCGCGGCGTTCTTTATCGGGATGCGGGCCGTTGGCTTTGATCTGACCGGGCTTGCGGTGCTGTCGGGTGCCATTGGCGTGGGCCTTGGTTTTGGCCTGCAAAAAGTGGTGTCGAACCTTGTGTCAGGCGTCATCATTCTGCTCGACAAGTCGATCAAACCCGGCGACGTCATCAGCCTTGGCGACACGTTCGGATGGATCAATTCGCTGGGCGCGCGCTACGTGTCGGTGGTGACACGGGATGGGAAAGAATACCTGATCCCGAACGAAGATCTGATTACCGGGCAGGTCGTCAATTGGTCTCATTCGAACGAATTTGTGCGGCTCGATATCTATTTTGGTACCGCATATGGCGATGATCCCCACAAGGTCCGCGCCATCGCGATTGAAGCGGCAATGTCTGTCGGGCGCGTGCTGAGCGACTACCGCAAGCCGGTCTGCCATATCGTGGGATTTGGCGACAGTTCGGTCGATTACATCCTGCGATTCTGGATCAAGGACCCCACGGGTGGCCTGACCAATGTGCGCGGCGCCGTCTATCTGGCGCTGTGGGACGCGTTTCAGGCCGAAAATATTTCGATCCCGTTCCCGCAACGAGAGATCAAGATGTTGGGGGAAGAACCCGCGAAAGCACTCGATTAAGCAGCATTTCTAAATTGCGAATAAGTCGCAACTGCATTGACTTTGCGAATGGTTTGCAATATCAAGCGAGGGACCTATTTCGTTTTTCACTTGGATCTCCGCGAAAGGATGCCCCGACAATGCTGACGAAACGCCACTTTTTTGCGACGATTTTGGCTGCGGGCCTAAGCTTGACTGCCGGGTTTGCCAGCGCGGAAGACAAACTGAAAGTCGTCTCAACGACCGGGATGATCGGCGACGCTGCCACGCAAGTTGGCGGTGATCTGATCGAGGTCCAGACGCTGATGGGGCCGGGCGTCGATCCGCATGCCTACCGTCAGACGCGCAGCGATATCGTTGCGATGGGCAATGCCGATCTGGTGCTGTGGCACGGTCTATATCTGGAAGCCCAGATGGAAGAGTTCATGGGCGAACTGGCCGGCCAGACCTCGGTTGTGGCTGTGGCCGAAACGCTGCCGCGCAACTTGCTGATCGGGCATGATGATTACGACGATAAATTCGATCCCCATGTCTGGATGAACCCGAACCTGTGGGCGCTTGTCGTGGCCAATGTGCGCGACGCGCTGATCGTGCAGGCCCCCGAACATGAAGAAACATTCCGCGCCAATGCCGATGCGCATTTGCAAGAGCTTCAAGGGCTTGCGGGCTATGCAAGCAATGTCCTTGGGTCGGTGCCGCCCGAAAGCCGGGTTCTGCTGACCGCGCATGACGCGTTCAACTATTTCGGTTCGGCCTACGGGTTTGAAGTGATGGGCATTCAAGGCATCTCGACTGAATCCGAGGCCGGTTTGCAGCGCATTTCAGAACTCGTCGACATGCTGGTCGAGCGCAACATCCGCGCGGTCTTTGTTGAAAGCTCTGTCTCGGATCGTAACATCCGCGCGCTGATCGAAGGGGCGGCCGCCGAAGGGCATACCGTCGAGATCGGGGGCGAGCTGTTTTCTGACGCCATGGGCGAAGCTGGCACATATGAAGGCACGTATGTGGGCATGATTGACCATAATACGACAACGATTTCGCGGGCGCTGGGTGGCGAAGCTCCGGCCCGCGGTATGTCCGAGATGCTGAACTGATGGATATGCGCACCCCCCTCGCCTTGGCGGCCAATAACGGCCATATCCCGCGCGATATCGCCAAGATTGATGCGCCCTTGGCCGTCCGCGGCATGACTGTGTCTTATGGCGAAAAACCTGCGATCTTTTCGGTGGATGCGACGTTTGAAGCCGGAAAGATGACCGCGATTATCGGACCGAATGGCGCGGGGAAGTCGACGCTGTTGAAAGCCGCGCTGGGCGTCATCCCCAGCCTGTCCGGTGAGGTCAGCGTGTTTGGCAACCCTCTTGGTGTGGCCCGCGACCGGATCGCCTATGTCCCGCAACGGGCGAGCGTCGATTGGGATTTCCCGACGACCGTAATCGACGTTGTCATGATGGGGCTTTATCGCAAGACCGGGCTTTTGAGCCGCCTGACCGGGGCGCATCGCGCCCATGCGATGGCCTGTCTGGACCGTGTCGGCATGGCTGATTTTGCAGATCGTCAGATCGGGCAATTGTCGGGCGGACAGCAACAACGCGTGTTCCTGTCGCGTGCGCTGGCGCAAGAGGCAGACCTTTATCTGCTGGACGAACCCTTCGCCGGTGTCGATGCCGCGACCGAGCGGGCGATCATTGATGTACTGGCCGGGCTGAAAGCCGACGGTAAGGCAGTTGTCTGCGTGCACCATGATCTGGCCACGGTCAGCCGCTATTTCGATAACGTCTTCCTGATTAACGTGCGGCGCATCGCGGAAGGCCCTGTGACGGCTGTATTCACGCCTGAAAACCTGCACGCCACGTATGGCGGGCGGTTGGCGACCAGCCATATCGACCAGCTTGATCTGGTCGCCGGAGCCTGATGGACGCTTTCCTCAACGCGCTCTTTCTGGGCGCTGGCTATAACGCGGCTTTGGTGGGGATCGGAGCCGCGCTGCTTGGATTTGCAGCAGGCGCATCCGGCACCTTCCTTTTTCTGAGAAAGCGCGCGTTGGTCTCGGACGCGGTGGCGCATGCGACGCTGCCGGGGGTCGGGCTGGCCTTTATCGTCATGGTCGCGCTGGGGTTCGATGGGCGCAGCCTTGTGGGCTTGCTGGCTGGATCGGCGGTGACAGCGGCAATCGGGTTGGTGCTGGTCGAATGGATGTCGCGCAAGACGCGCCTGTCGGAAGATGCCGCGATTGGCGCAGTGCTGTCGGTCTTCTTCGGCATCGGGATCGTCTTGCTCACGGTGATCCAGACGATGAGCCAAGGGCGGCAGGCCGGTTTGGAAGGGTTCCTGTTGGGATCCACCGCAGGAATGCTGTTTCAGGACGCGGTCGTGATTGCTATCGGTGGCACGCTGGCCGTTGCAGCAACCTTCATATTGCGCCGCCCGATGACGCTGGTGGCGTTCGATCCGGAATACGCGGCGGCCTCGGGCTATGACGTGCGCAAGATTGATCTGGCGATGATGGGCTTGGTCATGGCCGTCACGGTGATCGGGCTGAAGCTGGTCGGGCTGATCCTGATCGTGGCAATGCTGATTATTCCCGCCGTGACAGCGCGGTTCTGGACCGAAAAGAGCGACACGGTGATCTGGTCAGCGGGCCTTTTGGGCGCGGCATCGGGCTATGTGGGGGCGGCGATCTCCGCCTCGGCCCCAGCACTGCCCACCGGGCCGATCATCGTCCTCGTCAGTGCGGCTTTGTTTACGCTCTCGCTCTTTTTTGCCCCGGCGCGCGGGGTTGCGGCGGCGGTGATCCGGCGGCAGCGCTTTCAGGCACGGGTGCATCACCGGCAGGGGTTGCTGGCGCTTGCGCGGCAAGAACCAATCCACGACAAGCTGACGCTCAAAGTGCTGGGCCGCGATGGCCTGATCCGCCCCGATGGTGTCGCCACCGATACAGGCCGCGCCATGGCCGCCAAGGTCGCGCGCGATGAACGCCGCTGGGACGTCGCGCGCGAGGTGCATCACGATGTGAGCCTGACGGGCCGCTATGACGGGCTGACCCCGATTGAGGACGTCTTCACCCCCGATGAGATCGCGCAATTCGACGTGGTAATCGGCAAGCCGACCGCAGTGGAGGGCACGTAGATGGGCGCCGAGTTCGTTCAATTCTCGCTCACGCCGATCCTGATCGGGATCCTGGCCTCGATTGCCTGTGCGCTGCCGGGCAACTTTCTGGTGCTGCGCAAACAGGCGCTGATTGGCGACGCGATCAGCCATGTGGTTTTGCCGGGCATCGTGGTCGCGTTCCTGATTACCGGAAGCGTCGCAGCGCTTCCGATGCTGCTGGGCGCGGCGGGTGCGGCGATTGTCGCAGTGATCCTGATCGAGGCGATCAAACGGCTGGGCAATATCGAACCCGGCGCCGCGATGGGCGTCGCGTTCACCTCACTTTTTGCAGGCGGTGTTTTGTTGCTTGAGCAATCAGACACGTCCTCAGTCCATCTGGACGTCGAACATGCGCTGATGGGCAATCTCGAAAGCCTGATCTGGTTCAAGGCGCAAGGCTGGTCTTCGCTGTGGGATCTTGAAGCGCTGGCGGCACTGCCCCACGAGCTGGGGCGCATCGCGGTCGTGTGTGCTCTGGTGATCGTGCTGACAGTGATCTTCTGGCGGCCGCTCAAAATCTCGACCTTTGATGAAAGCTTTGCGCAGGCACTGGGTTTGCCCGTGGGCGCAATCGGCTTTGGCCTTGTGGTCACGGCTGCCGTCGCAGCTGTTGCGGCGTTTGATGCGGTTGGATCGATCATCGTGATCGCGATGTTCATTTGCCCGCCAGCGGCGGCGCGCCTCATGACGAACCGTTTAGAGACACAAGTGACGTGGAGCATCGTGTTCGCAACGCTTTCGGCGATCCTTGGCTATGTTTTCGCAGGTTACGGCCCGCTGTGGTTTGGCGCACAAAACGCCGTCAGTGCAGCAGGTATGATCGCAACGGTATCCGGCATCATCCTTGCGTTGGCCTGCCTCTTTGGCCCCTACCGGTCCCGCATTGGTGTCGGACGCGAAGAGGCCGCTTAACCGACTAAACCGCTCGACTTGCCTGCGGGATTGAGGGTATCTCAAACCGATGGCCCTTTCAGAGACACAGACCAGCGCACAGCCCAGCCTGGCGCGCAGAACCAGCCGCATTTCGGCGCTTGGCATCGGCGCGGCAGTGCTTGCCGCATTGTGCCTTCTGCCGATGCTGGCGGTGCTTTACTCGGCCGCGACGACCGGCACCGACACGTTAAGCTCGCTTAGTCAGACCGTTTTGCCACGCTATGCCGCCACGACCGTTTTGCTTGTCGCGCTTGTGGCGCTTGGCACGTTTGCCATCGGGACGGGAGCGGCCTGGCTTGTCAGCATGACAGACTTCCCCGGTCGCCGCATGTTCGAGGTTGCTCTGGTGATCCCGCTCGCCTTTCCGGCCTATGTGATGGCCTACGCCTATACCCATGTGCTGGACCATCCCGGCATCGTGCAAAGCACCCTGCGCGATATGACAGGATGGGGTCCGCGTGACTATTGGTTCCCCGAAATCCGGTCGGTTGGCGGCGCTGCGCTGATGCTGACGCTGGTGCTCTATCCTTACGTCTACCTGCTGGCGCGCACGGCCTTCATGGGTCAAAGCGCCAGCACGTTCTTTGCCGCCCGCGCGCTGGGCAAAACCCCGACGCAGGCATTCTTTCAAGTGTCGCTGCCGATGGCCCGGCCCGCGATTGCCGCAGGCGTCTTGCTGGCCACGATGGAGACGATTGCCGATTTCGGCACGGTCTCCTATTTCGGCGTGCAGACCTTTGCCACAGGCATCTACACCAGCTGGATCGGGATGGGCGACCGGGGGGCGGCCTCGCAACTGGCGCTGGGCCTTTTGGCCTTTGCGCTCATCCTTGCGGTGCTGGAACGGCAAAGCCGGGGCGAGGCGAAATATCACGCCAGCAAAGCCGAAACGATGGGTCGCTTGCATCTGACAGGGGCGCGGCGCGCAGGCGCAGTCCTGCTTTGTGCCTTACCCGTTCTGTTCGGGATGATCCTGCCAACCATTGCCTTGATCCTGATGGGCCTTGGGTCCGAACAAGACCTGCTGAGCCGCCGTTACATCGGCTTCATACAAAACTCGTTGACGCTGGCCAGCATCGCAGCAGTGCTCACGGTCTGTGCCGCAGTCGTTCTGGGTTATTTCCAGCGGGTCTATCCCGGCGTCAAAGCCACCGCCGCGATGTATGTCGCGCGGCTGGGGTATGCTGTGCCGGGCGGTGTGATCGCCGTCGGCCTGCTGGTGCCTTTTGCCGCTTTTGACAACGCGGTGGACGCGTGGATGCGGTCCACGTTCGATATCTCGACCGGGTTGTTGCTGACCGGGTCGATCTGGTTGCTGATTGCGGCCTACATGATCCGCTTCATGGCGGCCGCCCTGGGATCTTACGAAGGGGGGCAAGCGGCGATCAATGCGAATATGGACGCCGCCGCCCGCGTGTTGGGCAAAAGCGCCTACGGCACCTTGCGGCGTGTGCATTTACCGATCCTCACGCCGTCGCTTTTGACCGCGCTGCTGATCGTCTTTGTCGATGTCATGAAAGAGCTGCCCGCAACGCTTATCATGCGGCCTTTCAACTATGACACGCTTGCCGTGCAGGCCTACCGCCTTGCGTCGGATGAGCGGCTTGAGGGGGCGGCTGTGCCCAGTCTGGTGATCGTGTCTGTGGGCCTGATCCCAGTGATCCTTCTGTGCCGTCGCGTGGGGCGTCGGCGATAAGCGATTTACCGGTGCGTTTTGAGCGCTTACGTTTATGTCAAAAGAGCCGGAGAGATCATGCATCACCCTTTGAAAACCAGCTATGACGTGGTCATCGTAGGCGGTGCAATGATGGGATCGTCGACAGCATGGTTCCTGACGGAAAACCCCGATTTCGACGGCTCGGTATTGGTGATCGAGAAAGATCCGACCTATGAATTTGCGTCCACAACGCACACCAATTCATGCATGCGCCAGCAATTCAGCACCGAGATTAACGTGCGGATTTCGCAATTCGCGGCGGACTTCGTAAACAACTTCCGTGAGCGTATGGGAGGCGACCCGCGGGTGCCCGAGCTGAAGATCCAAAGCTATGGCTACATGTATCTGGCCGATACCGATGCCTTTGCAGACATCCTGCGCGAGAACCAGAATGTGCAACGCACCGCCGGGGCCGCCACGGTCTTGATGACACCCGATCAGATCAAGGCGGCTTATCCGTTCTACAATGTGGATGACATCAAGCTGGGCTCGATCAACACGGTGGACGAAGGCTATTGGGATGGCATCACCGTCTTTGATTGGTGGCGCAAATCCGCAAAGGAGCGTGGGGTGGAGTATCACACCGGCGAGGTCGTCGCGATGACGCGCAATGCCGCCGGAACCCGTGTGGAAAGCGTGACGCTGGCCTCGGGCGAGGTAATTGGGTGCGGTCAGGTCGTCAACGCCTCGGGCCCCCGCGCGGTCGAAACGGCGCGCATGATCGGCGTTGAGATCCCGGTTGAGCCCCGCAAGCGCTTCACATGGATTTTCAGCGCCGAGCAACCGCTGGACCGTGACTTGCCCCTGACGATTGATCCTTCCGGCGTGCATTTTCGGCAGGACGGCAAGACGACGTATCTGGCAGGCGGGCATTCTGCGCATGACCCGGCGGTGGCTTACGATGATTTCACCATGGATCATGCGCTGTGGCAGGACCATATCTGGCCCATCATCGCCACCCGCATCCCGCAGTTCGAGGCGATCAAGGTCATCAACGAATGGGCGGGGCATTACGCCTATAACACCTTCGATCACAACGCGATTGTCGGTCCGCATACGGAGGTTGAGAATTTCATCTTCCTGAACGGCTTCTCGGGCCACGGCCTTCAGCAATCGCCTGCGATGGGCCGCGGCACCGCCGAATGGATCACTTACGGCACGTTCAGCTCGCTTGATCTGACGCCATTCCGCTACGACCGAATTGTGCAAAATGACATCTTGCTGGAAAAGGCTGTCATCTAAACCCTTGCGCTGCCTCGGGAAACGGCCTATCCGCCGCGCTTTGGCGGGAAATACGCGCAAAAGTTGAGATTTCACCAGACGGGTGTTATCTTTGATCTATGCCCAGCGTCGGGGCCCTGTCGGCGTGCCACTCAGGAGGACAATGAACTGTCTCTTTCTGCTCAAGCGGGCAACACCGCTTCCCAAGGCCAGCCGGTAATGGCAGGTCAAAAGGACATCTCCAGCGAGGAGCTCCTCGCACGCATCCTGAAATCACTGGACGACGACAAGGCCGAAGATGTGGTCCAGATCGACCTGCGCGGCAAGTCCGAGATGGGCGACTATATGGTCGTCTGTTCCGGTCGTTCGACACGTCAGGTCACCGCGATTTCCGAGAAGCTCGTGGATGCGTTGAAACAGGAATACGGACGGCTTTGTAAGGTCGAGGGCAAGGGCGCAGGCGACTGGGTTCTGATCGACACCGGCGACGTGATCGTCCATGTGTTCCGCCCCGAAGTGCGCGAGTTTTATCAGTTGGAAAAGATGTGGCTGCCCGCTAGCGAGCAAGCCCAATCTAACTAACCAATGCGCCTTCACATCTGCGCCGTAGGCCGCCTTCGGGCGGGGCCTGAAGCTGCGCTAACGGGCGATTATCTGACACGGTTTGACCGCACCGGGCGGGCGCTTGGGCTTGGCCCTGCCCAAGTGATCGAGGTCGAAGACAAGAAAGGCGGCGGCATGGCGGCGGAGGCTGCGCTGCTGCGCAAGGCTCTGCCCAAAAGCGCCAAGCTGGCCGTGATGGATGAGCGCGGCAAGGTGATGACGTCGCCTGACTTTGCCAAGCAGTTGGGCGACTGGCGCGATACCGGCACCTCTGACCTCGCGATTGTCATCGGCGGCGCCGACGGCATTGCACCAGAGCTGCGGGCGGAGGCGGATTTCGCCCTCTCCTTCGGCAAGATGGTCTGGCCACATATGCTGGTCCGCGTGATGCTGGCCGAACAGCTTTATCGTGCTGCCTCAATCCTTGCGGGCGCCCCCTATCACCGCAGTTGAAACCACGCTAGAACGCTGCTCAACAAACAGGAGCAGTCCATGACCAAACCCGTCGTTTTGTGCATCCTCGATGGCTGGGGCGCGCGGGCCGAGACCGAGGGCAACGCCCCCGCTTTGGCCAAAACGCCCAACTTTGATCGCATTATGGCGGATTGCCCAAACGCAACCTTGCTGACACACGGGCCGGATGCGGGCCTGCCCAGCGGGCAGATGGGCAATTCGGAAGTGGGCCACACGAATATCGGCGCAGGCCGCGTGGTGGCGATGGATCTGGGGCAGATTGATCTGGCGATTGAGGACGGCTCTTTCTTTGAGAATGACGCGATCCTTGCCTTCATCGACACGCTGAAAAAGACCGGCGGCACCGCGCATCTGATGGGGCTTTTGTCCGATGGCGGGGTGCATGGGCATATCACCCATATCGAAGCCGCCGCGCGGATGATTGCTGATGCAGGCGTGCCGGTGGTCTATCATGCGATCACCGATGGGCGCGACGTGGCCCAAAAGTCTGCCGACCGCTTTCTAAGCAACCTGAAGCTGCCCGATACCGCCCGGATCGGCACCGTCATCGGCCGCTACTTCGCACTGGATCGCGACAACCGATGGGAACGCGTGGCGACAGCCTATGACGCCATCATGCACGGCAAGGGCGCGCCTGCAAAGACTGCGGCAGAGCCAATCGAAGCCGCCTATAGCGCTGATATCACAGATGAATTTATCCCCGCGACGGTGATTGGCGACTATGCGGGGATGACCGGGAAGGATGGCCTATTCTGCCTCAATTTCCGTGCTGACCGCGCGCGTGAAATTCTGGCAGCGATGTGCGACCCTGCTTTCGATGCATTTGATATCGGGGATCGCCCCGCGCTTGCCGCGCAGCTTGGCATGGTCGAATATTCTGACGCCCACAGCGCCTACCTCGCAACGGCTTTTCCGAAACGCGATATCCAGAACACGCTGGGCGCGTGGGTGGCAAAGCATGGGTTGAAACAGTTCCGGCTGGCCGAGACGGAGAAATACCCCCATGTCACATTCTTCCTGAACGGTGGCATCGAAGTGCCGGAGGAGGGCGAAGATCGCTTCATGCCCCCCTCCCCCAAAGTCGCGACCTATGACCTGCAACCGGAAATGTCGGCCCCCGACGTCACCGCGCAATTCGTGGACGCCATCGGCAAGGGCTATGATCTGATCGTCACCAACTACGCCAACCCGGATATGGTGGGGCATACCGGAGACCTTGATGCCGCGATCAAAGCTTGCGAAGCGGTGGACGAAGGCCTCGGCCAAGTATTGAACGCCCTGGAAAAAGCAGGTGGCGCGATGATCGTCACCGCCGATCACGGCAATTGCGAAGTGATGATCGACCCAAAGACCGGAACGCCGCACACGGCACATACGACAAACCCTGTTCCGGTGATCTTGGTGAATGGGCCAGATGGCGCGCGCCTTGACACAGGCCGGCTTGCCGATCTGGCGCCATCGCTGCTTGAACTGATGGGGCTGGAGCAGCCCCCGGAAATGACCGGACAATCCTTGATCCGCACATGATCCGCATCGTCGCCATATGTCTTGCGCTTCTCGCAGCCCCTGCCCAAGCCGATCCTGCAGAGGCGGCCCAAGCCGCTGCGGATCAGCTGAACGCGGCCTCTGTCGCGCTGCAAGAGGCCGACACAAAACGCGACCGCGTCGCAGCGCTCACGCAGACCGTACAAGCCTATGAGGCAGGCCTGTCCGCGATGCGCGACGGGTTGCGCCGGGCATCGATCCGCGAACAAGCACTGGACCGGGATCTGGCCAGTAAATCGCGCGAAATCGGGCAGTTGCTGTCGGTGCTGCAAACCATCGAAAGCGCCCCGGCGCCCTTGCTGATGATGCACCCAAGCGGGCCTTTGGGCAGCGCGCGCTCTGGTATGATCGTGTCGGATGTGACGCCCGCACTGCAAGTGGAAGCCGCCGCGCTCAAGGCGCAGCTTGATGAAATGCAGACGCTGCGCATCTTGCAGGAAAGCGCGACTGAAACGCTGCGCAATGGCCTCAACGAAGTGCAAACGGCCCGCACCGCGCTGTCGCAAGCGATCTCGAACCGGACCGATCTGCCCCAGCGTTTCACCGAAGATCCTGTCAAAACCGCCATCCTTCTGGACAGCAGCGAAACGCTGGAAGCCTTTGCCAGCGGCTTGTCGGAAATCCCGGTCGACGGGTCGGAAACGCGCGCGCCGTTCAACCCGGTGGCCAAGGGCAGCTTGCCGCTGCCTGTCACCGGCCAATTGCTGCGCGCGTTCAACGAAGCCGACGCCGCCGGTATCCGTCGCCCCGGCGTTCTGATTGCAACCCGACCGCGCGCGCTGGTCACCACACCGGTCGCCGCATCCGTGCGCTATCGCGGCCCGCTTTTGGATTACGGCAATGTCATGATCCTTGAACCCGAGGCTGGCGCGCTGATCGTATTGGCAGGACTTGGCCAAGTGTACGGCAATATCGGCGATGTGTTGCCCGAAGGCAGCGCCGTTGGCCTCATGGGCGGGGCTGTTGACGCGAATTTGACCACAACACCACGAGCGGGTAGCGCCGCTCGCTCAGAAACGCTTTATATAGAGCTAAGAGAAGGCAACGAACCCGTGGACCCCTCAAGCTGGTTTGCGCTGACAAAGGAATGACCATGAAAAAGTTTGTGATGGCCGCGCTTGGCGGCATTGCCACAGCAACCGTTTTGACAACGCAAGTGGCAGGCCCGCTGATCGCACAGGAAGCCGATAATAGTGCATCTGTTTATGAACAACTGGATCTGTTCGGTGATATTTTTGAACGGATCCGCGGGCAATATGTCGAAGAGGTCGAAAGCTCTGACCTGATAGAGGCGGCGATCAATGGGATGCTGACCTCACTTGATCCGCATTCGTCGTATCTATCGCCCGATGATGCCGCCGACATGCGCGTGCAGACGCGTGGTGAATTTGGTGGTCTGGGCATCGAAGTAACCCAGGAAGAAGGTTTTGTGAAAGTCGTCTCGCCCATCGACGGCACCCCTGCGGACGCTGCCGGTGTCGAGGCGGGCGATTTCATCACCCATGTGGACGGTGAAAGCGTGCTGGGCCTGAACCTTGACGAAGCGGTCGACATGATGCGTGGGCCTGTCGGCTCCGAGATTATCATCACCATCGTGCGCGAAGGCGAGGTTGAACCGTTCGACATCACCATCGTCCGCGACACGATCAAGCTGACCGCCGTGCGCACCCGCACCGAAGGCGATACGGTTGTCTTGCGCGTGACCACGTTTAACGACCAGACCTCGCCGGGTCTGGAGGAAGGCATCGCCGAGCAGGTTGAAGAGGCAGGCGGCATCGAAAACGTCAACGGTTTCGTGCTGGACATGCGTAACAATCCCGGCGGTTTGCTGACCGAAGCGATCCGCGTGTCGGACTTCTTCCTGGATAAAGGCGAAATCGTCTCGACCCGCGGGCGTGAGCCCGAAGATGGTGACCGCTTCAACGCAACGCCCGGCGATCTGGCGCAAGGCAAGCCGATCGTCGTGTTGATTAACGGCGGTTCTGCGTCAGCCTCGGAAATTGTCGCGGGTGCGCTGCAAGACCACCGCCGCGCGATTGTCGTGGGCACCAAAAGCTTCGGCAAAGGGTCGGTCCAGACGGTCATGCCCCTGCGCGGTGATGGCGCGATGCGCCTGACGACAGCGCGCTATTACACGCCCTCGGGTCGCTCCATTCAGGCGCTTGGCGTCTCGCCCGATATCATCGTGGAACAGCCGCGCCCGGCAGAGGTGACCGAGGAAGAGGAAGAGAACGCGCGCTCCCGCTCGGAAGCCGATCTGCGCGGCAGCCTGAACAATGACAGTCTGTCCGAGGACGAAGTGCAGCAGATCGAAGCGGATCGCGCGCGCGCCGAACAAGCCGCCGAGCTGCGTGAGGAAGACTATCAACTGGCCTACGCCATCGACATCCTGACCGGCCTGAACGCGCTGGGTCCGGTTGACTAAAAGGAGCGGCCCGGGCACCTGTCCGGGCCAACCACAATGACCCCCGAAGACATTGCAAAACTCCCCTACCGACCTTGCGTCGGCCTGATGCTGGTCAATGGCGACGGGCAGGTGTTCGTCGCCCAGCGCAATGACCGCTACACCGAAGCGTGGCAGATGCCACAAGGCGGTGTCGATGACGGCGAAGACCCGCGCGAAGCTGCTCTGCGCGAGCTGTGGGAAGAAACCGGCCTGACCGCCGACAAAGTCACGGTCGAAGCCGAAAGCACCGATTGGCTGCCCTACGAATTGCCCCATGATCTGGTGCCGCAGATCTGGAAAGGCCGCTATCGCGGGCAAAAGCAAAAGTGGTTCCTGCTGCGCTTTCACGGGGCAGACAGCGATATCAATATCGAGACAGAACACCCCGAGTTCTCGGCCTGGAAATGGGCCGCGCCCGACACGTTGATCGACGCGATTGTGCCGTTCAAACGGGATGTCTATGCCAGCGTTTTGGCAGAGTTTCGCGACAAGCTGTAAGGCATCCTGCAGCGCTGATATGCGCTTCCGACGCTCTGCCTCGGGCACGTTTTCTGCTTCAAACCCATGCAGGGGATACGCCGACGCCATTGCGCTAAGCCGCGCAAACCTCTACCTGATTTCCCCATGGGCAAACAAAAACTCGACACGCAAGCCATTGGCCTTGATGCTGGTTTGGCTTTCACCAAATGGGTGACCGGGGCCGAAAACCTGCATTACGGCCTGTGGGACGGTCTGGATGTGACCGCCGGCAATTTGCGCGCGGCGCAGGATGCGTATACCGACAAGCTCTTCAAGCTGCTGCCATCCGATCCGTGCCGCATTCTGGACATTGGCGGCGGTGCCGGGGAAACGGCGCGCAAGCTGATCGCGCTTGGCCATACCGTCGATATCGTGGTGCCCTCAAAGTTTCTGGCCCAGCGCTGCCGCGCCAATGCGCCAGAGGCGACCGTGCACGAAATGATGTTCGAGCAGTTTCAATCACAGAGTCGCTTTGATCTTTGCCTGTTTTCGGAAAGCTATCAGTATATCCCGCTGGATCAGGGTTTGCCGAAATGCCTGCGTCTTCTTGAACCAACTGGCAAGATCATCATCTCGGATTGCTTTCGAACACCGGCCTACAAGATCACGAATCTGTCCGCAAAAGTTGGCGGCGGGCACCGTGAAAAAGCATTCCGCGCGATGGTTGAAACCCAGCCGGTGCGCATTGCCTTTGAAGAAGACATCACCGCATCTGTCGCGCCGTCCGTCGATCTGGAACAGGGTCTGTTTAACGTCTTTGGCTATGCCGCCAGCCGGATCGACGCAGAACTCTCTGCAAAGCGCCCCAAGGTGCGTTGGCTGATCCACCGCGTTTTGCGCATGCTGATGAATGAACGCAAACGCGCCCGTCTTGATGAACGCCTGAACAAACAGACCCGCAACGCCAAGGCGTTCAAGACATACAATCGTTATCTCATGATGGTCGTTGAACCGACCTAGCGCAGCTTTTGCAGCAATGTCAGCGACGGATAGCCATCCGGCGTCAGCCCACGCGCCTTCTGATACGACCGAATGGCGGCAATCGTGTTCGGACCGATGCGCCCGTCAACGCCCTGCGTGCTGAACCCGGCACGCGTCAACCGTTGCTGCAACTCCTTGCGCTCTGCCGATTTCAAAGCGCGATCCCCGCGCGGCCATGTCGCCTGAAACCCGCGCTTGCCGACGATCCGATCGCTCAGATGACCCACGCCGATCACGTAAGCATCGGCTGCGTTGTACCGCTCGATCACGCTGAAATTCTTGAAGATCATCAAGGCAACGCCCTGAGACCCAGCAGGCAGCAGGATTGAGGCTGAACCGTGGTTCGGCACCGCTTTGCCGTCCAGACCACGCACGCCAAGACGGCCCCACTGATTGGGCATCTTGGTGATCTTGCGGTCCGCCAGCGCATAATCGAACCCTTGCGGAAGTTGCACTTCGACGCCCCAAGGCATGCCTTTGACCCACCCAAACCGCTTGAGGTAATTCGCGGTCGAGGCCAGCGCATCGGTCGGATCATCCGACCAGATATCGCGGCGCCCGTCGCCGTTGAAATCCTGCGCATAGTCCAGATACGAGGTTGGCATAAACTGCGTATGCCCCATCGCGCCCGCCCAACTTCCGGTCATGCCCTGGACGTTGGTATCCCCGTTTTGCAGAATTTTCAGCGCGGCGATCAGCTGTTCTTCAAAAAAGGCGCCGCGCCGTCCGTCATAGGCCAGCGTGGCCATCGCGGGGATCACTTCGGTCTTGCCGCGCACGGCACCATAAGCGCTCTCAAGCCCCCACACGGCCACGACGACTTCTTTCTCGACGCCGTATTTCGCCTCGATCCGGTCCAGCTTGGCCGCATGCTCGCGCAGGGCCGCTTTGCCATTGCTGATGCGACTGTCCGAGACAGCACTGTCGAGGTAATCCCAAAGCGTTTTCGTGAATTCTGACTGATTGCGGTCGCGGCTGATCGCGTCCGCATTATAACGCGCATTGCGGAACGCCTTGTCGAGCGTGGCACCCGTAATGCCCTGCGCCATGGCGCGCTGTCTGAAGCCATCAATCCAGCGCTGGAACCCGATATTCGAAGTTGAGATCTGTTCTTGTGTCACCACCGAGGCCCCCTGCGTCACCGTGGCGTTGCGCGCCGGGCGGATCGTCGGACGGACCGATGTGCCCACCACAAACACAACCGGCTGCGCAGTCACCCGCTCTACGATTGCAGCACGCGATTCCGGTCGGATCGACGTCACCGGAGCCGATGCCATCGCCGCGCCAGCCGTCATCATCAGACCGCCGATTAAAGTCGCCTTGAAACCTGTCATGTGCCTGCTCGCATTTTTGCGTTTCGCGTATGATACAACGATTGGCGTCAATCCGGAAGCAATCAGCGTGTCCGCGCGCAAAAACTTGCGTTACCGGCGGCGCGAGACCTTGCGTTTGACCTTATCGGCCTTGCGCTTGGCCTTGATCTTGCGCCGTTTCGGGCTGCCCCGGCGCGATCCACCGCCCCGCCCCTGGGGCAAGTCCTTGCCGTCCAGTTCCAGCAGATCCAGCATCAGCCCACCGGTCACCGGCACCGCCTCGGACAGCTTGACCAGAACGCTCTGACCCAGCGAAATCTCGATCCCTGTATCAGCGCCCATCAGCGTCTGCGTCTCTGCATCGTGGTGGAAATACTCCGACCCGATATTGCGCATCGGCACCAGCCCGTCAGCGCCTGTTTCGTCCAGCTTTACAAACACGCCAAACCGCGCGATCCCGCTGATCCGCCCAGTAAAGGTGCTGCCCACCCGGTCGCTCAGATAGGCCGCCAGATAGCGGTCGGTCGTGTCCCGCTCAGCCATCATCGATCGACGCTCGGTATCCGAGATTTGCACAGCCGTCGCATCCAGCTCGGCAATATCCTCGGGGCTCAGCCCGTCCTTACCCCAGCCATGCGCCGCGACCAGCGCACGGTGCACGATCAGGTCGGCATAGCGCCGAATGGGCGAAGTGAAATGCGCATAGCTTTTCAGCGACAGCCCGAAATGCCCAAAGTTCTCGGCATTATAATAAGCCTGCGTCATAGAGCGCAGGGTGCTGAGGTTAATCAGTTCGGCAAACTCGCTGCCCGCCGCCGCATTCAGCAACTGGTTCAGATGCCGCGTGTGCAGAACCTGCCCTTTGGCCAGATTGAACCCCGCGGTCTGCGCCGTCTCCCGCAGGCCTTCCAGCTTCTCGGCGGTGGGTTCCTCGTGCACCCGGAACAGCAGCGGCTGACCCTTGGCTTTGAGCGTCTCCGCCGCCGCAACATTGGCGAGGATCATGAACTCCTCGATCAGCCTGTGCGCGTCCAGACGGTCCTTGAAGGCAACCGAGTGTACCTCGCCCTCATCGCTCAGAACGATCCGCCGCTCCGGCAGGTCCAGATCCAGCGGCTGGCGCTTTTCACGCGCCTGACGCGCGGCGTGATAGGCGGCGTAAAGCGGGGTCACGACCTCCTCCATCAACGGCGCGACCTTGTCATTCGGCGCACCGTCGACCGCCTCTTGCACCTCTTCATAATTCAGCGACGCCGCCGACCGCATCAGCCCGCGCACAAACCTGTGCCCAACCAGCTCACCCCCCGCGCTCAACTGCATCC
>ERZ1740060.235-NODE-235-length-42325-cov-5.421079_pt1 | contig 42325 bp, 58 predicted proteins | sample MGYA00581743_ERZ1740060 | MGnify/ENA primary metagenome ERZ1740060 (study PRJEB43018, sample SAMN04849235) | marine metagenome | isolation source: floating plastic debris | place: Pacific Ocean | collected 2008-08-27 | study: EMG produced TPA metagenomics assembly...
AGAGAATAAATTGAATGTTTTGCATCCAGGCTAATGGAGAAATACAGAAATGCAATATTTCAGTCGTAAGCTGCGTATTTTGCTAGCAGAGCTGGACGTGCAAAGTAGGGATTTGGCGGATCTGTTGGGGAAATCAACTCAAACGATTTCACTTTATACTAGCGATAAACACAAAACAATACCAGACCCCGTATCTATCGAAAAATTAAGCGAATACTTTGGACTGCCTATAGAATATTGGTACGATAAAACGCCACCTGTTACAAAATGGACTTATTTGAACAACCAAGACAAAAAGCAAAGAAAGTTCTTGGAGGAGTTGACACCGCGTGAAGTTGAATTTCTAGAAATACTGAATGGCTTGACAAATGACGAGCAGAAGATAGTCAGTAATCTGCTCGGGGGGTTAAAGGATGAATCCAAATCCAAAAGGCATACAGCGACGGCGGGGGAAGATAAGTAAGCAACAAAAGAATATATTAGCAATGTTTCGCAACTCCCCTGAAGCGCGACAAAACAAGACGCTTGAACTAATGAAGCGAATGTCTGAAAAGAAGGCATTCGTTATTTCTGTCTATGGGCGAATTGAATACGCTAATGAACGGGCGCAGATGATTATTGGCTTATCGTTAAATGATTTGGTCGGTAGGAAAATTGTTGACCTGGTTAAAATCGACACTGCTAAAAAGCTTGTTAACAGCAAGGTAGTGGGTATGGCAACAGAGCCATATATACATGAATACCTTAGACCCGATGGTAGTTTGGTCAATATTCGATCAGAAGCCTATACTTTTTGCGTCGATAAAATCAGTTACCGGTTAACGTTCTTGGATATCATGTAATGGTTGTTGTGAGTTGGAAATAAATAGGGGTTTTGATGACACGCATGTCACTTGTTTTGCTGTTTGCGCTCATAGGACTTTGCTTCGCTCAGAACAGCATATATGTAGAAGGCTATTATCGCAGCGACGGAACGTACGTTGCTCCCCACTATCGCTCATCTCCTGACGGTAATTTCTACAACAATTGGTCTACAAAGGGGAACTACAACCCCTATACTGGAAAAGCTGGCACAAAAACAATGCCCTCCCCTAGCACAGCAAAAGACAACAGTGCTTTCTTTGGTCCATTTGAAGATGCTATTAGTCGAATCTCTGAGGAGCGGGCAAGGGCACGAATAGTTGAAGCAGAACATCAGCATGAGCTCAGCATCCAAGAGCAAAGGCAAAAGCTTCAAAAGCGCGAAATGCAGCTGGAATTTCTTGAAAGTATAACAACTAACAAAGTATATGGCCTGCAAACTCGCATAAGTGCCAAGAAAAAGCTTCTGGAGATTTTGGGCCTGTCAAACCCAGCGTTTGAATATGATGAAGCAGTATACACAGCAGGTATACCTCAAGAATTCATGGCTTTTATAGACGAATTCCCAGATAGCGTTCATGCAAAAGTAGCTTTATATGCTCAAAAAGCTCATCCCAGCAATATTATTTCACAGAGTAAATTTATTTCTCTTCAGAAACAGGGCTACAGAAAGCTCAGAGTGCTATACTTAGGGTATTATGCAGACGGAATGCCGGAGGATGTTCTAGTTGTATCTGAGTATTATAGCAAAAATGCAGCTCCAGAGGACTATGTTCAACAGGCAGAGCTTTTTAACAGTTCAATCGAATCATTTTTTATTATAGACAACATTACTCTGTGTGGTGATTGGACAGCTATGCCGGAAAAAATATCTGATGCCATAATCAACAATGCCACAACTAAATGGCAATACAACTATCCCATGATAGCCTACACTCTTCAAAATCAGATCAACGGCTACTATGTCGTAAAAGAATTGCTTCAACAACTGAATCAGTTACCACAGGACAAGAAACGAGCAATACTTGATAAGGCAAAAAAAGAATGGCCTGGCGACTTGAGCGCACAGGCATATTTGATCGAATCCGAATTGAGTAAAACAGGTAACTAAGGCATGATGGCTCGCATAAAACTCCTTTTTGCTGGACAATGGAGACCATTAAAGATTTACTTAGCTGGTCTTTTCGTCTTGGTTGTAATGCTTGTGAATTTACCAGAGTATCAAAGTGCAATTCCGCAAGTTTATTTTACCATCGCCTCAATAGTCTCAGCAGTAAATGGTCATAATTGGAAAATCTGGCAGATGTGGGTTACTGGTTTTGCGATATTTGCCGCTACAATCTTTGGCAGTGGTTTAATTGCTACCTACGTTCAGCCATATTTCCCTATCCCTAACTCACTCAGTTTATACTTGCCTTTGCTTCCGTTTGTGGTATTTTTTTCGTATTACACGATCCCACTAAATCAAAAGAACGAAAAGCCAGCATTATGAGCAAAGTAGTTAAAGTATGGGCGGCAAATGTAACCACCTCCAATAAACACCCACGCCTCATTTATGAGCGTTCAGACGGTTCAAGAAACCAGAAAACACTCCACTGTGATTATAAGACGGCTCAAGCTATCGCGGAAAAGTTGATGGCTGAAATTACAATTGGGACATTTAAGGAAGAAGATGCACCGGCACCTATGCGTGATGCTGTTTCAGTTGCACGGCTGCGCGACGATTACCGGCATTGGAGGCTTAAACAAAAGTTATCGCCTCACACAGTCGATGCTGATGAACATTTTTGGAGTGCATGGCAAAATGCCGTTTCTGTTCCAAATGTAAAATCAGTCAGTTCCGGGCATGTTGAAAGATTCAAGAAGGCTCTCAACAAACGCGGATTAAAGCCGAGATCTATAAACCGGTATTTAGCAAGCGGGTCCAGCGCATGGGAATTTGCAAAGAAAAAAGGATGGGCTACCACTAACCCATTTAAAGAATCAAGCAAAATGAAAGTGCCGTTTAAGGATCGAGACATAAAAACATATTCAACTGGAGATATAAGGCGAATTGTTCAATACTTTTCGTCTGAATCACTCCCACCTCATCAAAAACTAGCTGTATTATTTGCACTGGACTCCGGGGCGCGTCCTGACGGGATTACTACCTGCAGCATTAAAGAAGCGATGTATGATGAAGTTGACGGGGTAGAAAGGATGTTTATAACTCTTCACGAAAAAGGTCAGGACGGAGTAAAAAAAACACGCCATGTTCCCGCTACAGACAGAGTAATTAAAATTATCAGAACAATGCAGAAGCAGTATAGCGATGTGCCTGCCTATCTCCGAAAATATATACCCAGGCATCAGAACCGCATAAAGATTTACCAGAAACGTGCGGATGCAGGGATAATATTTTGGATGATGCCCGAACCCAAAGCCATGGCAAGATTTTGGCTAAGGTTTAGAAACCGCGCCGGGCTTGAAAAATCGTTTGGAGATTTCTACGATTTACGCCATACCTTTGCAACGCGCCTGGGGGCTATTGGTGCTCGGGAATATATTATAAAGACATTGCTGGGCCACTCTCTAGCTGGCGATGTTACGACAGCTCACTACCTAAAAGCACAAAGCCCGGAACTGGTCGCAGCGATTGATGCGATGCAGAATTATTACGGAAAAGGCAAAAAGCCGCGCATCGTGAAACATAATTTTAGTGGTGTATAGATGGTGAATATCACCACCAGAATGATAAGACTCAACTTAAAGACCTGTTTTTTCTGTATCTGATACCACTGACTGACTGCCAAGGCACTCCACTCGTAATGAAGGGGTCAGCGGTTCGACTCCGCTCAGTGGCTCAAGTAAAACGCCAATAAAAACAACAACTTAGAAAACAAATCATCACAGTAGGAGTTGCTGGATAAATCCACCACCACAGAAAAAGTCATAAAATACACTAAAAAATCCAGATAGTTTGGTGGTGTATTGGTGGTGAAGTAAAAATTAGCTCTTGAAATCTTTATAGCCGAATTGTATACTTAAGTGCGATTCAGTTGTTACTATATTCCAAAGTAACCCCTATCAACGGACTAGAACCCACCTTTTGGTGGCAACTGGATCGCACCGTTGGTAGGGGCTTTTTTATTGGAGCAAGTCATGATTAACTCAAAGAAAAATGGTTTTTCGCTTCGTCAGGGCATTACTGCATTTGTGGCTTTGGTTTTTGTGGGGGTCATTTTTTACAGCGCCCTATTTACTGCTGGAACTGTTCAAACTCGGGTACTTTGGTCTCCATACCTAGTCTACGGTTTGGCACTTGCTTTTTCAGGCATTCTGGTTGTCTCGATGTTTGTACGCCTAGTTATTCCAGGGCTTCGGGGGTTAAGTTATTTTGTGACATACGGTATCGTTTTGTTTGGCATAGTTGGCGCAGCAATCCTGATGAGCAAAAACGACTCTACAAAGAATCAGGAATCAGACCAGTATTTAATGCAAAAAAGAAAAGTAGACTCTTTTTTAAAGGCCGCAGAGCAAAATGATTCATTGGCTGCTGCAATGTTGGCTGTGGGGCAAAAAGGTAATGCCAGGTATTATAAAAATCTTGCCAATCAAAACAGAAAAGATTATAAAGATGCTAGTGCTAAGTTTGAAGTAGTTGGTGTGTCTGCTGCGCATGCTGACAATTCGTTTTTTGCTGGTCTTTCCGATTCCTTCAATATCTCAGATCTTTGGTTTCCAGTTTTAATGGGAGTGCTTTTAAGAGCTGTAATCGACCACTCTGCTCATATGATCTTGGCTGTTCTGATGCTGCTAAGTGGATTGTTGACTTGGGCACGAAACGAGCATGGGGAAATTGGCCTTTACCCCACTCAATTGTGTGAGAAAATTTTTCCATTCTCAAAACTTGCTGGTGATATACAGGAGATTGGTGTCACTGTTGCCAGTGTTGGGCAAGATACAAAAAAGAAATCCACGCCAGCTCAGCGTAGGGAATGGATTAAAAAAATGATTGGCAGTGGCTCTATTATTACACCAGAAGACTTAGAAGCTGAGTTTGGGGTGTCGTTGGCAACGGCATACAACGACCTAAAGCCGTTTAAAAAAGATGATAAGCAGTTTGGATTTAATTAGAAAATTCTGTTCTAAATTTTTCTAGTTTTTTCTAAAACGCATTTTAATACCCCATAAAAGGGAGATTCTAGTGCCTATTCTTACAAATTCCAAGAAAATAAAAGCATGTGCAATTAGAAATCTAAAGTTTATTCCACTGTTCTATATACTCGCACTTTTCCAAACTGTAAATATTTTTATTCTAGTTGCTACTGCAGTCTTTCATTTGTGGTCACTGTACTATGCTAACATGAAAGGCACCTCGCATATAGATATTCATGGCTATAAAAAGCCGGATTTCAAAAACATCCCAAAAAACAAAAGCTGGGTGTATGTTCTTTACTCACCAGATTTAGAGCAAATCAAAATAGGTTACTCTAAGAATCCAAGTAAAAGGATCGCATTTTTAAAAAACTCCGTCGGATCAAAGCTATACTTGGTTGGACTATATGAGGGGACAATGCATGATGAACAATCTATACATGGAGCTCTGAGTAAATACAGGATGAATGGAGAGTGGTTTTCTGTTACTGGTATAGCGTTGTTTTTGTTAAGAGCGTATGTAAGTGGTCGGGCGAACCATGCAAAGCTAATAGCTTTTAGGGGAGCAATATGAACACCCCATACGAACAAAAAGTGCAGGGCGGTAAGTGGGTTTACTTTCCAGATGCACCCACTGCACCACCGCAACAGAAAAAAAAGAACCCCAGTAAGCAGAAAGGGAAGGGGAAGAAGAAAGTAAACTGGTTTAAGGGGCTTATGGACGTGGTGCGCACATTGGCCTTTTTAGTTATTGTAATCTGGTGTGCTTGGATGGTTTACATTTTTATTCAGCACCCAGAATATTACCAAGCGAAGCAACAGGGCCTAAAAAAAACACAGCAAAAAGTAACGCACGTAGATGGTGTGCCGATTGGCCCCTACCATCCGGATTACGAAAATTAACCCACTCCCCTGCCCCGCAAGGATGAAGCGCATCCCGGCGCACGGGGTAGGGGAGAATTGGGGAATAATTCTATGACTCGATTAAAAGCAAAAAGACAAGTAAGTATTGGCGATGCTGAAAGTTTGCTTGTTACATTGGAAGATATAATACAAAACCAGCTTGCGCAAATGCCTGGAGTTGTATACCCGGTTCAGGTGGTTGTTGAATTGTGGGCTGGAAAAAGATTAATTGGTATTGAGCGGTGCATGTTTGAGGCACTGCCCTACTCTACTGGAGGATAGCGGCGTGAAGGTGATAATTGCAGGATCAAGGAAGCTTTACCCCAAATATGAAGACGTGTTTACCGCAATGACTTTGTCAGAGTTTGATGTTGTAGAAATTGTGTCTGGAATGGCTAGGGGTGTTGATACTGTTGCAGCTATGTATGCAAGAAAGTATCCAAAGAGCTACAGTCTGAAAAAATTTCCCGCAGATTGGGAAAAGCATGGCAAGCGTGCCGGATACATCCGCAACTCAGAAATGGCTGAATACGCTGACGCGCTTATTGTGATTCGCAAAGAGCGCAGCCGTGGCACTGATATGATGATTGAGATTGCTACTAAAAAGGGAATGCCAGTTTATATACATGAGCTAGAAAAATAGCCCCCACCGCTAGGCAGGGGCCCTGACCTTTTTACAAGTCGGTTAAGCTGATCCCCGTTCTCTGGCTCAAATAGCTCCTTACAGTATTGATTTTAGTCGTACTGCTTGCCTCTTTAAATATCAGTAATTCCACTACACTTATATCTGCATGCCTAGTTTGTGAAGATGGTTCGCAAGCTATATGTAGATCAATACCATCTACGGTTCCAGTTAGTGGGCTACCGTCAGTCCCATAACTGGTCGTCGTTATACTAAGCTCGGTATTGTCGTGAATAAACCTGCTATTGTCTTTGTTGGGTGGAAGAACCCAAACGGCAACAAAATAATCAGTCGGCAGTGTCCCACCGCCTGAACTCCATCCCCATGCACGGGTAGTTGTGTTGTCTGCAATATTGGTGTTCGTGGTATAGGAATTGGCACTGACTTCAATTGAAAAACCAGATGTGGATTGTGCAGCGCCTAAAGGTTTATTTCGCAAGAAACTCTGCAAAGTGGTCTGGTCATAGATTTTGAATACCATAAAAATCGTATACCCAACAGTGGACTGCAGGCTGGCGTTGTCTGTAATAGATGCATGTTCAGAGCTTGAAGAGTTGAACCTAATCGCAGGTAACCCGTTAAGTTCGTTCGCTATGCTGGATGAGCCTGTAAGCGTCGCATCGTTTCCGTGTCCCGTTTGGTCGGCCCATGTTGTGCTGTAGCCCTCATCAGCTTTTAACCAAAGGGATAGGTTTGTAGTATCTGAAAGTGTTGCATTACTGCCAGAGCTGGCACTACCTGCTGGCCGGACGGAATAGCTAATATATTCTTGGGCCGATGTAGGTAAGGTCAATAGTATTAGTATAGCAAAAATTAGATTTTTCATCAGTTTGAACTCCTTCCCATTTCAAACCAAAATGGACTGCTGTCAGAGTCCGACACCCTATCATACATAAGTTGCAGCACATCATCTTGGTTTGGTGTCCAGTCGCCATTTAGCTTAAGATTTTTTCCATCTTTTACTTTCACACCCGTATAATTCGCATCACGCATAAATAGCGTAATCACAGTGCCCAATTCCACATTGGCAACACTTATGGTATCAATAACCACGTTAGTCTGGTTTATATGGTATCTCTGAACATAGGATAGTGGCGTAAAAATGGAGTCTGTTGCTGTCTGAGTATACCAGGCAGTGTTGAAACTGTTAATAGTTTGAATACCCGTGCTTGCGACACTTGAAAAGGTGTATTGCTGCCTGGCTAAATCAGGCGTGTTGTTAAGCAGGTAGAATGATTCATCTAAGGTCGCACCAACAGAATTCAGTAAAGATGTCGTTACATTGTGAAACCGGTTTCCATCTATCGTAACAGAGTCGATAGTGCCAGATGCAAACTGTATACCGTTGGCGTAGTCGTAAATATCACAGTCGCGGATCACTAGGCCGCGTCCACCTGTGCCGGTTGATTGAGCAATGCGAATACCGACTGTTCCGCTCGGCCCTTTGGTGATTTTGCATCCAATGAGTTCGATCCCTTCGGCATATCCATTGATCTCTACAGAGCGTTCTTGGACTCCAGTAGAGTTACCGGTAAATTCAACATCGATAAATTTAATATTGGCATCATACAGGCTATCGTTTAACGACGTTTTAAGGGCTATATCCGTGCTGATAGCACCACCACGCAGGATACCATCTCTGAAAGTAACGTTACTGGTTCCCTTAAGAATAGTTGCCGTTGAGCCGTCAAAGTTTTGAACGAAAATATTGTCGTTACTTGCGACATTGAAGGCAAAGGTTTTACTCTCATTTGTCGGTGATTGGCGTATGTTATATGCCTCAACATTCTGGCAGTGAAAAAAATCCACTACGGCATCACCCGTATTTAAATTTCGCTCTCCTTTTAAATAAACATTTCGTATAACGATGTCATTGCTATATGCAGGCTCCACTAAATCCTGAGCCATTATATTCTCACCAATAACATCCTCAATGATGCCTTTATTCATGTTTCTGACAATGATCCCTTCGCCAACTGAATCTAACTGCACATCCTTGGTAATACCGTTAAATATGGAGTCGCCAAGCTGAATAGCCATACCAATGTGATTGCGTGCCCTGAATGGCTCAACATGGATATTTTCAATCGAATCCTGAGAGCTAACCGTAAAACGCAACCAATAGATTCCACCGCCTATAAAACCACTGGCCCATCCGGTTTGCCCGGCATAGTTGCCTTCTAGCCAAATGTGTTTATCCATCTTCACGCGCCAATTGTCGCAATCGTAGAAATCAAAATACGCCTTGTTGTGGCCCGTTGTAATGGTTCCATCTTTAATCTTGATCGTCTGCTTTATCTCGAATGTATTACCGTCTACGCCCGAAACAGCTACCTGCGTATTGTTCCCGGTTCTGCTTAACAGATATTCACCGCCGGGCGTTACGGCATCGGCGATAACTGTGATACCTTCCAGGTGGCTTAAAGCTGCTTGAAACTCAGCATGATCCCCATCAGTATCAGAATCATCTGCACCAGCCCAAGAGACTTTTAGCAGGCCCGGAAACTCTAACCAAGCATTGCGCACCCATTGCTTGCCAGTAACCGCAGAACCAAAGGCAATGATCCCCTCTTTGTAAGTGCTATCCATATAGGTGAACCAGCCACCACCGACGGGTGTGCTACTCGATAGCGATTCTAGGTAAACCGTTGCTGCATTGTTTCCTGATACAATTCGCGCCTTAAGAGCTGTGGTGTCTGATACGCTCCGCGCTGTGTCCACGTAAGCCATGTTTAGGCTAATTGTAGAGCCGTTCACGTTTAGGCTAGTGCCGTCTGCGTTGTTAGTGACCGATCCCGGTGATAAACCTGCTATTGCGGCGGCAGAGATATCCGCAAGCACAATAGTACTATCTTGAATTGTGTTGGTGTTTACGCTGGCCGTGCCGAGTTTCACATTGGTTACTGACTGATTTGCCAGCTTTCCAGATGTCACGCCCAGCTCAGCTATCTTTGCCGTCGTTACTGCTGCATCTTCCAGCCCTGCCGTTTCAACCATCCCATCATTGTCGGTGTCGGCAGTTTGTTGGAAGAATAGGACGTTTGTCATATTTGTTATGTCGGGTATAAATCGCGCCCCGGTTCCAGTCCAAGCTGCATCTTTGCTGTAGGTGCTACCACCGGCGGCATCAAACCAAAGTTCATAAGCGCCTGCAGCAACCGCATTTTCAAATCTATGCGCATTAAAATCGGTTACGTACGTCCCTTGAATTACTTGGCCGTTTGTTAGTTTGTCACCAGATGGCCCCCGAAGTTGAGCGGAGTAAGTGCTGTCTGCCATCCGTATATAGATCGTGTGCTGCGCCGCTGCTATGCTACTGAGCAACAGGAGCCACATTAAAATCCGTTTCATTCTGTATCCTCCACGCCGCTGGCAACATCAATCATACCGCCGTCGACATTGTCCCAGCGTACGCCTGTAGTTGTTTCTTGGCCTCCGGAAACCTGAGTTTTCCACGGGCACTCATTGCTGTAAATCGTAGTGCTCAAAACTTCCGGGGTATAAATTGTATAATTTTTATCGTATTCGACTGCCATTTTAGTTCCCGTTGTATTTTCTTACACGGATTGCATACCAGTTTTTTTGCGTTCCTGTCCTTATGATCCGAATAGCGAAGGCGTTAACTAAGTGGTACGGCCCCCAACTTTGCCTAGCTAGCGAATAACTTGCCGTGTCTGCACTAGTCCAGGTATTAACATCTACCCACATAAAACCGATTTCCGGACCGCGAAAAAGGCCCAACTGGAGTTTTGTGTTCATAGTTCCAGATATATTACCGGCCCTTAGAAGCAGTTCAACATCGCCAGTGCCACGGGCAAAATCGAAAGGTCTAGAGTAAAGTGTGTCAGTGCCGCCGCTATTGGTAGAAAGCGCTCGATATGTCCAACTATTTTCACCATTTAAATCAGATAGTGTCGTTGTAATGGTGCTGTCATTGTTGGCTATGCCGGTGTAGGTCTCAGCAAAAATTTCTTTGCCTGTTATTTCCAGAAAGCCCTGAGCCTGAATATCTCCTATGCTGCACATTGCCAGCAAGATAAACAGTAACAGTGCCTGCCATCGTTCTTTTGTTGTGGCCGTCATGGTGTATCTCCTTTTTTTGCTCGTTGTTAGGCCGTCAATTACCTATAATATTTTGCAAACTCTTCGTGTCTGACAATCTTTCGAACATCCGATACCGTTGAACGAATTGCTCTAAATCGCATTTCATCATCTGCTTTTTTATATGCCGGAGATGCAATAAGGCTTTTAAGGGTTTCGTGAATCATCATTCCAGAGAGCATTAGATAGCGGTCGTATTCTTCATCTGTAAGTTCATAACCCCTGATCTTTCGCTGTGGCTTGCTAATGCTGATCTTTCGAACCTTGGTCTCTCCATCTTTTCCGGGCTCCTCTATCTGAAGGCGCTCAAGCTCTTTGGCTAATGGACTTTTGTCAGTAACAGAAAGGGTAAAGCCTAGGGCCTGAGGGATTGCGTTATATTCCCGAGTGATTTCACGTCCAAAAACGTCACGCAATGGCAAGAGGGCCTTAGAAACACCTGGAAGACGAGATTTAATGCGATTGCCAAGCCCCCGACTATTTCTTACTACAGGGTCATAGACTCGTGTTGCCCATTGTTGCAAAATAACCGGCACAGTAGACCCAACAGCTAAGTTTGCTATAAAGGAATCTGCTGCATATCCTTCGGGATTGTTTAAGGCTTCAACAATATCGGAAACACCGGTCAAAAATGGATTTTCTGCAAATTGCTGCATAAAGGAATGCATCGATTTTTTAGCAACTGCTGCTGTAACTTCACCTTGTTTTCTGCCTTCGCCTATATCAGCCCCTGTTCTCAACCAGCTCGAAATCGGCTCAAATCCACGATATGAGACCCACGTATCACCAACTTTAATACTATAGGGCTGCCAACCGACTGCGCGCATTGTATCACGACGCGCTTTAGATTTATCGCCACGTCCTGAGATTCCACCAGCAAGAGCATATGTCATGGCAGCACCAAAAAAGGCACTACCTACAAGCTGCTGTCCAATCATTTCGTAGAACTCGGGACTGTTTGTGCCAACATAAACGCCCTCTTTCGGAGTCCAGTTTTTTCGGAATCTCGAAGCATAGCCGAATTTATTCCAGTCTGATGGAATGAAAAATGTTCCTGTCGGGGTTCGCCTTAATGCACGCTTGAAAAGATTCACTGGAGTGTTATAGAAAGGGAAAACAAGTTTTGACAGGGTATGTTTATTACGGAATGCACCAATCGTCTTTGCAAATCCTTCAAGTTCTTCCTGAAAAACACGCTTTAGTGCGTCCTGTTCTGCTAATCGGTGTAGCTCAGCAAACTCATCTGGTGCTTTGATAGCAGCCTCTGCAACTTCTTTTATAAGATCAGCACCGTATTTACCATTTTTTACTGCAGATCTAGCAACTTGGGCATATATTTCTGCGCCTTTATGGATCTCTTTAAAAAATACATCCATTGCACCGATTGCACGAAATGGAGCCCGAACAATTTCGCCAAGATCAAATCCAACATGGCCTTTGGTCAATTTAAGCAGCTTTGTATCGATCATTTCACCAACAATTCCGCCCTTACCAATGGCCCCCGCCTTCCTGATAGAGGCATCACCCGCCTTTGTAGCTTCCAAAGCAGAGAGGTTGGGATCTTTTAGGATTTCCCATGCTCTTTTTGTGGCACGGCTAAGACTTGCCTGCATGCCCATTAGCTCGGCAAGCGCCTCCTGGTGTTTTACGCTTGCTTCTACACCGGTAAATGCCTGCTTGACTTTTGCTGCACTTGCGCCAAGAAATTTTTCAGGAACTCTTAGAATTACTTCGCCTGCATTACCGATTGCCCCGCGAATATGGGTTGATAACCCAGTAAGTTTTATGGCTGTAGCGTATTCAACAAACTTGTCGATGGCAGTGGGGTCAATCTCGCGTTTGTCCAAACCGACATTACCAAAAAGCTTGACAGCCTGTTCGCGTGCAATCTTTGGATCATCAGCCACATTCTGCACATAACCCTGCATGAGTTCGACTATATCAGGGTCATCGAAATCATTGGCTATTTTGCTATTTGCAAATATTTTTCTAGTGTCTTCATATAGTGACTTTAAGTGTGGCTTTACAGCTTCACCCAGTTCATCTATCATAGCTGCTGAAAATTCAGCAAAGTTTCGGGCACCTGCTTTGATATAAATGGCTCCGACTTCACTATATAACTTGTAAATTTCTGGATCGAGACCTGCATTCAAATTGTTGAGTTTACCGCGTAATCTATTCTTTATCTCCTGCATTCGTGCAGTTTCTTCAACATTCAAGAAACTCTTTTTATTGGAGACTTTTAACCGTGCTTTTACTGGTTTATCACCAATAGATTCAACTAATTTTCGAACTTGAATTATCTCCTCGGGAGAAAAGTTTGGTTGTTCCTGTAATATTCTGAGCCCTCGTCCGATTTCTGTTTTTACTCCTTCAGCCCCAACAGCTACTTTGTTAGGGATACCGTTAATCACATCCTCAACTATCTTTGGTGCTTGACGAAACACAACCCTCGCCATTGCCGCAGCCTCTTCAGCGTTAAACACTGTGCCAGGCTTCAGGCCTTTAAGCATTTTTTGAGTTACTTCGGGTTCAAGTTTTTCTGCCGCAATCATTATCTCGGAAATAGGACGGGTCCCACGACGCTGTTTTTGTATCGCATCTTCCTCAGTTTTTCGTAGAATGGTCACTAGCTCCTGTATGGGCTCCCGATACTGCTTGAGCTTGGACTTGCCAACCTTTTCGGTGTCCACGTCTTTCAGAATGTTATCCGGTTCATTCTTCTTTGGATTCAGTAGAGGCTGTTTTCTATTCTCGGGCTTCGGTGCAACAGGCGCAAGGTTGTCGGATTGAATAACATCTGTCTTACTATCCGGAACAACCCCTGAGGGCCTTTGGGTGGATTGTGATTCTTCTGCTATGTTGACTGTTTTTGTGAGAGGAGTTTCCTCGATCACGCCTTGAAATTGATTATCTTGCTTGACAATCTGTTTTTTTTGTTTAATCTCACCAGTTTTCTCAATAGATACCGTTTCCAGATCAGCGGGTTGAGCATTTTGTTGTGGGCTGCCTACCTTTTGGTTGGGCTTTTGAGACAAGATTGTTTGCTCATCAACAAACAAATCACCGTCAGGAGCTTCAATAGTTCCAGCAGCTTCTGCATCGCTTATTAACTGACCATCGGCAGCTTCAACAGGCTTTGCTTTCGCGGCATCAGCTTCATCCAACTGTCGAATGATTTTCTCAGCTATGGTTTCAACCTGCTCAACGGGTTGCGCGGTAATTTCAGCAACAGCAGTTACAGCCTTTTTAGTCTCTGCAACTGCTTCAGCAGACTTACCAGCTTTTCGGAGCTTATTAACCTTGCTTAGAAAACCAGCTCCAATCAGATTAGCAGGGTCAAGTAGGAGTTCTGCCGCAAAGTTTAAACCACCCGCAAGTGCCGCTTGTGGATCATCTGGTGCAACTGCATCGGGTAGCACTGTATTTAAAGTTGCAGCTACTGCATTATTAGATTTTTCGGGGATGATATTTTCAGCCATCTCCCGATTCTTGTCGCCTAAAGCTGTTTCATCGAAGCCTCTACCACGAGCCAAAGCACTATTAAAAGTTTCTCCTTCAATAGCTTCAGCATCGGGAGCAGCAGCCCTGCCAATCGAGGCAGGCGTGTCTAGTACATTCATCCCCAATTGACCAGCCATAGCCAAACCACTGTTGGAGCTTGCCAATACTTGGGGAGATAGAATTCCTGAGAGCAAGCGACGTCCAAGTGCCTCAAAAAAACCAGCGTCATCGTCTTGGCTTTGAGGCAACCCCATCATTGAGCCCATAAGATTATTGTTATTAATTGGTGAATTAAATCCTAATTGGTTCTGTTCAGGTGATACAGCACCACTCTCTTGAGAGCGACGTGCAATTTCAGCATCAACTTCAACAAGCTCTTGTTGCTCATTTCCACCTGATCGACGCCGAAGCTCAGCTTCGATAGCTGCCAATTCTTTTTGAGCGTCTAAACTCACTTCATTGCTCCAATTTTTTTCATTAATTCCGCTCTGCGCCTTATCAAATCATCTGTACTTACGTTCTGAAACTTACTGGAACCTTCTTTTAGGGGGGCATCTGAAGGTCTCTCTAGCATGTGCGGAGTACCGTCAGGCGCTTGTTTAAATTGGGCTCTTGCCTCTATTGTTTGAGCTATCTGACTCAAGCGTTTTTGATATTGAGCTGCAATTTTTTCCGTTCCAGGCATAAAAGAAGTTACTCCAAGCCTGTTTTTCTGGCTTATTATTTTTAGCTGCTCCGTTAACGCAGTAGCCTCCTTTTGGAGTTTCTCGTCAGACATCTGCTCTAAAGGCTTGTCCTTCAACAGTTCCTTAGACTTGGATTGAATTTCTTTAATTTTTGCCTTGTTAAGATTAGCCCTCGAATAGTTCGCCGTAGCAGCACTATTACGCTGATTAGCAAGGGCTTCATCTGCCGCACTCGGTGCTTGTGGTTCCAGGAGGCCCAACTTTTCAAAATACCGGCCCTGAACACTACTAGATAAGCCTTTGAGCTGCCCGGCTAGTTCCTGCAACTCAGTCGGCTTTTGGACTTCTGGAACAAAGTTTGGCATACCCAACATTTCACCTATGCCTTTGCCGAACATTTCGCGCGACTCATGCGTACCAGACTTGTCTCTATAGCCTGCCATCATATAGTCATAGCGGCGCTGGTTTAGCCTTTGATCATTTGCTTCAGCCTGTCTTTTTTGCTGGATCTGGAATTGTCGTTCCTTTTCTCGCCCTAAAGCCGCCTCAGCATTAATTCTGCGCATTTCTGCCTCAATTGGGCCGAAAAAATTGTTATTGATGCTCATCGGCTAACCACCTGCTTGAGATTGTAGAAGCATAGCAGCTAGGTTGCCAAGGGCTCGCTGATTAAACCCTGCCTCCTGCTGTGCATTTGCCTGATTATGTCCCATTTTTGCCTGATCGTAGTTCATTTGCAGTCCAAGGTAATCAGCAAGGCTTTTACGCTTTTCTCCTGCTAGTTGCGCATTGATACCAGAAGCGCCTTTTGCGGTGTTATACTGCACACCACCAAGGGCTTGCAATAGCGCACCTGCTGGCATTCTTCCTGCTGCTCCGGCTGATTGGATTTGTGCATTTTGCTGTGCTGCGCTGGTTCCGAGTTGCGTCATAAGTTGGTTTCTTTGTGCGCGTACATCGCCCTCGTTCATCACTAAATCATCACGAAAACCACGCGGGTTAATCATCTTGAAATCTGTTCGCCCACCAAAACCTTTGCTAAACAATTTATTTGCTAGCATGCTGCCGCCCATTATTGCGGCTGTGGTAAGTAGTGCCATTTTATTCTCCCTTTATCATCTCGTTGCGTAGACGTTCAAGCGGCACACTGTAATGTTCTAAGAAGTGCGACAATTTTTGCTGCTGTGCATCCGCATTTTTTTGAAGTCCTATAATGTTTTGGTTTATGGTTTTCATGGCCTCTGCAATTGTCTTTAAATTGTTATCATGCTTTGAGACTATAACAGCTATTTGTTTTGCATTCTCATTCGTTAAGGTCTTGGTTTTGTCGTTTTCCTCGCGCTGTTCAGCTATTAAGCCAAATAAATACTTTAATACCCAACCCGCGAGACCGACCACAAGTGAAATAGCTATTCCAATCACCCACAACAATACAGTTTGATTCATGACACTTCCCTGTTAATGATGTCCTTTTAATGGTTTAAAAATTCAAATATCCGACTGTATTCACGCCGTTCCGGATACATCAAAAAGACGTGATAAAAGATGTTGCTGGTAATACCCATAAAGACAAGGATCAGAGCAAACTGCCAGCCAAATTTCCACCAGCCGACATAATAAGGCGGCGGTATCAGGTAAAGAATCAATAGGCAAATACCACCCGTATAGTGATAACCTGTCTTTACTCTTGCCTCCAGCTTAATCAGCCACGGCCACAGTTTTTGTATCCACGTCCATTGGGGCCTATGTGGTGCAATCTCATGTATTCGGTACAGTATTACAGCTAGGGTTGCAAAGATCAGCGTAAACCGAAAAGCAGGCAGGATTGCCCACATGAGACCGAAATACAGCACATTGCCTATGATTGATGCTGCGAACTTCACTCTAATTCTTTCCTTTTTTCTTGCCGATGCCTACCATCCCATGCACTCGTTGCGTCGCCTAATCCGAATATGTAGAACAGTGCAAACGTCCACATAATTGCAACGATGTCATACAAGCACATCAGAACAGATACTGGTCCAATAGTCCGCGCCTCATTAGGTCGCTAATTGTCACGGCATGGATCAACAGAAAGACCACCATACCGAAAAAACACCCGAACATATTTACCGGTATATCGCCATCGTCTGGAATTCCACGGGATTGCTGCCACTTCTCATATAGAAAGCCTACAAAAAACGCTGCTGCGGCTCCGAATACTAGAAACACAACTGGATCAACCCAGATGCCGCCGATAAGCGTAAAAATGATTGTTAATACTGCAGATCCAGCAAAGTGCAGCACCTTGTCGAAGTGCTTTTTTAAAAACTCACTCAATGCTTTATCAAAATCCTCTGCCCGTGTAGACTGAACAGCAATTTCTTTTAGTTTTTCTCTGTTCATTTTGAATCCTTTCCTGTTGTGTAACTGCCACTTGCATTTTTAGCGTTAAAACTGTAGTTGCTTGCAGCGTTTCCACCGAAAAAACCACCGACACAAACCGACATTGCAAGCGTATAAGATTGAAAAATCACCGTAGAATCTTCTGGCCTTCCATAAACCCATGCAAAACCGGCTGCGATTGTCAGCAGCGTTGAAAACCACATTGCCATGGTTATTTTTCTGCTACCTCGTTTCATATTTACCCTTTCCAGTGTCGCGCTTCTTTATATTCTTCCGGATAATAGTCTACCATTTTAAGCGAGTTTCCGGGGCCCGGATGGTATCCTTTCCAGTCATACCAAAAAGCCCCAATTTTTACAATAACATGGTTACCATCATACCAGGCTTCCGCTTCCGGCCAGACTGCTTTAAGGAGTAGGTAGACCTTGAAACAGTTTGGTGCATTCAAAAATGAATCTCTCAAAAGCTGCAAATGTGCTATGATAGAATCATGTTTCCTGCTCATTTCTTGTTATTCCTCCGTCAAGTCTGACGCATTGAGCGCCGCAGTTAATTCATTGATCTTTGCCACAAGATTTTGGATCGTCGCAGCATCGTCTGCCCCTTCTGTTACCGCTTCTATCTGTGCAATTCGCCGACTGTCTAGCAGTACAAAATTAGCCTGAATGGTGCGGAAGTTTGTACCGATCGTGCGGGCATCCAGATTGTCTATTTCAAAGGGTAGTGTTTCAGGTCTGGGCATTAATTATTGTTCTCCGTTAAATAAACAAACCTGTCAGCCGTGTTCTTTAGAATGCTTGCCAACTGCGGCGATAAATTGAACCGTTTAGTATTGTGATCGATACTTTGGTGTATATCTCCGTCGGCATGTCGCTCACTTGCAGATTTCCAATCCAAAAACATTTCCACTAGGTCAAGTAAATCCATCCCATCCACGCCGTTTTTGTAGTGTTCTGGGTGGTGCGAGTTGTGTGCATAGTGATGCTTGAGCGCTACACCAAGCTCGTCTAAGTAACCCTTGTATTCTTCACTGCCATAAGTGCTATTCTTGAGTTATGGTGTATACTCGTCAAAAAGCTCTTTTTCTGGGCTTTCCAGTTTTGTATCATCATGCACACCGGCACGCCGAATCATTTCACGGCAAAATTCATTTATCCAATACCCTACTCGCTTAATGTGTAGCAGAGTATCTGCCTTGCTGTCGTATCCATTCTGAGCCATCACTGCCTCCATTCTTGCACCACTAGGCGCATTTTTTCAATAATTGCTGTGCCTGATCCGGAAACCGTTAGGCGCAATTCTTTAAATAGAAAGTTTGGGCGATCCACAGCACCCTCTACATCATTTGCATCAGGTGTGATCGTCTTGGTTGTTGTCTTACTCAAAATGCCGTCGTGCAGCTCTGCGGCTATATTGCCGGAGCTTTGTGCATCCATATATAGAGCTGATAGCTTTTTGTGGTATCGCTTTCGGCCCTGATCCCATAACTGCGTGCGGAATAGCCAGTTTATTGTTTCGTCACCGGCTTCAGCGTGGTTGTAGAGAACGATCTGGCCGGACGATGCTGCAATAAGGCGCTCATCGATATCTAGTAGAGCATTATTTAGCGTGAGTGTGTCCCGTATATACCACTTATTAAGCTCCATATCCCACACCATAACCGTATCAGAAAGGATGAACCAGATTTCACCCTCTTCTTTGTTGTAGGCAATGATGCTGTCGGTGGTAACGTTCTCCAGGTAGTATTGCCGCATACCCGCCTTTTCTAGTAAGCTTGTAGGCTGCACACCTCCGGAATAGGCGTAAATATCCGTTTTGCCCATCCAGTAAAGAATGCCATTAATAACCAGGTAACCGCGTTCGGCATAAATCCCTGCTCGGGCAAATTCAAGGTTTTTAAAGAAATTGGTGCCAGTAAAACCACCATTGCTAACGGAGTTGCTTTTAAGCAGGACTAGCCGCCCTTGATGCTCGACAATGGCTTTAATGCTATCCGTGTCGCCGGTCTCGGTGTCAAAAAGATTGATTATCGGGAAGCTGTCAAACTGGTTAATAGGGCTATACCTAACGAAATCGCCCTCGTCTGGGGCGTTCGACGTAACATAGGCCCGATTGCCTATTACGACATGGTGCGCGTAATCTGGTGTATTGTCGTCGGTATTCTCTGGTAAGCCGGTAAACTCGTAGAAGTCAGTACCGCTGTCATTGTCGAAGCTGATAAACGTATAGATTCCAGTGGAATCATAGCGCCATGCCGGTTGCATAGTGATAAGCGTATCAGCCAGGTATTCACTATTTAAGCCACCTGTCAGGGTTATAGGTGCAAGTGATTGATCGAACTCTACAAAGTTGGATGAATTGCCACCGCCGAGAAAGAAATTTGAAACACTTGCATGCAGATCCCCATTGGTGTTTGACAAAAGCACTTCATGGTCGTTTGCCAGATACCCGTCAAACTGGTGGAATGTATCACCACTGAGTGTATCGTTCATCAAGTAGGCACGGGTATTGTTTGTCGTTTTGAAATACAATTTTGTGCGCAGCCAGCGCAGCACGGGCAAATCTTGCGTGAAATCGAAGGTTTTAACGACCTTGTAAGTGCGCGTAGTATCTTCATCGTTATACCAAGCCACACAGATACCGATTCCGGTAACTCTAGGCGGCATTGCTGCCGCAGTTAAGTAGGGTATGCGCACCTTGAGCCTAGTGCGGTTGCCATTCGGCCAATTCGGGGGAAAGTAAACCACACCATTTTCGAGTGTGAAAGAATTGAGCAGGGAATACTGCCCGCCGTCATAGATATAGAAATACTGCACGTCCAGCCTGCGCGTTTCCGTATCATCCTGCTGCATGGTATAACTAAAAGCAATACTGCTATTGTCCAGCTCTGCCTCTAATGGATCAAGCTCTGCTTTTTGGAGCTGCCAGCCTTGAACTTGCAAGGCATTAACCACAGTGCCATCCTGCCGGGTAATCGTTATCGACTCCAAATAGGCAACATCACTAGATGCACCACTGCCCGGATTAAACGTCACGAATACATTGTCGGCTGATGGTGTAAAGCCGTCCTGTAAATCCGTCCAGGCATCTTTTGCAGAACTGTTTTCCGCGTCTATATCGGAGCTAAACCTTGAGGTGCCGATAAGCATACGAACATTTGCAGCCCCTCCTGCGGTTGCCTTGTAGAATCTCGCAGTAGCGTAATAGAGCTTTGTGGGTTGGAGAAAAAACTGAAAGCACACAGCGCCATCTGAGGCGTTCTGAGTGATCTTTACAGATTGATCGAATGAATCAGTTTGCTCGTCGGAATAGTCAACTGTTGCGCTGTCTGGAATCAATCGCGTCGGTGCTGGATCGTCAAGAGGCTTAGACTCCCACTTTGCGCTGTCGGTTTTGCCAAACAAGTTGCGATCTACGTAGCCATACCAAAGCGGCTTAGATGCCCCTGTAATGCGCACTATGCCACGATAGTAATAGAAACTGAGTACTGCACTAGCTCCAATGGTCACGCCGGAAGGCAATGTAATTGTAGTAGGTGACTGGCCTGCGTATCCATTCGTGCTATGATAGTCGACGCGCTTTAGTGCCTGATCATCCTGAAACAACAAAAAGCGGTCGCCCGTTGCGTCCTCAGTCACTTCAATCAGTGCGTTAATGGAAGATTGCCCGCTAATGAGCTGCTTATAAGGGGTTGGAGTTTCCCATTTACCGCTCTTGCGCTGGCGAAGGTTTTGCACCAGTTGGTGTTGCTCGTTTCCGATGGCATTTTCAACAACGTCGGACAGCATACCGCCGGGACCAAGATCTATTACCCGTTCAGGCATTAAATCCTCCCATCGTCCCGGCTGGCATCCGTACCGATTAATGCACTCGTCAGTCCTTTGAATGCATGGCCGTCAATTTGAACATTATACATCAGATTATTCCGGTTTTAATGGATTAATCCAGTGACAATTGTCACCAGATACTATTCCCATAATCAAACAGTCCATTGTCATCTACATCAGCGCCGCCGCTTTTATTTGCAAAGTTCTGAGCACGCCCGTTGACAAGCTCATGCGGTGTTACATCCTGACGGAATGTCATTTCATGCACAAATCGCCCTAATTGAGTTTGCATCTTTCCTGCATCCTCTTCGCGTCCAGGATAGTCGTGTGATAGCTCGATAGCAGTGCCGTAAAGCAGTATATCGTGATACCGCTCGGGCCACTCCGGTGCGTTTGTATTATCTCCAGATGCAGATGAATCATTAACCAGCGTCTTGCCGCTGCTGTAGAAAAGCATCTTGATAGCCGTATCCGCATCTGCATTGGGAAAGTGCAAGCGCCGGTTGTAGATGGTAAATATTTCACCATTTACGTGGCTGCTATTGCTTTCAGAGAACAAATCCGGGTGTATGAACTCTCTGTATGGGTCCATGCGAAAAACGCTTACCATTCGGTCGGGCATGTCGTAGTATGTTTGCGACGTAAAGGTGCCTGCAGCTAGGTCCAGTTCTTCCTCCAAAACGGAAAACTGCCCATTGATCCGCTGGTATACACGGTTCATAGCGCGAAGTATATACGGCTCTCCGTTCCCTTGAATGAGCTTCTTGCCGACTCGATGCACAACATCATCTAGCAAATCCTGTACGGTCATACATTCCTCACTTTGGGCATAAAGTTTTCCAGTTCTTGCTCAAACAGAGCCATATACCGTTCATTTAAATTTGGGCTATAATCTTCTACCAGGGCAGACAATGCGACGGCACGATAAATCAGCAGGTTTTTAAAACGCGCATCCATTAATGAATCCTGAGTTGCGGATATCTCCGGATGTCGCTGAACATACTGAATACGTCCACCTGTAGCTTGATCTGCTGAAGGTGCGGGACTGATAGCAAATCCGGCTTCCCGCCGGGCATCGTAAAACGGAAAGTTTACAGTGCCCATTGCATTGAAGCTGCGCAAAAACTGGTCAGAGTCCCACCGGCTAGCCTCACGTTCGGACGTTTCAACGGATGCCGAGTAATTGAGCCATATCTGTATCAGTCGCAGAAAGTCCGACGGCCATTGATAAAGGGTTTGCCCAGAAACCAAATTGAAGGTTGCTGTAGCGATTCCTGCCGTCAGATGTTTTGCTGGCATTTTGTTCAACAGGAACAATTGAGCCTGATTTAAGTGCTCATACACCTTGAAACGGGAAAGATCGGTGTTGTCGATCTCTAGAGTTTTAACCACTTCAGCGGTTAATGTCGCTTGTGAAATACTCACGACTTACTTCTTTGCCGCTGGTTTTCGTGCAGGCTTCTTTGCCGCTGGTGCATCAGCAGGGGCGCTAGGCTTTGGAATACGGCTTTTGAGTTCTGCATTGGTGGCCTCGGTAAGCTCAAGATCGCTTACGCCTTTGTTGCCAAGTCGGGCCTGCAATTCTTTGTTTTCACGCTCCAGGCGCTCTGCCTTTAGTGCCGGGTTGATTTCTTCCAGCTTTGCCCGATGCGCTGAATCATCAAACGGCTTTTCAGAAAGAATGCCCGTAGCCTTTTCCTGCTCCAAAAGGCGCTTGCCTATCTCGTCTGTTACCTCAGTTGGTTTATCCGGATAGAACGTGAATATTTTTGCACCACTGCCCTGTATTGGGCGATTGCTTATCGGATCACACAGGCGCACAGTTTTTTTATCGCGGGGTAGATTTAGATAAAGTTCCATTACATCCTCATAATTGGTTATAGCCTAAAAAAGGGAAACCATTACCGGGCTGAAGCCATGTGTGGAGCACAAAGCCGAACAGCGTAAACGTTTATTCACGCTCAGCCCGGTAAGGTTTTATACTTAAGTGGTTGTAACCTGTCCCCAGCTCGTTGCACCTTCCTTACGGTGAACGTTGCCAGTGGTCAAGTCAACCAGAACGCTACCCACCGGAGCATCGTTAAAATTGCTCAGCGTTGGCGCGTCCTCAGTCCAGATTTCATAAACGAAAAAGCTGTTATCTTGACTGGCTTTTTTCATGACATGAACGACTCCGGTATGGCTAGGAAACAGGCTTTTATTCTCTTCCCGAACACCCGGAACCACTTTATTAAGTGTTGCCATTTTATATTCCTCGTTACGTTTATACTTGCTTTACTTAGCGGCTGCGGCCATCTCAGACCGCAACCAAAATCTTGCCTACTTAAACGATGTTAAATCGTCGGTGCACTGGCATAAGTGGCAACGATAGCAGAGCCTTCGTTTATCCAGTTATCGCCGTTCGTGCCGTCGTCCTCGTTTTTGTAGTCACCACGGCTAACGCCTTCTACGCAGCGGTAGGTGGTTGCCTTCAGCTCGTCGTAGTCGTCCACGCGGTTAATGAATCGCATGTTGCTACCCTTTGCGCAAAGCAGGGCATTATCACCAAGGATATATGCGCCAAACTTTGTTTCGGATGCATAGCTACGGAAGGATGTAAGGTCAACGATACCACCAGAAGGCCCATAAACAGGGCTTCCGCTACTCGTAGACACCGGGAATACTGCCTGGCTACCGTCGAAGATTGCAAAACCTTCGTAGAATTCAGCCATACCGGTAAGCAGTGGATTATCCTTAACCAAACGCTCAACATAACCAGCCTGAACAGTTGCCTTAAATTCGGCATCTGCCCGTAGGTCTGCCAGTTGGTAGGGGTGCATAACGATGATACGATACTGCTTGCCGCCGTGCATTACCAGCGGGCGAATATAGCGCACTTCCGGATGGGCATTAAGTCCACGCAGCAAGCTGGCGCTCATAATATCGCTTGATCCAAGCGTATCAATGGCCGTTGCAACAGCAGCCTCATATCCGGACGTACCCGGATAATTAGACACACCGTAACTCACTTTGCCATCACCTGCAACAAAGATATGCGGGTGACTAACCTGAGAGCTCGGCAACCCTTGCCGGTTAGACTCCAGAATATTCTCGGAATATCCCTTATAAAGCGCGAAAGGATACATGAGGTAGTTTGCAACCTCAGCGTAATGTCGCATTAACGCCGGAGCTACCTGCTTTGGCAGCTTGTAGTCCTTGGTGGTTTGCTCCATCATAATACCATCTTGGTGCTCGACAGCTTCACGGATAATGTCAATGAACACACCAGCATGGTTTATGTTAAACCGATCTTCACGATCCTTCATCTGATTCAGGCCGTAGGTCGGTTTGCGGGTAAGCAGGCGCAACATCGGCACTTTAAGCTCGTCACCGCGCTTCTTTTTTAGCTCTCGGTGAAAAACCACCGGGCTATTAGTTACTTGCTTGGCATTAATGCCCTTATTTTCATCTACAGCTTTTCCGTCCGGAGTGGTGAACTTACCCCACTGAGCCCAGAGCAGATCCTGCTGTGCTTGAAACATCATTTTTTGAGCCAGATAGTTAGCGACATTTGCGCTAAACTGGCGATTATATACGTTACTCATTGCTCGTCAGTCCTTTACATTCTGCGGTTAATTTTTACCGCCGCAGACTCCCTAAAAAGCTACAGATCCTCGGGGTTGATACCTTCAGCCCTCAACTGATCTTCAATAGCTTTTAAGTCATTCATGCCTAAGTTGGCCGTCTCTTCCGTTGGCATGTTTGATAGGCTGCGTGATCCGCTGCCGTGCTCTTTTGTGGCACGATCCAGGACACTGCCGCCGCCTGCGGCGTTTTGAATTGCATTTACCGCAGCATCGCTACCCGTCACTCTTGCCTTTGCCACTTCTGAATCAAAGTTGATAAGGCGATGAGCATCACGCAGCGTATCAGCATTGTAGGCTTCTGGCCTAATTGCACCAGCCTTTTGCTGAACAGCTTGCCATTCAGGGGATTGTATATACTTCTTCACTGCATCAGGCAGCGCAGCAGACAACTCATCCTCTGATTTTGCATTTAAAGCAGATTCCAGCCAGCCATCAGTTTGCGTTATCTCGGCAATAAACTCCAAATTGCTCATCGCCACATTACGATGTTCTGCGGCTTGCTGCTGCTCGGCTCGCGTCTGGTCAAAATTGGATAGCTTGTCGGCGTTATCTTTATGGGTGGCCTGTTGCTGCTTATATTCGTACCACTTATCAGGGTCCGAATATTTTAGCTCTTCCTCGGCATCAGGGGATAGCTCTTGAAATCTTCCCACTTTAGCCTCAAGGTTTTGGCGTTCCGTCTTTACCTTTAAATCATCCAATTCTTTTTGCAGCTTTTTGTTAGCTGCGCGTGATTCGTGATAGGCCCGCTGTGTCTCTTTTAATCGATCCTTTGGCGGGGTTTCACCGGGTTCTTTTTGACCTTCTGCCTGCTGATCGCTACCGCCCTGCTCTTGCGGGGGAGTGGTTGCGCTATCATCTGACTTTTGGTCATTCGCATTATCACCTGGATTATCATTGGGCGGCGTGTCGGTTTTTCCGTCACCAGCTTCTAGCTGCTTTTCGTACTCTTCCAGTTCACTTGCACCCATGTTTCCGGGGTCAATTTGCTTTTGCTGCGGTGCCGTTGTTTCCGGCGCGTTTGCTTCTGTTGACATTTTTGCCTCCTTTGGCATCGGGCCGCATGTCGTGCGGGAATCCGTTTATCCTGTTGCGGAGTCCAAGGTGGAGAGTTCCGCGTTGTTTATTTGCTGTCTTTGTGCTGCAAGGCCCTGTATTTGCTCCATTTGCTGCATGGCTGCTGCCTGCTCTTCCGCTGTTGCCATACCAGACTGAAGCGATTCAAGGCGCTCAATCATCGTTCCTACATCACCTATCTCTGCATCAGAAAGCCACCAGCGCACATCTACCGCCTGCGGGCCAAACATCTGCGTAAGCATTGTTACCAGCTCGGTGCGCTGCTGGAACCTTATAGCACGTGCTGTTGGGTTTTGCTCCTGATCGTCTGCATGCACTAGGTATTCACCGGCTTGCAGATTGTTTAGAATCTGATCACCTATTTGCAGATTAACTGCCAGCTTTCGGGGTTCTTCTACCATTGCGGGATTGTTGAAATAGAACAGCTTTGGCTGTGTCAGATTGATCTGCATCAGCTTTAGTTCTTTATTAGCAACCCGGCGTTTCATTCGTCTGATATTGTGAAAAACGATGTTGAGGGATTGACGCGACTGCCTGATGCGCTGCGCAAATAGGGATGCGTTTTCGTTGGCATTCTCTGCCATTCCAGCCATATTCGGAGTGATACCAGTAATGCGCTGGAGCAGTTCAGCCTCTTCCTGTTCCATCTGACCGTGTGCAAAGGGCCATTTTGGAGGCTCGCCGTGCTTTACAACCTGGTCTAGGTGGTATTGGTCTTTCACATCTAGCACTAAACCCGGCTCCTGTCCATATTTGAGCGCCTGTGCTGGTTTGTGGAAAGCCTTGGATTTAACCAGCGTGCTCATCATGGCGGTTTTATTGATGATGTGCTGCTTTTGGTTGCGGTGCTGATTAAAGTTATGCTGAGGCCCTACTGCATTGCGATGTATACCGAAGTGACCAATGTTAAAACGGCCATAGTTATATGCAGAGCAGGGTACGATGTCATAGGTGCCATCTTGTAATTGGCATTTCTTTTCTTCCAGGAGGAATGCAAAGCCGGGCAAAAGAACAGTCTGGTATTTCACCTTCTGATTGTTCATGTCAATCAGCTGCACGGCTGGGTTGGATTGCAGATACTGCTCTTTTTTCTTGCCTTCAAACGTAAAAAGTTCAGCCTCTTCCGTTTCTACGTTGTAGGCTACCACGTGCGGCTCATGGCGCATTTCATGCCACTCGATAACCCTATAAAGCCCACCGCGCTCGTTTACCAATTCGGGACTATTCAGGTATGAACCGAAACGAGTGGCAAAATCTTCCGATGCCAGCATTTCATCTTTTGAGCTCAGAAACTTCTTGAGCTTCTTCTTGTGGTGGGGATATAAGGCAATGATCTCATCAGAGTGCAACCATCTGGAGCGCCACATATATGCAGCATCATCGCAAAACGGCTTTTGGCTCACACTGTGAAAGCCAACCTCAAACTGATCCAGCTCAGTAGTGACGATTGAGCCATCGATTTGAATCTCATTGGACCACCGGGGATACATATACCCAATTTTGGTCATGGCACCCAATGACGCTTTTACGCAGTGGTCGCGCCATTCAGTTAAAATGTGGTAGTGGTCGAGAAGATCCTGAAAGGTGTCAGATATATCCTGATAGCCTCCAGACTTTGCGAATACCTTCATCGCATCATCTGAGACTATGAAGTCACCTAAAACATTGTTGTATAGGGGAAATAGTATGTTAAATACATCGCGCGGGCGGCGTATGCTGTCATAATACGCTTTTGCTTTGTCGCTGTACTGATCACCAGCAATAAAGCGCACGGCATCCTCCATCTCTCTATAGATGGGTCGCCATTTGTCAGAATATTCCTGGAGAAAAAGGCGGGTAATGCGTTCGACCGTCTCCAGTTCCTTCTGTGTCTGGTAGTCCTGCAATGGACATTGCTCCGCGCTCTTGCGGTCCAGTTCCTTGTGCTCCGTAAGAATTATAAGCAGAAAATACTGGATAAATCAATAGATAATGGAAAAATCCATTGACAAGGCGAGGATACTAACTTATGTTTCAGCTCCTTGATGTTTTTTCTTGATACCGCATACCCCTCCCAACTCAGCACCCGGTCTTAGTGAGCCGGGTGTTTTTTTATGTTTCCTAATTATAGTTTTTACCGAAGTAAGGCACGTCAGTCGTTATTTCACGCTTCATCTTATTTTCAAAGAAATCATATTTACGCTTTCTTGCTGGTATCGTTTTCATTATGCGCTGAAAATGTGACACCCTCTGCAAAAGATGGATCGCTCTACCAGATACACCTTTCTTTCTTATTTCTTTAGCTAGTGTTTCACGAAACTGCCTAACTGATGGGCGAAAAGGCTTCTCATTCCTGCGTCTATTTGGTGCTTTCATCACTCTCCTTATACTTGATTAGAGCTTGGCAATAGTAATGTTCTGTAGTCACCGTGTCATTACTAGTTGAATAAACTTCACTTTCTATTGCAATGCCTCCAATGGGCATCCATCCATCTATTATTGATCTGCGTACAGATCTACTCAGATTATCAAGATTGCTTTTTCTTAAAACCATGTAGTTATTTGCCACCTTCATACACCTTCAGCTCCTTCTGGCCTATCGACCGTATATCCGTCTGGTTCTTCATCATAGTCCTGCCGCTCGTATGGGTCGAGATTAGTTCTAAATAGTGAGAATTCCCACGGCACCATTGCATCATAGCGGATAAGATCGGGAAAGTCTTTCGCGTATTCCTTCACTTTGCCATCTAATACACCGTGCTTTTCTTCCTCTTTTGCGCTGCGCTCATCATAGGCATAATTTCTGAAACCATAATCCATGTTATGGCATTCATCGCCGATTAGCAACAGTAGATCGTTGTTCGGTGTGGGCTTAAGTAGCTGTTTCACTTGTTTGTGCCCGGTTGCCAGGTCATCAATGGCATCGGTGACAAAGCCGTACGTCCGATGTGCCAACCCTTCCTGCTGGAGGTCATGGGAAGCAACCATATATTCTTCATAGACCATTAAGCCGGTCACACGAGACTTCTTTTTGCCAAAGTTTGGATCAATGATGTCTGTGATCTGGTTCGGTGGAATGCCTAACTGTTGTTCAATCTCCATCCAAAACTGCACAAAGTCCCTTATTGTAAAGTTGCCTGCATCTTTAATCTTGTGGAACATCTTACCGCCGTATTGCTGATCTTTGATTGACGGCCATTCCCTGATGACAGTGCGGCGATTGAATGAGTCTAGGCGCACCCATGCACATGCAGGCGGCCTGCGGTCGTGCGGGTCCATTATGAAACGATACTCATAGTTCTTGGGCGTGATGATGTGCGGCAGCGGTTTAAAATGCAAATCGCGCTGGTAAAGCTTGTACACCAATCCGGATAGGTATTTAAATTTACCCCATTCCCGTGCCTCCCTTTCGTCCGGGTCATAGTTACGTAGCGTAAACTCGACATTCTGCTGTCTTAAATTTCCTTTCGGATGAACGCCGAACATTCCGAGATCCCAATGACCGGCCTTTTCAATCACATTCTCCCACACCGGCACGGTCTGATGCCATTTGTCACCATCAACAGCGATCCGGTCGATAATCTCATCTACAAACCAGCCTGCGCCGAATAGCGGAGTAGCTGGTATCATCATCAACCCCCCAGAGCGCAGACGGGAAACACAGGCCCGGTAGATTGTGATCGGCGGCGGCTCATCGAAGATGATAAAACCCACATTCGCAGACTCAAAAGTGCTTACCTCTTCATCGACGGTGCGAAAATAAAACTGCCAGCCGTTGGGTAGCACAAATTCCTGCTCAAAGTTCTTGCCGTTCTTCCGGGACTTCCAGCTACCATCATTGGGTAACCAGCGTTTAAATTCGGAGATAATAGATTCAAGGGAATGCTTGTTGGATACATACCAGATTTTTTTCGGCCATTTCTTCGGCCAGTTGTTAAACAGCGGGTAATCAAAAAATCCGGTGTACTCCTCGCCGGTCTCAACGTCGGTGATTTCGTTGTAAATGTTGACATTTCCCCATACTAGGTTAATAACAATATTGGCAGCAATAGTTGTTTTGCCGGTGCCGTTCCCAGACGTGATGAGATAAATGCGTTTGTCGGGCGTGAGGTTGCCGATAGCTTTGGCGGCTTCTGCTTGGGCCTTGTTTGGGAGAAAGGTAGTGGCGGGAAAATGCTTGGACTCATCCACCCATGCTTCGATCTGTTCAAGACTCATTCTTTCCTGAACTGTGGGCGCCAGATAGTCAATCATCAGCCATTAGCCTTTTTAATTTTCTCCAGACGCTCCTCTCGGGTAAGTTGGCGGTAGTCGGATATATGTTTGTGCTCTTTCCACATCGCAAAGTATTTACCAAGTGTCTCCAAGCTACTGCGTTTGTCGTAAAGCTTGAATTTTATTTTGCGATCTAGTATTGATTCAGACTCATCGCCAATTATACTGCGCTCATCAATTTCGATAGAAGATATTGCGGCGCGTTTTTCTTCAGGTATATCGTCCCATTTTTTTAGCCTTGGCCGTCCCTGCTCATCTGCCTCAAAATAGTCGTCGATACTTGAGAATCCGAGCTTAGCCATTTCCTTGAAAATGTCGTCTTCTGTTACTTGGAGCTCCTTGAGGACATACTGCATCAGAAACTCGATAGCATCATACAAATGGGGCTTTTTGCTCTCCTGCCTATTTTTGCCTATCCACCTGGCTGATTGTTTCCGAGCTGTGGATTCTGCAAAACCTGCCTCAAGTGCAGCAGGTTCCGCTTTACAACCATTGCGAACGTAAGCGTATGCCATCAGGTGCTCACGGTCATTTAGCTTTTCCGCAATCTCCTTTGGGAGGTCTGGCAAATTTGCGTTTTGATTAGGCATTACTAAAATCCAGACTTTTTGAGTATGTCAAAATGAAACCAAAGAAAGCCAATTGCGATGTATTCACCATCATTGTTGAAGGCGAAATCAAAAGGGCATGAGCCAAATGACAAGGATATTATGCACTTAGGCAGAAAGTTTATATTGAACTCTACCAAATCACATTCCAACCACCACCAAGGGCGCTCCTTCTGGATTTCTGCCATCATATTTTCTTCTATGCTTCGATAAATTTCGGGGTCGTAGCTCACAACTTATTCCTTTTGTTTTAACATATCCAGTTATACTATACAAATCAAGCGGCCCTTGTATTCTCTTTTTCTAAATAAGTATGAATCATTTTGCGCTGATCGTCAGTCAAATTTTCCTTTGCCTTAAATTTGTAGCAGGTCGCAATCATTGTATTCGCAACAAATACGCAGCGCTTAGCCATGTCTTTCCAGCGGGGATTGAACTGTGCCACTAGATGCTCCTCAGCGTTGAAATCCATGTACAGGATAGCAACGTGATCCTCTTTCTCGACAATTCGGTATTTGTCGTTCACTCAAGCCTCCTCGCTGTTTTTTGTTTTCCACCAATTCAGCCATCGCGCAGGCATAACCATGCGCAATAGCTCGCCCAAAAGGGCAGACATTAGGCCCAATGTCCAGAGTGTCAACACTGCATAGATTAGGTATAGTGGGTATTTCAATCCACCTCCGGCGCTTGGGCTGTGTCTTTGGAGCCTATTTCGTGCTTCCACATCTTGCACAACCTATCCAACTTGACATTGACCTCATTTTGATCGCGCCAAATGCTTTGAAGATCTTGAAGCCTTTTTTGCTCGTTTTCCAGCGCAGCCCTTAACTCATTTAGCTCTGCGCATCTATTTGCGTGTGCTTTCGCTGTATCTTCAATCTGCCGTTGCAACCGCTCGTTTTCGGCGGCGAAGGCAAGTATCTCCGGAATGAGTTTTTTAGCATCTTTTAAGTCTTTTTTGACCTGAGTATTTCCGGGTGAGGCATGAACTAAAGCCTCCATATCGGATATTCCATGCTGCAATAAAATTTTCAAAAGCTGTTCTTTTGTTCTCCTCACTTCACACCCTCCGGCGCTTGGGCGGCGGGGCGCCAATGGGTGTATTCTTTTTGAATCCACGCAAACTCCCGTGTTGAGGTGAAATATCTATCATAAAATTTTGGTAGACCGTCCACCTCTTCAACGTGCATCACCACCTCTAAAAGCTTGTGTTCTGGGTTATGGAGGCGTATGGTCATACCATAGTCCGGCAACTCATCCCAGCCCCGCCACCGCTCGTTCTCCAGCGCAGCGGCAAGCCGCTCGTTTTCAGCGGTGAGGTCGGCGATAACCTTTTTCGCCTCTTCCGGGTAACGATATTCCGTAGCAGCCCCAAACAGTCTCGCTTTTTGCTCACCTTCAATGCAAAGAACGCTGCAAATCTTTTCAATTACCTCATTTTCCGGCGGAGCTAATAAATTCCGCTCAACCCTTGACCAGTTTCCAGCATCAAAACCCATACTTTTGCAAAATTCCCTAAGTCCATATTTGAAGTGAGATCGCCGCTCTCTGATGATTTCTCCAAACGTTGCCATCGCGCTACGCCTCCTTATCTACAACAATTTTCAATCCAGTAGCCGATAATACATCTTCGCCCTTGTCTTTGGCTAACCGATCCCGCAAGACATTAACCAACAACTCCTGATTAGCCAGCAGGCTCTGTTCACCAAAATCAATGAACATTATCCACTGGTCAAAATCTTCAATACTGTTCGCGGTATCTCTTACCCATGCATCAAATTCACTCATCTTTCCATCCTCCTGTTAAATTCTCATGCCTTCAAAATCCACCATAATCGACGATCTACCTGCACACCCTTACCGTGACACCTAAACCGATCCGCAAGTCTACACGGGGGTGGATTTATTCGATTTAAATTGATTAATCTACTCGCTCGGTGGCCTCGATTTCCCGTATTTTGTCCAAAATCAGCTTGTTTGCCGGTTTTGAGTGCCTGACTGTAAACATTTCACAACTCAGGGTAAGCACGCCGGGTAACCCCTTAAAAAGCTCTGCAGCAAGATCTGATACTGCTTGCCCCTCTTGGGGGCTCCAATTCTGTACGGGGATGCGCGTTCGCTTTTCTGAAAACACTGGAGAGAGCTGCAAAATTAAATTCCAGTGCCATTCACTGTTTTTGTTTTCTAGTAGCAGAGTTGAGTGTATTAACACTGCTCCGGCAAGATGTGCAGAGTAAACTGTTTCCCAATTGCCATCTTTGACTAGATCAATTCTATCAAGCTGGCACAGCTCAAACGCTGCCTGTTGTCTTGGGGTTAATTTCATATCGCCATCCTAATTTGTTTTTGCAATGCTTTTACTTCCGGCTCAAACTCTCGCACATATTCCTCGCTGATCTCAGAGCAGATAAAATTGCGCTCCAGGGCGATTGCCGCTCTTGCTGTGGTCATACTACCCGCCATTGGATCGTAAACCAGATCGCCGGGGTTGCTCCAGCTGTACATGTGGTCTTTTGCAAGCTGTAAGCCAAACGTTGCCGGGTGCTCAATCTTTTGGCAGGGTTTTTCTTGAGCAGATGTTTTAAGTTTCCAGACGTTAGTACGTTTGCCGTAATCATCAAAGAATTTACGTTTCTTGCTAGAACTAGCGTCCTTGGTGAAACCATCTTTGCCTCTAAAGCTGTTTTTCCCAAAAGCCCCGTGACTTGCCCATAAGTTTTTCTTATCTACAATAGGGTTAAATGTCTCTGGCTTTTCCTTACTCATCACCAACATATATTCATGGGTTTGATGATAAAGATGTGCATGAGGAGCCGAGAAAGTAGACTTTTCATAGATAATCACATCATTCACCAAAAAGCCAATTTCCTGAAAGCGGATCGTTTGCTTAAAGCTTGTAAGGCTTCGATTAAAGTTACGGACCTGATCGCCCACAACCCATACAACCCGGCCACCTACTTTCAGTACACGGTAAATCTCACGGGCGCAGGATTCAAAGTCGAAGGTATAGCCTTTGTATTCTCGCAAATCGTCATAGGGCGGGCTGGTTAGCACCATATCCACAAAATCATCCGGCATCCGTGCCATAGTTTTCAAATGATCTTCACAGTAGATTTTGTTTATATCGATCATACGTTCAGCGTCCTTTCTGCTTTTAGCCTTCTTACAGCATGCCATGCGATACAGCCGGCGGCAATAATATCATCCTTTAGCCGTTGGCTCCTTGCTAGCCTTTGGTGCTCTGGAGTCAAGCGCTGCCGGAATACGGTTTCAAAAAAACGGTATTTCTGTTTCTTCCAGATGTGCGGAGCAATACCAGCGGGCTTGCGTAATGGGTAAATCTTTTTCTGCCAGTCGGCACTGGCTACTTCAATCACCTGCATATTGCAATCCTCTGCATGTATCCGGATTCTTTCGGCAACGCGCTCCAGTAGCTTCATCGTTTGCGGGTTGTGCTCCAGGTGAACGCGCTCGACGGCGATGTGGGTATGGTCTGGCGATAGCTTGAAAATAAAATTTTTCAGCTCATTCACCGGGAAAAGTCCGTACGCTTCAATTTGCTCGGATTCATTCATTCGTGCCCAGCCGATGGGCTTGGATGCTGCGATGTCAAGGGCAATTAGTTTCATTCAACAATCTCCAGTTTCTTTGCGAAATCTGTTAATCGCTCTTCTTTGCCATCTGGGTATCTTATCCAAAGGAATTTTAAGAAATGGTAATACGCATCTTCTGATCCGTCTTTTACGTCCCAGTGTTTACTTGGATGCTCCCAAATTTCTTTTACAGCGCCTTGTAAATCAGCAGCAGCTATATCTCTAATACAAAATTCGATTTCCGAGCCAAATATCATGCAAGTCCTTTTTTTGGTCTCTTCACCCTCCGGGGTTTGGAGTCGCGCTGACCTAATCCACTGACTCGGCTTTGTATCACCTAAGTGCGGGTGCGTCATATCACGGCAGGAAAGTTCAAGTGCTTCCTCCAACTCCGCGATGCGCTTGGCTTGCCTCGCAATCTCCGCGTCGGCCTCTTCGAAAAGTTGAGTTGCTGTGGTGTCCAGATAAAAATGGTTAACATCACCCTCTGTTTTTTCTTGCCATTCTTCCAAATAACTCACGTTTTTTCCTCCTATAGCGGTATGTCGTTTTTTGATTTAAATATTACCCCGAAGAAGTCTCTTACCCTCCATCGCCATACCCAAAAAAATGATTTGATGCGACTGGGCATAGGCTTTAGCCTTTGATCTTTCCTGCACTTCACTCCGCGCCCTCCTTGCTTGTTTTTCCAAGAAACTTACAGTCCAGCGCGCCACATCGTATCGGCAATAGCGTCGATATAGTGCGCAGTTAAAAGTGCCTCAAGTGCATCATAGAAACCCTTATGAGATCCCACCTCTACTTCATCATGGAGGGGTGGCGCATCGTAGCCGCCATAATCAACTACTGACTTGTAGATGGTTATCTCATCCCCGATTGACCAATAAAGGTAGTAGGGTGAAAGACCGAATCTTATTCCAATTTCTGTCTCGCTATTCGGGTCAAGCCTTATTTCTGCTTGCTCACCTTCAAGCATCTGCCAAACTTGTTGTGCACGACTCAAATCTTTTTTGGGTATCACTCCGCGCCCTCCTCGTGAATGTTGCCGATGACTACTGCAACGTGATATTCCTTCTGCAATTCAAAAATCACTTCATCCTCTTTGCAGTTAACGACAAATCGACCTTCGATAAATTCAACAACGCCTTGAAAATCTCTGGATTGCCCGCTGAATATGTCGCCGATTAGATAGCCACCCTGCAAATCAACCCGATCCCCCTCGTAAATCTCCTTGCCGTCCTTGCAGTGAAGGCCGGTGAATTGGTCAACCGGGAAGCTTAAATTTTCTTCTACGATCTGCCAGAAATCGACCATTGTCATGTGATCGCTGTAGTGGAACATGTTGTTTTCTTTGTCCCACGCCCTAAACTTCAACTCTCTCATGCTGCCTCTCCTTTCTGCAACTTCATTGCAATGTAGTCGCCCCACTGCTGCGCCATTGCCTTCGCTATGGGCCAGGGTGTCTCACTACGCTTCTTTGCCCGATCTTTTCCCGGTGGCATCCGGTGGACACTCTGCCCGATTTCCTCGAAATCGTCCTTGCGATGCGTTGCTATCAGTGGCGGCAGTCTGTCCAGCCACAAGCAGGTGCGTTTTGATTCCGGATGTCCAAAGTGCCAAGGTTGAAACGTCTGGTCGTGGCCCCGCCCAATGACTTCTTTGGCGTATTTATGCATTACCGGATTTTCAATCGCTGTTCCAATGCTCGTTGGTGCATCAAGGATCATCTTAAAGAATTCAGCACCCTCGCGCATCTTATCCCAGCGTTCTTCATTTCGGCTACCGTCTGCGCTGTAGAGCCAGCGCACACCGCTATTTGCCAGAAAAGTGCAGGGCGGGAAGGCGATAATCACATCCCAATCTTTGTAAAGCACGTCGCGCACATCGCCCTGATAGTGATTGCCGGGAATACGGCTGGGTAGTATGTCGCAACTCATCGTCCCGGTGAATCCGAGCTTGCGAAACGATTCTCGCACTCGCCCGGTTTCTTCGCAGGCTACCAAAATTCTGATTTCTGACTTCACGCTGCTTCTCCTTTCAGATTTGCCCTCTTTTCGACTTCCCGTTCACCTGCACCATCTGACAAGCACCCACCAGCCGGTCAATAATCCTGCCTTCATCACCGTACCGCGCTGCTAAATCGTTCCCGTCCAGGTTGGTGGTGATAAGCATGGGCCTATCGTTGGCAATGCGACTATTGATTACCACAAAAAGCGTATCCACTACAAACTCAGTGACACGCTCACTACCCAGATCATCCAGCACTAGTAGATCACAATCTAGCAGCGGATCGATATTGAAGCCGTTATTTTTGATCCGGTATACCAGCTCGGGCACCGAATGCAGAATGCAGTAAGTACCTAGCCTTTCCATCAGTGCATTGCAGATTGCAGCAGCCAAGTGAGTCTTGCCAGTTCCAACAGGCCCGACAAACATCACGCCCTTGCTGGTCAGTGGCGTAAACTCTTCGGCATAGTCCGCAGCAGCACCACGGGCGTATTCGTTTTCAGATCCTGAATAGCTTTCAATGGTCATACGCTGATATCTGCTTGCCAGGATGCTTCGCGATAGCACGGCATCGTGCATGCGCTTCCGAGATGCACAGTATCAGAGTTGTATTTCGTGTCCGATTAGATCTACACTCTGGTTGGGCACGTCGATATGCCAGAGAGCTTTGTGCTGTGCTCCACAGGACTCACATTTTGAGCGACCAGGGCCGTAAGCATCAAAGCCCTTGCCCATGTGCGAATAGTGCATTACCCAGATAAGGCCAAAAGGCTTGAAGGGGTTTCCCTGTATTGGCTCACTCTTCCCCGTTTGCTGCACGCTTTTGAAAGCTGTAGTCATTTGGGTTTCTGGTAGCGGTAGTATCTTTGCCAGTTGATTTTTTATTTGGGTGCTCATTGCGCTCGGTCTCTTTCTGCTTTTGCTCGTCGTATTTTTTTGAGGGCCATCTTAGCAGGGTTGGAAAATGCTTGTCGTAATTGTCACCCTTGCTTGCCATGTGCCCAGATAGTTCATTGATGCACCACTCAGCTTTTTTGGCTCCAAGTCTTAACACCAATGCCTCGTGCTCCTCCTCAGTCAGAAAAACATTCCCCCACTCGCCATATGTCAAAACACCCACAGGTAATTCGGGCGCAGGCGCGTGCGCGTTAAGTGTGTGTGTATTTATTTTATTACTATCTTCATGTTTGTCCCGATTTTTGGGGCTTGCTGTCCGCTTGCTGTCCGCTTGCTGTCCGTTTTGCTGTCCCGACTTCCGGCTAAAGGGGTCTTGGTAAATCTCAAAATTACATACAGTTAAGATGCTTATTTGCTGTCCCGTTTGCTGTCCCAACATTTGAGCGGTTTTTAGCGCGTTTAAAAAGTTTGCTGTCCGCGTTTTTTTCCACCCCCAGGCCCTTGCAATAAAGCGAATACTGTGTGCAATTTGTCCACGTTCAACATTTATGAGCCTTTCTTTGCCTCCGAAATCCACCAATTTTTGATACGGTTCGTGTGCTGCTTCACACAGTAGCCACATCCAAGCCTCAAACTTTGTATACGGTTTTTGGGCTCCCGCTATGGGGTTGTTGAAGGCTGATTTATACACCAGCCTCCAGCCCATCAACTTGTTTTTATCGAATCCGTTTTCCACTTTATTTGCTTATCCTTAAGGTCTTTTTAGCCCAATATTTTGGTATAGATTTGTCGTGTTAAATCAATGTCAAACATCGCATCGTGAGCGTTCGACTCATCAAATTCAATGCCCAATTCAGCAGCTACGGTTGTCAGTTTAAAGTTCTGCATGCCGGGTCGTTTGTCGGCCATAAAACAGAAGGCAAGGCGCATTACACAGATATCCGGATTCCAGAAGAAGGAACCGAAATACTGGTCGTTATTGTTCTTGAAAAACTCGCGCATAAACTGATTGTCGAAAGGGGAATTGTAGGCGACAAACTGAAACTTGTCTCGCTTGTCGAACTTGTCTATATAGCGCCCCAAAATGCCCGTGAGAGCAGCGTAAATTTTACCCGGCGATGGGTATTCCCGTATCTCATCAATTGTCTTACCGGTGATTTGTAGTGCCTCCAAAGACACCTTTTGCCCTTGAAAGGGGCTAACGTCGAAGTTAAACCGTTCTTTTTCTTCGCCGTCAACAATGACCATGCCAGCAATTTGGGTAAGGCCGTGTATTTTGGGGTCTATTCCCGTTGTTTCGACATCGATAAATAGTTGTTTCATCACTGTCCCTTCCTTGCTCGCTTTATTCTCATCTTATCCCTCACGATCCACGCTATCCTTGCACCGGGCGGCATGAAGTATGTAGGGTGCCTGTGGTCTATTTCTTCGCTCCTGAGCCTGCTGGAGTCCTCCAGAAGCCACATATAGTAACTAACTGCCATCCGATCCTGTTCAGAGGCGGGTATTGGTTTTATGGTCATGGGGTGGCCTCGCATTCTTCTAGGATTTCCCAATATTCCTCCTTGGTAATCCACACGTCACCATGCCAGCCGTCACCGTCCCAAAGTCCACGTGTTTGAAGTTCAATCATCCATTGTGCAACACTGCCACTATAGTCTGCTGGAGGAATAGCTTGTATTTTTTTGACTTTATCAGCCATTACTCTTCACCTCCTGCTGGTGGGGTAGGGTCAAGCGATTCGTGGCATATGGCATAAATGCCAACAATTACCTTGTCTGCCGTGATAGGCAGTGGCTGCTCTTTTGCGTCATAGCGCAGTATCCTTTCGTAGCCACCCCGCAACGCCTCGACCTCTTTTTTGAGGTTCTTTATTATCTGGGCGCGTGAATCCATCTCCTTGCCATACCTTGCAGTTACCTCCCGCGCCTCCGCAAGCTCTTTGCGGCAAGTTGAAAGCTCGCTCATTAAGTCAGTGTGAACCTTGTCGTATTCTTTTTTTAGCCCATTGTATTGCTTCTTCTCTTCCGCAAGCTGGCGGGTGAGGGTGGTGATTTTCATCTGCCGCTCATGAACGCCCTGACATGTCAATGCAGCAGCCTCTTGCAATGCTTTCAGCTCCTCAACAACCCACTCACCCCATTCGTCATATTTCCGATTTATAACTGACTCTATGAGTCGTTTAAACTTTTCGTCCATCATCTTCTCCTTGCCCGCCATAGCGGTATTTCTCAACTCTTTATAGCGCGTTACCGGCAGCGCCCTTGCATACCGGTAACAGCTTCATCTGATCATTTCTTATGCCTTTATTGGCCCGCTTTCACCGGAGAAATCAATATCTGTAGATTGAGATTCCTCACCGTCGGGCGCATCTTTCTCACCTCCTTCGGTTTGATCTTCTACCTCTTCATACTCTGCATCCGGAACCGACATCACATCAAGTTGGCCCTGCGGGAAAGCCGCTTGCTCCACCACTTTCCCGTCCAGTAAGTTGGCGTGTGTTATCACCTCTGTTGAGGTCGGGGCATACTTAAAGAGCTGACGGATAGCTGTTTTTTTAGCCATCGCGGGGTAGTCGTCTTTATTGGTCCAGGGGCTGTGTTTGGAGTTGCCCGCTTTACTGCGGCGCTTGATTTTCTCAACATCTTCGACGGTCATTACCACAAAGTTGTGCCCACCGTTGACATATTTGACCACCGCATAGACATGTGTCATTTCCCCACGCTTGCCTTCGGCGGGCACGTGTGTGATGTCAGGATTCAAGCCAAGCTGATAGCTAAAATTGTCATTAGCATATACGATTTCGGCAAACGTGGTTGAGATTTCACCAGACCTTCGCGCAAGCGCCAGCATCCCACGATAGCCAAGGATAAACTGAACTTCTCTCTTTCCTTTATTCATGAATGGGACAAAATAAGCGAGTCCCAACTGTGGTACAGGTTCAAGTCCCAAAGTACTACAGGTAAGCACTGCACCCACCAGAGACTGCACAGTGCATTCTGCAATAGCTGGTGTGCGTGATATAAGAGTTGTTACCACCTGTATCATTCGATCAGGCGTTAAATGCTTCGGTAGTGCTGCCTGAATTTGCGGCAGGTAGGCATTAAGAAGGCTCTGAACCTGCGTGGTTTTGAGACCCTTTAGAGAGTCATTGGGCTTTAAAGCTGGTAGCTTGTTGCTGTTCTTTTGCATCGCATTTTTAGCTGCTGCTGCTGTGTTGTCTGTTGCCATTGTTTTGTGCTCCACATTGTTTATAAAGTGTGCCGCGCCCCATATCAGAAGCGCAGCGAATTGATTTACTTCACTAGAAAGCGGCGGGATTGACTTGCCCGCTTATACTCTGCATAGAGTTCCGGATGGTCTACGGCAAATGCCTTTGAATCAAAGCGGTTGCTGTTAACATTCTTCCAGGTAGCAAGGGTATGGCCGTCAAGTAGACAGGTGTCCGCATCACCCATAAACGCCTTAATCTGGGCTTCGTGCGCCTTTACTTCTTCAGCAGCTTCTTTGCTGCGGCGTTTGGCTTCAACCAGCGCCTTATGCACATCGGCGATTTGAGGGGTAGCAATGGCAGTAGCGCCATCAGTTGCATGCGGAAATAGATTCTTAATGTCCTCGGCAGTGGTGGGTTCCGGTTCTTTACCGGCAAGCACGTTACCTTCCCAGAAATCACGCATATTTTCGATCATCATTTCGATAAATTCTTCATCGCGCACAACCAGGTGCGTACGGAAGTCGTGGCCGTCGATTAGCACAGCGATATCAGCCCACTGATAGCCGGTTACTGCTAGATAATGCTGGCACTGCACGTAATAGTAGGTAGGAACTTCCGTTTCCCATGTTCGGGCATAGAAGCCTCCAGCGGTTTTAACCTCTAACACACCAGTATTTCCATCAGGGCGAGTGATAATCCTGTCAAGGTTGCCCAGCATCCACGGTTCTTTTTTGTGCTGGAGAATCTTATTTACCCGGCGAATCTTTACATTATTGAGCTCTGCATAGTGCTCCGCAATGGGAGTTTCAAGGATATTGCCCCATCGCATTTTGTCATTTGGCTCAGTTGGTTGCGGGTTTGGGTCCATCTTTTCATTGTAAACAGCCAATGGGGATTTGAATGGATTTAGCCCGAGCACGGCAGATGCGTCTGATCCACCAATGCCAGCTTGACGAGCTACCAGCCATTCCTCCGTTGACATTTCTAAAGTTGATTTACTCAGCAGTTGCTGTGCTCTGTTTTGTAATTTCAATGCATCCATGTTACTGTGCTCCACAGTTTTGAGTGATAAGTTTGCGCAAGGAAGCGGCCAACACCGTCAATCGGTCGCATTCCTGCAGTAGTATGATTTTGCTTTTGGGGTTATTCATGCCGTAGGCGAAGTTTTCCACTTCGGCATCGATTGTAGTGAGGGATTGCTTTACACCAGATGATAGGTCGGCGAAAGAGTCCAACAGCATAGCATCAATTACTGCGCCGTTAATAAGCTCTACTTGGCCATATGGGACATATCGCCCATTGGGGAAATCTGTTAAAACTTTTATATCTTCGGGATGCTTTCCAGCCTTCACTAACGTCCTTGCTTCTGAAATATTTCTTGCATTCATGCGTATTTCCCTTATTTTTTAAAGCGAAAAGGGTGGTATTAAAGTGCTCCACACTTTACACTCTATTCAATTTTGCTCGTCAGCCCGTCCCGTAATGGCCGTCAACCAGGGGACGGGTTGTCTTATATTGTATGCTGCTCTAAAACTTGTTTTTCCCACTGCTCAACCGGATGGCCGGCTTCAATCCATAGCTTTTTCAAATCTTCCATCTGCTTTTCAAAACAGCGCTGGCATTGCCCATCAATTAAGTGGATACCAGTAAGGGTTTTAAAATCCATGTCTACCAGCCGGTAAGCATCATCACAGTCTTGGCATACAAATACAATTTTCATTTCAACCTCCTTGTTAAAATCTGTCATTAATAAATTCACGCGCTTCATCCAGTAGCGCCTTTTCATCTATTTTCTTTTGATCTTCCTTTGCTGGCTCAGGCAGCACTGGCTGCGCAATCCACCAGTAAAACCACGTATCAGCCGACCAGCGCCAATGCCCAGACAAAGAAGAGGGGCGCAACATTACACATAAGCGTACACTCAATATTACATTATCATAGGAATAGCCGGTCTATATGAACC